>OJKC01001200.1_pt1 | contig 16999 bp, 21 predicted proteins | sample 1596401 | NCBI WGS metagenome assembly OJKC01 (sample SAMEA4350162, study PRJEB24818) | metagenome | biome: human; feature: gut; material: faeces | place: Denmark | collected 2013-09 | reverse complement strand
GTGCGGCGAACTCCTCCAACATTGCCTTTTGATTGGATATGGAATTGCTCTCACGCTGTTGGTCATCATCTTTGCCAAAGTCATCACGGCTCAGTCGTTCGTACAGAGCTGTGATTTTCTCATTTTTTCTCATAACTTGCGCTCCTTTCTTCGGTTTTAGGTTGTGTGTTCTAAGAGACTTCCCAACCGCTTGATTAAGAAGTCTTTTAGAGCATACAACACCGGCAGCCATCTTGAATTTGCGGTACTGCTTGACAGCAAAGTGGTCCGGCTCCCGTTCCTCCAACTGAGAAAAAAGCAGGTCCACCGGGCTTTGATAAGTTTCGTCATCCTCTCTGGCTTCACTGGCATTGATAAGGTCCAGAAGTGTGATGAAGTTCTTTTCTTCCTCCGTGGCCTCATACCAGATGTAGCCGATCAGTGCGGAATAATAGAGGCGTTCTGCTTTGACCCAGAAATCTTCCGAAGATTTTTCTCCTTCGCCCTTCGTGTTCATAATCAGGGCGTTCACCAGCTTTAAGATATCTTTCTCTGATCGGATATAAGCCAGCGGATTGTATTTCATGGATTTTCGGAAGTTTATCAGGTTGAGGCACTTGATACGGTATTTCTTCCGTTCCAGGAAAGCGCCGATCTCCGGCAGCAAGGTTCCTTTCGGATCAGTGCAGACATAGGACGAATGAGCTTGCAGCAGCGACGGCTTGCAGAAGAACCGCGTCTTGCCGCTGCCGGAACCGCCAATCACCAGAATGTTTTTATTTCTGGCATACTTCGGCTGCTTTGGGCGGCTCGCCATCGTGATCCGTTCCGTCTGCGTCATGGGGATGTTCTGGAAAAAGTCCTTGTCCATGTAGGGAGCAATATCTGCCGCTGTACCCCAGCGGGCAGAACCATACTCGATTCCATGACGGTATTTCTTAGCGTTCTTGCCTTTCAGGTAGACCGCCATGCGAAGGACCACCGCACCGGCTATGCCGATCAGCAGGTCCGTGGGATGGAAACTGAGCCACGGGGAGGAAAGTGTTGCCGTGAAGCCGTCCCCGATGGAGAGCAGCTTGCCGGAGAGGTCAGCACCGGGCGCAAGCCGGAAAGCCTGTGCCAACTTATCGAAGGGATACACGAACAGAAGATACGGAAGGTTCAGCAAAAACAGTTTTTTCATGTTCATCTCTGCACGCTCCGATCTTTGACCTTTACTTTCTCCCGGTCAATGGTGCGGTGTTCCGCTTTCTCCGCCGCCTGTTCCTTCGCCTGGGTCAGCCGTTCCCGGATGGAGGGCTTTTCCTCACGGCTTATTTTCCGGCTGGCAAACTCCTGAAATGCCGCTGTGATGGCATCCGCGTCCCGGCTTTTGAAAAAGACCAGGTAACGGGGCTGCTCTGCGGCGGTGTCTTTCTTCAAGGCAAAATCCACATGGTATTTCTTCGCCACACGGGAGAAAGCCTTGATATTCTTGTCACTGATCTCGATATTGGCAAGACCGGCATTCTGGCTGGCAAGCTGTTTAAGGCTCTGCCTGCCGCGGTAGATTTTGGGCTTCTGGCTTTTCTGGATTTCCTCCAGGAACTTTTTGACGGCCTTTTCAAAGACCTGCTCGCTTAGCTTGGCTCCGTCAACAATGAGCGTTACGGCGCCCCGCGTTACTTCCTCCTGCATTTAGCCTCGCCCCCTTTGCCCGTCCCCGTACATATCGTGCTGCACCAGGGAAGAATAGTAGCTGTTGATGGTGGTCGGGGCGTTATACAGCGCCGCCAGAAGGTATTTCTTGATATTGCGGACATAGGTGGTGTTGTCCTTCATGCAGTCCATGACATACTGAACATGTGAACTGTCCAGCTTCATAAACCGGGACTTTACCACCTCCGCCGGATAATCGTCTCCGGCAATGCGGATGACTTTGCGGGCAGAACACACGGTATCCACGATCAGGTCAACGATCTCGTCAAGCTGCTCACGGTCGATGTGGCTGTCCTGCACCAGATAGCTGTACTCGATGTTATCCAAAATCACTTCACGATAACATTCTCTGGCGCCCATCCGATCCGTTCCCATCCTTGCCCCTGCGGGGGTAGGGGGATTTGATTGGATACGATTTGATATCTCCGTACTTGATAAATCAGTCTTTGGTTGATTAGTATTTAATTGTGCGGGGTTTTCCGTACACGGTTCCGCCGTATCCGGGATACCCATATCCGGGTTTTCCGTATATGGCTTTGCCGTACCCGGTAAAGGCGTACCTGGGCTTGACGACGGTTCGCACTGAGGCATTTCGTAAATGACATACTCGGTATCCGTGATCTTGCCTTTTTCATCCCGAAGCTGGGTGCGCCGGATATACCCGTGGTTTTCCAGCTCCTTCAATGCCGCGCCGATGCTGTCCACACCTTCCCGGCAGATCGCCGCAAGACCTCTGGTGGTGTAATTCCACTCGTCAGGGAGCGACAACATCATGGACAGCAGCCCTTTGGATTTCAGGGTCAGCGTCCGATCTTTTAAGTGATGGTTCGACATGACCGTATAATCACGGGTCTTTTCAATACGAAAAACAGCCATCTTCGCACCTCCTTCCTGTGAAAATAAAAAGTGTTGATTTTGAGCGGTTTACCCGTCTGTATGCCTCCGTTTTCTCCCGCATGGGAAAACATCCACGCCCTGTTCAGAACGCAAGATACAGAGGAAGAAACAGAAGATATCCCACTGATTTTGATACATTTGGGGGACGGCTACCTCTCACGGTCTTTATGGTCATAGTGGAGATCGCCGGAAAGCACCTTCGCATGGTTGCGGATTTTGATATGACCCTTTTCCTGATTCTCCAAAGCCTTGCTGTATCCGGCGTCAGTCAGGAACAGGCGCATTTTCTCACCCTTCCAGCCAACAGGCGAGTCATGGGTAAGAACATCAAAGACGATCATGTGTCTGGTCGCCGGGTCGAAACGCTCCAAAGCCATAATGTCATGGCCGGATAACTTCTGCGCCCCGGATCGTTGCCTGGCCTCTGCCAGCATTTCCCCGATAGTGCGGGCTTTCTCCGGCAGACGGTATTCGGCCTGCACCTTGCGGATCAAATCCATGCACTCCTGATCCGACAGTGGGCGGAGCTTGTCCAGAAGGCCTTCCGCCGTTTCTTTCGTTGCCGGGTTCGGCGCATAGCGCCATGTCATGTAAATCTCATTCAGGGCAGCGTTCTGATTGGTACTTTCAATCTGAAACACCATCCTCATTTCTGCTTCTGTCAGTTTCATTGCCAGCCTCCTTCAAAAATGGGTATAAAAAAACGCCATAGGTTTTTGAGCCTACGGCGTTTCTTGCAATATTCACAATTCCAAACTTTCCAGCCACTCGTCAAAAGATTTCTTGGAAACACGGATCGCATTTCCTATGCGGACGATTCTGAACTCCTCCTGCTTGACGAGCTGATATGCGGTCGTGCGGCCGATGTTGAGCATGGCCGCAATCTGTTCCACGGTGTATGTGCGCGGTTCCGGCAGTGACTTTTTCTCTTTCTTGTTCATAGTAACCTCCATGTATTTGCCTTGTCATTTTAACTAAGGGAATGAAGAATGGCAGTAGCAATCAACTTTGGCGGGATGGCCTCTTGCTAAGAATTTGCTAATAGGACCACCCAACGGACACATAAAACTGCGTCAGAATAGGTGTTTTGCACCATAAAGTTCGTTTACTACAAGTCATTCTGCGTAAGGGATGATATTGGAAGTTACATCCGAACCGTGTATCACATGGTAAGCCATACTCCTAAGCGTGGGGCCGGAGGTTCAAATCCTCTCTGGGACGCCAGAAAGCACCGCTGCAAGCCTTTTTCGGGGTTTGCAGCGTTTTTTTGTTCCTCCTTCTCCCGGTAATTTCACTTCCGTTATGCAAAAGTGGGCTTATCCTAAATGTGCAACCGCCCATATACTTATAGCCGCAGGGAAATTTATGCCGACAAAAGCGAACCATCCTACCACGCCGCACGCTTCCCTGTTTCACCGCTGCCCCAGCTGCTCCGTCACGGCAAAGTGGTTTTTCTCATACCGGATCAGCCCGTCCCGCTGCATGAGAGACAGCTCGTTGCTCAGCGCGCTGCGCTCCACGTTCAGGTAGTCCGCCAGCTGCTGGCGGTTGTAGGGTATGTCGAATTCATAGCTGCCGGTGCGCTTAATGCACTCCGAGAAATAGGACAGCAGCCGCTTGCGGATGGACTTGGGCGAGGTGTGCAGCACCCGGCGGGAGAGCTGCAAATTCTTCCCGGCGGAGAGTGTCAGCAGGTTCCGCAGCAGCCGGAGGTGGCGGGGACACACCTTGGCGCAGGGCTCCAGCACCTGCCCGATGTGCAGCAGCAGCACCTCTGTGTCCTCGGCGGCGGTGACGTTGACCATCAGCGGCTCGCCCGGCACGCAGGCATATGCCTCCGCAAAGATGCCGCCTGCGCCCACGCTGCTGAGGACGCTGTTGTTGCCCCACACGTCACCCATCTCGATGATGACACGGCCGGACAGCACCACACCCAGCTGCTCCGTGGGCGTCCCCTCCGGCAGGATGACCGCGCCCTTTTTATAGGTGCGCTCTACGGCGCGCAGGCAGCGCAGCATTTCCTCGATGTCCGGCACCGTCATGCCGCGAAATAGCGGGGTGTTCCCCAAATTGATCCGCATATTTTTCTCCTTTTCGTTGGCATGCCAACAGACTTTCATAAATTATGATAGTAAAATGAAGCCACAAAGTCAAGAAGAACCGCAAGGAGGGCAAAAATATGGTACGGAGAATCATTGAGATCGACAGGGACAAGTGCAACGGCTGCGGTGCCTGCGCCGAGGCGTGTCACGAGGGCGCCATCGCCATGGTGGACGGCAAGGCGCAGCTGATGCGGGACGATTACTGCGACGGGCTGGGGGACTGCCTGCCCACCTGCCCCACGGGTGCCATCACCTTCGTGGAGCGGGAGGCCGCCGCCTACGATGAGAAAGCCGTCATGGAGAACAAGCAGCGGAAAATGCGGGAGCAGGGCATGACGCTGCCCTGCGGCTGCCCCGGCAGCCAGTCCCGGAACATTCAGCGCGAGACCGCGCCCGCCGCGGAAGCACCCCGCGCTGAGCAGGCGAGCCGTCTGTCCCAGTGGCCGGTGCAGATCAAGCTGGTGCCGGTGAACGCCCCGTATTTTGACGGGGCGCGGCTGCTGATCGCCGCCGACTGCACCGCCTACGCTTACGCCGCCTTCCACGAGCGGTTCATCAAGGGACACATCACGCTGGTGGGCTGTCCCAAGCTGGACAGCGTGGACTATGCCGAAAAGCTGACGGAGATCATCCGGGAAAACGACATTAAGAGCGTCACCGTCGTGCGGATGGAGGTGCCCTGCTGCGGCGGGCTGGAGCTGGCGGCGAAAAAGGCACTCCAGCAGAGCGGGAAGTTCATTCCGTGGCAGGTGGTCACTGTCACGGTGGACGGCCGGCTGGTGGAGGAGTAAAACACAGGAGAACACGAAAGGAGAAGTATTATGAAATACGTTTGCACCGTTTGCGGTTGGGAGTACGACGAGAGCGTGGGGTATCCCGAGGGCGGCATCGCGCCGGAAACGCCCTGGAGCGAGGTACCGGAGGACTTTGAATGCCCCCTGTGCCACGTGGGAAAGGACAGCTTCGAGGAGGCGTGAGCTTTCTGCAAAAGGAGTAAAGGCGATGAGTTATGAAAACTGGAAGGACAAAATCGGCACATTCGAAGTGATGGACGTGCGGGGCAAAAAGATGGACTTCTTCCCCGCATTGAAGGCAAAGGCTGCCGCGCTGAAAAATGGCGAAGGACTGCATATCATCCAGACCTTCGAGCCTGTTCCCCTGTACCCGGTGCTGGCCCTTATGGGCTTTGAGCGTCACACGGAGAAGGTGAGCGGCAGCGAATATCACGTCTGGTTTTATCGAGTGAGGAAAGGAGCATAACCGCATGAGCTACGAAAACTGGAAGGACAAAGCGCAGGGGTTTCAGACCGTGGATGTGCGCCATATACAGGGCAGCTTTTTTGAAGGGCTGAAGAAACGAGCCGAGACGTTGGAGGTGGGCGAAGGGTTACACATCATCCAGACCTTTGAGCCGCATCCACTGTACGCTGTCATGGAGGGCTTGGGCTACGAGCACCACACCGAGCAGCGGGGTGAGGCGGAGTTCCATGTCTGGTTCTGCCGTGTGGAGAAGAAGGAAGGCGACAGCTCCGCCCCCTTCAAGCCGCTGGCTCTTTTGAACTATCCCATGATCGACGAAAAGCTGGGGCAGATCGCCGTGGATTTTTGGGAAACCACATGGCAGAGCGAGAAGCGCGTACTGCCCTACGAAACGCGGCTGCTGCTGTCCCTGACCAACGCTGTGGGTGCGGGTCGGATGCGGCAGGCGGCGCGGGAGCTGGTAAAGGCATATATCCACGGTGTGGAGAGTGCCGCGCTGGACGATGTGTTCGAGCTGCTGGCATGGAATCAGGGTATCGGCTTTTTCAGCAGCGAGATCGGCCCCTCGGCACTGTTTCAGGCGTACAAGCTCATTAAAAACGGTGAGAAGCAGGGCAAGTTCCGGGAGGATATATGCAGTGCGCTGCGCGAGAAATTCGGGGAGAAGAACCCGGAGATGCAGGTCTTGCATTAAAAGCAGAGAACTTTACAAACGGCTGCGCGGCTGCGGAGAGAGACTCTTCGCAGCCGCGCGGCTTTTGGGCTTGGTTCTTTTTCGCAGAGGCTTTCTTCTTGCTGCCCCTGCCTTTTTGCCCCAATCGCTTTATTTTCAGCGAATTTAAGATATATTTCCATTAAATCCCCGTTCTTAACAGATGTTCAAGAGCTTTCGCAGCGTGACGATCTGCGCGGCAGTCCTTTCGGTTTTCTGTGCGCTGCTCGGCATTCTGGTGCGTTGCAATAAATCCTAACGCTTGAGTAACGACCGCATCACAGTCCTTTGTGAGCAAAGCCTTTGGAAGTCAAAAGCTAATCAGCGGAAATCCCGGTGAGTCCCCACTGACTGCTCGTGGTATGTATATGCTTATTCAATGCCCTGCGCCGATGCTTACCGTTCATCGGAGGCTTCTTCCCTCTGCTTTTGATATTCTTCCAGATACCGATCCAGATAGACCTTGTTGACAGTGGCCACGATCGTGTTGCGGAGAAGATCCTTTGCGTCGGATTGTGTCTCGCCGAGGCCCTCTCTTGCGGGAGCTAAGCCGAACGCTGCGCCGAGCATATTCTCAAACTCGTCACAAAAATAGTCATATGCGGTCGGGAGGGTATAGTTGTCCCCCTGTATGCTGAACATCATTCGAAGCCCTTCCAACGGGACAACGGGCTTGACTACGGCGATAAACAGGAGCCGTGCAAGGTGCTCCGCTGTGTATGACTTTTTTATAGGGGAGGAGATCAGCCCCTGCTTCACGTAATTGCTCACCATGGAGCTTGTCAGCTCCGGTTCCCCCAACGGCGCAAGATGGGTGTTGACATAGCGTACCACCTGCTCCAGATAAAGCCCGACATCCGGAATCTGTGCATACCGCGGTAAGCGAAAGCCCTCAATAGCCTCTATCATGTTATTCACTCCCTTTTCCATGTGGCCATTATACACGGCTCTCATCAATCTTTCAATGGTTTTACAAAATCTTTTTATCGGTTTTCTAAAAACCGTTGACGGAATGATTAAAACCTGATAGAATTTCGGTGTCGGCTTTCAAAGTCGGCTGAAATGTTTCTTGTTATTTGGAGGACACACCATGAATCAGTTTCGTATCGTCGCAGACTCCAGCTGCGACCTTCTCACACTGGATGGAGCGGACTTCGTCAGTGTTCCGCTCTCAATACGCACTGACACTGAAGAGTTTTGCGATGACACCAATCTTGATGTTGACGCGATGGTCAGTACACTCCGCGAAACCAAAGGGCGCTCTTACAGTGCCTGTCCGAACATCGCAGACTGGGAAAGCGCATTCGGTGAGAGCGGCAATGTGATTGCCTTTACCATTACCAGCGCTCTTTCAGGCAGTTATAATGCTGCCTGCGTGGCAAAGAAGAATTGTGAGGAACGCAACCCGGCCCGGCGCATCTGTGTTGTGGACTCTCTTTCCGCCGGACCTGAAATCGCCCTTCTCATTGAAGGGGCTTTGTATGAGCTGCGTTCTCATGCGGACTTTGATAAAGCATGCGAATCCTTGAATACATATCAGACCCACACGCACCTGCTTTTTGCATTGGAATCCATGCACAACCTTGCACAGAACGGCCGTGTCAGCAAGCTCGCCGCAACAATGGCAAACGTCCTCGGGATCCGCGCCATCGGGCAGGCCAGTGCCGAGGGTACGCTTGAGATGCTTGGAAAGTGCCGTGGGGTTCGTAAAGCGCGGCAGTTTATGCTGAGCGAAATGGTGGAGCTTGGCTACAAGGGCGGAAAGGTTCGAATCGGGCATTGTCAGAATGCGGCTCTTGCGCTGGAGCTTTGCACCGAGATCCAGCAGCGGTTTCCGGAGGCGGATGTGCGAAGCTATCCGCTGCGGGGACTGTGCAGCTATTACGCCGAGCGCGGCGGGATCATGCTGGGCTTTGAGTCATAAAGGCAGGCGCAAAAGCTGTTTATCCGGCATGGGCGTTTTTCCTCGTCCAAGCTCCGATTTCCTTTCTGTTTTATATGCAGTTAGTCACATCTAACCGCCTGTCAGAAGAAAGGGCAGGCCGCCTGTATGCGGTCTGCCTTTTGTCTGATGCGAAAGCCCGCAGCCGCGCCCGGCTTACAGCACCAGGGAGGGCGCGGTGTAGACCCGTGCCCTCAGCTCGCTGTTGAGCATATACAGCCCCTTGCTGTCTCCGCCGAACAGCTCCATCTTGGTGATAAGGTCGGCGGCGTTCTTCTCCTCCTCGCCCTGAAGCAACTTCAGCTCGTCTGCCGAAAACTGATCCTTGGCGGCGTTGATGGTTTCCAGCAGGAAGTCGCTGTAGTTTTTGCCGTCCTCCATCATGATCTTACCCTTGTCCGCTGCCATAAAGACCTTTTCCCAAAGTGCTGTGTTCTCCGCCAGAACAGCAGCCTCCTGCGCTGTCAGCTCCTTGTGCATAGCGGCCGCCTCCTCGGCATTCTTCGGCTCGTTGTCCATGCCGTCCATGTGATCACCGCCCTTTGCGCCGCAGGCGGCCAGAGAGAGCACCAGCACGACTGCCAACAGCAATGTCATTAGTTTCTTCGTGTTCATGTTCGTTCCTCCTTGATCTTTGTCGTCGTTATTCTGCGGAGTTTCTGCCGCAAGGACTGTTTATTCTTACTGTCTCCACGGCCGCAGCGGAAGAGGGCGGTGCTGGTGGGACAGACACGCTGCATTCTATTACCATAATAAAGTGAATGGGTTAAGATCCTTGTTAAGAATGGGGATTTAATGGAAACATATCTTAAATTCGCTGGAAATAAAGCGATTATGGCAAAAAGGCAGGGGCAGCAAGAAGAAAGCCTCTGCGAAAAAGAACCAAGCCCTTATCTTTTTGCTTTTTTCTACCGCTTTTTCACCTGGCATTTGCCGCTGCCTTTTCGCCGCCGAAAACAGAGCGCGGATCATTCCGCTCTGCCGCAGCCCATTTCAGTGGAGCGAGCGCTATCCGCGCTGACGGCTAATTTGCGACGAATTTGCATATTGACATCAGGGCGGCGTCATGTTATGCTAAATTGCAAATGAATTGCAAATTGGAGGCGTGGTGACTTGTCCAGTTACAGCACGCGGCAGAGGAAGGCTCTGCTTGCCTATTTGAGCCGGCACCCGGATGAGCTGCTGTCCGCACGGCAAATTGCAGACGCGCTGGCGGATGAAAAGATCAGCCTCAGCGCCGTGTATCGGAACCTTGCACAGTTAGAGACGGAAGAAAAAGTGCGGCGCAGCAGCAAGAGCGGCACGCGGGAGGTCTACTATCAGTACCTTGACGCCGAGAGCTGTAAGGGTGCGCTGCACATGAGCTGTGTAAAATGCGGCAGAACCTTTCATATGGCAAGCGGCAACGCCGCCCTGTTTGCAAAGCACCTGGCGCAGAGCGAGCAATTCACGCTGGACGCCGCCGACACAGTTCTCTATGGCACCTGCGCGGATTGCCGGGAAGAATAGTATTTGGAAGGAGGACAGGCTATGACAAAGAAATCTCGTTTGATCACAGGCTTGCTGGCAGCCGTGCTGGCGGCTGTCATGCTGTCCTCCGCTGTCTACATTGCGGTCGAAGCCAACCACAACTGCTCCGGCGAGGACTGCGCCATCTGCCACCAGCTGCAGATCTGCGAAAATCTGCTCAAGAGCATTGGACTTGCCGGTGCTGCCGCGGTTTTCGCCGCGGCGGTCAGGTATGCCCCGTGCAGAGTCATTCCCTCCTGCGCGGAGGTTGTCCGCACGTTTACTCTGGTTTCACTCAAGGTCAAGCTCTCAGATTAAATAAGAACCATTTACAAGGGTGTAGTCTATCCGTTTTCGGATAGGCTTTCGCGGCGTTGCCGTCACCCTTGTATTTTTGCGCCCATTTTTACGTTCTTATCATAATTTGGAGGTACATATAGCCTATGAAAAAGATAACTGCGCTGCTGCTTGCGCTAATGATGCTGGCCGGCGTCCTTGCCGGCTGCGGAAAGCCGAAGGATACCGGAAAAGCCGGCAAATTGAAGGTCGTCACGACCATCTTCCCCGCATACGATTGGGTCAGGGCGATCCTTGGCGACAAGGCGGATAACGCCGAGGTCACCATGCTGCTGGATAACGGCGTTGACCTGCACAGCTACCAGCCCACCGCCGATGATATTGTCAAGATCTCCGATTGTGACCTCTTCGTCTATGTGGGCGGCGAGTCCGACGGCTGGGTGGAAAATGCTCTGAAAAACGCCGCCAACAAGAATATAAAGGTCATCAATCTGCTGGAGGTGCTGGGTGATTCCGTGAAAACGGAGGAGACCGTTGAGGGTATGCAGGAGGACGGTCACGACCACGGTCACAACCACGATGAACAGCTCACGGAGGATGACATCGAGGATCGCACCCTCTCGGATTTCGCCGGTGCGTGGAAGTCCCTGCACCCCTATCTGCTGAACGGCGACCTGGACAAATTCTGCCAACACAGGGCGGAGGAGGACGAGGACAGCTCGACCACAAAGGACACCTATTTGGAGAAGTTTAAGGCTTCGTGGCAATGCGACGCTGAGAAGATCTCTATCAACGGAAACACGATCACATTCACTTATGGAGACGGAAAAACCGTTTCCGCTGAATACACCTATGCCGGTTATCAGCCGAAGCTGGATGACAAGGGCAATATCCGCAGCGTCCGTTATCAGTTCGAAACCACCAGTGCCGATGCGCCCAAATATGTGCAGTTCAACGACCACGGTCACGAGCCGGGCGAGGCGGAGCATTTCCATATCTACTTCGGCAACGACGGCTTCGATGCGCTGATGAGTGGCAAGACCAATCCGTTTTTTGTGAAGGACGCGCTTTCCGCAGAGGATATCCTTGACGAGCTGATGGGGCATGACCATGGGGAGGAAAAGGACGAGCACGTCTGGCTGTCCCTGAAGAACGCCCAAGTACTCTGCGTGACGCTTGCGGATGCGCTGTGTGCCATCGACCCGGACAACAAGAACACTTATATCGCCAACGCCGCGGCGTATAGGGACAAGCTGGCTGCTCTTGACGCAGACTATAAGGCGGCTGTGGACGCAGCAAGCAATAAGACCGTTTTGTTTGGCGACCGTTTCCCGTTCCGCTATCTGGTGGACGATTACGGTCTGAGCTACTACGCCGCCTTTGCGGGCTGCTCCGCCGAGACCGAGGCCAGCTTTGAAACCGTTTCGTTCCTTGCTAAGAAGGTGGATGAGCTGGGACTTCCCTGCGTGCTGACCATCGAAGGCGCACAGCACAGGATCGCGGAAACCATCGTTCAGAACACCGCTGGGAAGAATCAGAAGGTGCTGACCATGGATTCCATGCAGTCCACCACCTCCAAGGACGTGGCAAACGGCACCACCTACCTTTCCGTTATGGAGAAGAATCTCTCCGTGCTGAAGGAAGCGTTGGGGTAAGGAGGTAGGTTTATGGCTCAGCTCACTTGTCAAAATCTCTGTGCCGGCTACGATGGACGACCCGTTCTCCAAGACCTCACCTTTGAGCTCCTGGCAGGCGACTATCTCTGCATCGTAGGGGAAAACGGCTCCGGCAAGAGTACCCTTATGAAAACAATCCTCGGCTTGCAGACGCCCATCAGCGGCAGAATTTTGACGGGCGATGGGCTGAGGAAAAACGAGATCGGCTATCTGCCGCAGCAGACAGTGGTACAAAAGGACTTCCCTGCATCCGTGAGAGAGATCGTTCTCTCCGGGTGCCAGGGCCGCTGCGGCAGCCGCCCATTTTATAACAAAGAAGAAAAGAAACTTGCGGTGGACGCCATGGAGAAAATGCAGATTACACAGCTTGCAAGGCGGTGCTATCGGGAACTGTCCGGCGGACAGCAGCAGCGGGTGCTGCTTGCCCGTGCGCTGTGCGCCACGCAAAAAATGCTGCTTCTGGATGAGCCTGTTTCCGGGCTTGACCCTAAGGTGACGGCGGAAATGTATACGCTCATCGAAAAGCTCAACCGTGAGGACGGCATCACTGTGATCATGATCTCTCACGATGTGGCTGCCGCCGTCCGATACGCCAGCCATATTCTGCATATTGGCGACACCGTTTTCTTTGGGACAAGGGCGGACTATCTCCAAAGCCCGCAAGGGCAGCTGTTTGACGCGAAGAAAGGCGGTGACAGCCAATGACTGCTATCATGGAAAAGCTGACTCTCTATTGGGCATATCCCTTTGTCCGCTATGCGCTCATTGTCGGTGTGCTGATCGCGCTTTGCTCCTCCCTGCTGGGCGTGACGCTGGTGCTGAAGCGGTTTTCCTTCATTGGTGACGGGCTTTCCCATGTGGCGTTTGGCGCAATGGCGATTGCCGCCGTGCTGCAGATCACCAACAAAATGCCCCTTGTCATGGTCATTACCATCCTCAGCGCCGTGCTGCTCCTGCGCACCGGACAGAACACGAAAATCAAGGGCGACGCCGCTATCGCCATGATCTCTGTCGGTTCTTTGGCTGTCGGTTATCTTCTGATGAACATTTTCTCCACCTCGTCCAATCTTTCGGGCGATGTGTGCAGCACGCTGTTCGGCTCCACCTCCATTCTGACGCTGTCCCCCGCAGAGGTATGGCTATGCGTGGGAATGTCGGTGCTGGTCGTGGCGGTGTTCATCCTGTTTTACAATAAGATCTTCGCCGTGACCTTTGACGAGAGCTTTGCAAGGGCGGCCGGCACGAGGGCGGGGCTTTACAACCTGCTGATCGCCGTCGTCGTTGCGGTCATCATCGTGCTGGCAATGAACCTTGTGGGTTCCCTGCTGATCTCCGCACTGGTGATCTTCCCGGCACTGTCCGCCATGCGGATGTTCAAGAGCTTTCGCAGCGTGACCATCTGCGCGGCAGTCCTTTCGGTTTTCTGTGCGCTGCTTGGCATTCTGGCGTCCATTCTCGCCGGTACGCCGGTAGGCTCCACCATCGTTGCCGTTCAGATCGGCGCTTTCGGTCTGTCGTGGCTGGCAGGCACGGTATTGGGAGGTGTTCGCAGATGAAAAAACTATTATGCTTTCTGTTGGCAGCCCTGCTGCTCTGCACTCTCGCTGCCTGCGGCCGTGAGGACACCACGCAAAAGCCCGCTGCGGAGGATGCAGAAGACACCGCCGTGGTCGACATTGACCTGACCGCACTCAGCGGCATCATGGTCTATTCCGAGGTCAACAGTATGATCTCCTTCCCAGATAACTACATCGGAAAAACCGTCAAAATGCAGGGACAGTTCACCATATACCAGGCCACCGACGAAAGTGGTGCTTTTATCCCGGACAAAATGTTCTTCGCCTGCATGATCGCCGATGCCACCGCCTGCTGCGCACAGGGGCTGGAGTTTGCCCTCGCCGGAAAGCCTGTCTATCCCGATGATTATCCGGAGCTGGGGGCAGAGATCACCGTGGTGGGTACGTTTGAATGGTACGAGGAGGACGGCTGCCGGTATTACCGGCTGGGCAACGCATCGTTTGTAAACTGAGGCAACGTGGGTCGTATCAACCGGAAATTCCGTGCCGCGCTTCAATTACGATATAAGCAGCAGTCCCCCGGACAACGAAACGTCCGGGGGACTGCTGCTTATCGTTAGATGTCCATTGTCAAGAGGTATGCGGCACCCGTCGCCCTATCGTATACGCGCAGGGAAACATTTGTGTACGCGCCCGTTCCCGGGTTTCGATCTACCATTTTCCAGTAGCCGTCCGCAATCGAGGGCAGCTCCATATAGGTGGAAAGGCTCGTATAAGCAGCAACAACACCGTTGCGGCAAGCAACGCAAAGTAACATTCGTGCATTTGCCCCGCGTTGGCTCAATGGCAAAAGGTGTTCACTGTACCTCGCTGGGCTTTGTACCGACCTCCACAACGTTATCGCAGCAGCTCTCGATCAGTTCCCTGTCGTGGGTGATCACGAGAATGGTTCTGCCGTTCCGTGCTTCGCTTCTCAGCCTTTCCGCAACGAGGCGCATATTCTGCCCGTCAAGGCCGCTGGTGGGCTCATCGAGTATCAATATCCTGCGGCCGGAAAAGATGGCGCAGGCAATGGCAAGCCGCTGCTTCTGCCCACCGGACAGGGCGGACGGGTGCGCAGCCCTGTATTCGTAAAGGCCAAATTCCTTCAGCAAGTGTCTGGCACGGTCTTTGTTTTCTTTTGTCAATTCGGTATTCAGCAGCAGCTCCTCCGCCACGCTTGCCGTAAAAAACTGTGTTGACGTGTCGTTGCCGCAGTAATAGATCTCCTTGCGCCGGACGGCCGCTCTTGCTTTTTTCCCGTCTATCAGAATATGCCCCCTTGTCTGCCTTGCCAGCCCGCAGAGGATCTGCGCAAGGGTGGTTTTCCCCGCGCCGTTTTGCCCCGTTATGGCGGTCACGCCGCCCTCTGGAACGGACAGCGAAATATCCTCAAAAATAACTTCTTTGCGTATTCTTTTCGAGAGCCCTGCTGTCTTCAAGACGGCAGGGCTTTCGTCCAATACGGAGGGAGCGGGAAGGCTCATTCCCTCGTGCGGAGAGCGCAGACCCATGCCCAAGATGTCTGCTTCCGGCAGAAGAAGTAAGTCCTGTGGCGCATACTCGGCCGCTACTCTGCCGTCCCGCAGATACAAAAACCGGTCTGCGATCCCCATCAGCCAGTCGATCCGATGCTCCGCGATGAGCAGGGTAAAGCCCTGCTCCTTGAGTTGCCGAAGGGTCTGCGCAAGCTGCTTCGTCCCGGCGGCATCGAGGTTGGCCGTCGGCTCGTCGCACACAAAGGCCTTTGGCTTCATGGCATATACGGACGCAATGGCCGCCCGCTGCTTTTCTCCGCTTGAGAGGACGTCAACTGCCCTGTCTTTCAGATGGGACAGCTTCAACGCCTCTATGGCGGCGTCCGTCCTCTCCCGTATCTCCCGGGCGGACAGGCCGTAATTCTCGCAGGGAAAGGCGACCTCTCCGGCAAGCTCGGAGGAAAAAAACTGGCTTTTGGGGTCCTGAAAAACACTTCCCACCAAACGCCCGATCTCCCATGTGGAAAGACTTGATATGTCCTTGCCGTCTATCCTTGCGTTCCCGCTGAAAACTCCGGGATAGTAGGACGGCGCAAGCCCGTTGACAAGCCTTGTCACGGTTGTCTTGCCGCAGCCGGAAAGCCCCGTCAGCACGACGCATTCGCCGCCTTTTACCGAAAGGGAAATGTCCTGCACACCTCTGTCCGAGTTTTCGTATTGAAAAGAAGCGCGTGTAAGCTCGATCATGCCATGCTCCTTTCCAAAACCAAATAGGACGCCGTGACTATCGCACATGCGGCTGCCGCGATGTGATCCCGCGCCCCGATCCTTTTCTCATAATAGCTGCCGCGCACGCCCGGACGTTCCGCGCCCCTTGCAACGGCGGAAACGGAAAGCTGATCGGCAAGCTGCAACACCCGAAGAAGAAACGGAACCAGCACATACTCCATGCTCTGCACAGGATGTGCGAGCAGCTGCCCCGCCGCGGTCAGCCCTCTGTTTTTCATCGACCTGCCTACGCCCTTTAGCTCCGTCCGCATGGTGGGGAAGAAGCGAAAAACCACAAGAAGCCCGAGAATGAACGGGGTGGGCATACGGAGGCGGGATAAGAACGCGGAGAGCATCCCCGGCGGCGTGGTGATCAGATCCCATGACACCAGAAATATCGGTGACAGGTTCCAGAACATCAGAACATAAAATTCCGAAAAGACCGGCATGCGCAGCCCGTGGAAGCGGATACCGTACAGCAGCAGCGCCAGCAGCAGATAAAAGCAGCCATAAGACGCGGCAAGGCGGAAATTTCTCTGTAAGACGAGATAAAGAAGCGCGCCGCCGGTCAGGATGCAGGTGAGCAGCACATTCCCGCCGATGGTTACTCCGGCAAAGACGCACAGCAGCGCCCACAGCTTGACCGGCACCGCGAAGGATGCGTCCGCCCTCATAGAACGCCGGCCTTCTGAAAATGCCTGCGGATCAGCCGACTGCCCACCATGCAGCCTAAAAAGCCCATCAGCGTCGTAAACAGCAGAATAAAGGCCAGCCAGCCGGGAGAGGTGTAGTAACGCACATAGGAATCGATGTAGCTCTGCTCCATGCCGCTTGCCAGCGCAAAATCGTAGTAGGTGTCCCAGAAGAACCAGATGGGCAGCAGATTGACCCCGTTGTACAGCAGGCTCGCCACCGTCCAGGCGGCGGTCAGCCGTTTCGGCTTTTGGCAGGAGCCTTCCTTCCAGAGAATCGCCTCACAGAGGATTCCCACGAGAACATAATAAGGAAGCAAGAACCAGTTGCCCATCAGCAGGAAAATCACGCCGAGGATCGTCATATAGATCAGCGTCACAAAACGCTTTCCGATCCGGCTGACCATGAGCATATAGACCGGCGCGCAGAGGA
>OJKC01001185.1_pt1 | contig 17141 bp, 17 predicted proteins | sample 1596401 | NCBI WGS metagenome assembly OJKC01 (sample SAMEA4350162, study PRJEB24818) | metagenome | biome: human; feature: gut; material: faeces | place: Denmark | collected 2013-09 | reverse complement strand
AGCTAATATATTATTCATAGATTCTTATTTATCAAGAAAACAAATAAAATAATATTCATTGTAAAGGTAATGAATATTTTTATTTTAACGTCAATGTTTAAGGCCTATTTTCCCACTAAAAGAAAAATTGACTTTACTTTACCCCCGTATTCATATATACGTTCATTAAAGTAAAGTCAAAATAAGGGAAGAAAAGAGATGGCTGCGCCATGAAAATGTTTTCAGTCATTTTTCTCTTTTGGCTGCAAATTTTATAAACAATCCGGTTGTAAAGGTCAGTCCCAAACGGCCAGTCCAATCAAGCACCAAACACCACAATTGGACTCCGAAAATATCCGTGAATCCATACTCAATTTTACAGCCCGTTTTGGCGAAATAAACCCCGACATGCCCTATCTTTGCAGACGAGGTCTGTCGGGGTCCAAAAAGGCTGTTTTTGCCTTTTTCCCCTCTGTTCGGAGGGAGTCGATGAAAAAAAACGTTAAATCTTCGATTTTTCGCAAAAAAACAAGTAAATTTTTGAGTAGTCTACCTTTTAAGACGCAAGCCACTGATAATCAATGAGAATATGATGATGCATCGGCAAGCAAGCCCCGCTTAGATAATTAGATAATAAGATCCCGCATCCTTATACACAACCTCTCCTGTCCGACAGATTTATCGGATATGGCATGCTTTACCTTGATTATGCCTTACCCCAATAAAGTATTTGCTTTATCTGACAGAATACCCTATCTTTGATGGATGATGAATCATCATTAATGAATATCTACGCCTATGATAAAGATATATGGGATGGAGACTTGTCCCGACTGCACGTACGTCGAGCAGCAGGTAAAGGACAACGACATGTATGAGGTTATCGATATCGGACGGCATGTCAGGGACCTGAAGGCTTTCCTCTCTCTGCGGGATCACAATCCGGCATTCGATGAAGCAAAAAGTGTCGGTGCCGTCGGCATTCCATGCTTTGTGCTGGAGGACGGCACGGTTACCCTGAATCCGGAAGATGCCGGACTGCGTCCGCGCCCAATCGACGAAGGGGCGGCTTGTAATATTGACGGTAGCGGTTGTTGATTAGATTATGGTACGTAAGATTCTTTTCCTGCACGGCTTCTTTGCATCGGGAGCGTGCGCCCCGGCCATCGCCCTGAAAGAATATTTCGACGGCAAGGCAACAGTATTGGCTCCAGACCTGCCACCCCATCCGCAGCAGGCTCTCGACCTTATCCAAAGGGTATGCGACCAAGAGCGGCCCGACATATTGGTAGGGAACAGCAACGGATCGTTTCTGGCGCAGATCGCTGCATCCAAGAACAATATCCCCGCCCTGCTCGGGAATCCCCACTTAGAGATGACGAGCTTCCTCATCGAGCGTATCGGCACGCACGAATATAAGACGCCGCGGGCGGACGGCAACCAGCAGCTTGTCATAGACCGGTCGCTCATAGATGAATTTGCAGAGCTCCAACGTCACCAGTGGGACTACTGCAATGATACCAACCGAGAAAAAATATGGGGTCTGTTTGGCGAGAATGACCGTGTGGCACACTTCGAGCCCCTCTTCTTGGAGCATTACAAATACTCCTACCACTTCCCCGGCGGCCACGCCCCCACACCCGAAGAGGTACGCGAATATTATGCGCCGCTGGCCGAGCGTCTGTTGGCCATGTAACAACTATCATGTAATACGGGGAAGGCTGCGTCCTTGTTTTCAAGGAGGCAAGCCGCAAGAGTGTATCACATGTTAAACCCTGCAAGTTAATACGCTCCGCTTCGGCCAAAACCTTCCATTGCTTTTCGCAATAACGTACACGAATAAAGAGGTCGGGTCCCGAAAATCGGGACCCGACCGTCATATACGATATCCGCGGCGCGTGACGGCCGCTTATGGAGCGCGGCGGCTGCTTGACCGGTGTGACGGTTACTTCTTCTTGCGGTAGCCGCACTTCGGGCATACGCCCTCCTCGTTGAGCGCCACGCCGCACAGCGGGCAGCGGTCGATCACGTTTTTGGTCTCGAACTCCGCCGAAGCCGCATTCACACCGCTCGTGAAGGTGATCTTGGCTATGTTGAGCTTATCCTTCAGCAGGTCGTAGACAATCTTGATCATCCCCTCGACCGTCATCGTCTCTTTCGTGACCACCAGACGGCAATCGGGATAGGCCGTGGCCAGCTCCGTCTTGAAGGCCGGGCCCTTCATCTTGTTCTGCGGGTGTCCGTTGCGGATGCCCTGCTTCTCGTAGACCTCCAGAACGGCCGGCAGCAACGGATCATCCTCGCGCAAAACCAGCGCGTGGTCGAAATTCCGGAGCAGGTCCCACGCTACCTTCTGAATCTCGTTGCAGGGGTAAACCATGTTTACGCCCGCCTCAATGCTGTCCTCCACCTCGATGGTCAGCCGACCCGTGTGGCCGTGCAGATACTGTGCCTCACCTTGGAATCCGTAGAAACGGTGGGCATACTGCAGATCGAATGTTGTGATGCTTCTCATAATGGAAATAAGGTTGTTTTTAAGGTTATAAACTCTTTTTCAGGGTTACCTGAACCTGTATCTTTCCGATCTCCTCCGTCGGGAAGTGCTTGCGTTCGAGGTATTCGCGGATCATGTGCGATAGCTCCGGATCCGCATAGTCCTCGATCGCCCCTCGGTCGAAGAGGTGATGGTGCTCCGCCACCGTGATGTCGTAATAACACTTCCCGGTGTCGGGGTGATAGATGAACGACAAAATGTTTGCCGAACGGAAGCTCTCCAGAATCCGATAGATGGTCGAAACGGTCACCTCGCGGTTGTGCGACTGGACCCGTTCGATGATATCCTCCACCGTGGCGTGGCGCAGCTCCTGCATCGCCTCATATACCTCGCGGCGCTGCGGCGTCAGCTTCAGACCCGCCTCCTTGATTCTTTGCACTCCTTCGTTGTTCATCATATCATTCATTTCTCTGCGGCAAACATAATGCAAATAATTCGCATTTGCAAATATTTTGCATTTAATTTCCCGACAAGGCGGATCCACCCTCTGCTGCCGCATTGGGTACCGACCTTTTCACCATCTTCCGATTGGGCCTCTCAGCAAAATATGAAACGTGACGTCCGTTTCGGATATCGGCCATTCAGCATCTTATAGATCTGTCATTCAGCATTTTCAGCCTCGCAAGACAGCAAATCGAAAAATCCTCCGACCGTTTATTTCTGCGGAAAGACTGTTTGCAGTATCTCGGTCACGATAATTTTATATATTTGCGCCGATTTGATATATGACCGATATATGAAATTCAGGGCTAAACATCTGTTCATCCTGCTGTTGCTGCTTTCGGCGGCGATTCAATGCGCATTCGGCGATTTCCCGTTTGCCTTCTTCGCCTTCCCGCTGGATGCACTCATAGCCCTGTTCTGGATTGCAGCGATGATGTATGCCTATAAGGAAAAACGCTCGTCGCCGCTCGTCCGGATGTGGCTCTCGCCGCAATGCACCTACTGGACACTGGGCTGGCTTATAGCAGGCAGTCTGGTCATCGGGCTCTTCCCGCAGCTCCCGACCGCGGAGGCCGCCGAGCGTTCGGGACTGCCCGCCCGCTTGGGATTCTACCACTTCACGACCTCTTGGATATTTGTGGCGGGTTTGTTCGCCCTGCTTACCCATCTGGGTATGGTCACCCTGCGGCGGGGCTTCCGCCCGGGGCGCAACCGCTGGCGCTTTGTCCTCAACCATGCAGGGCTGTGGCTGGCACTCTTTGCCGGCGTGGTGGGAAGCGCCGAGGAGCAGACGCTGCGCATACCCGTATTTCGCGACCGTCCGAACAACGAGGCCGTCACCGAGGAGGGGATCACTGTACTTCTGCCGAAACAGCTGCAGCTGAATGATTTCACGGTGGAGCACTACCCCAACGGCACCCCGCGCCACTTCTTTGCAGAGATATCTATCGACGGCAAGCCGGCACGTCTGGAGGTCAACCACCCCTATGCGGCCTCTTGGGGTGAGGATTATTACCTGACTTCGTATGACATGCAGTCCGGGCAGCCGCAATACTGCGTGGTACAGATCGTACGCGAGCCGCTGAAATACCTTATGCTGGCAGGCATAATAATGATGTTGTGCGGGGCCTGCCTGCTCTTCCTCGCCGGCCCGAATGTGCAAAAGAACGGGCCTTCTGAAACATCGCGCCCGCGCCAAACGTATAATAAATGTGTGCAAGGATGATCTTCACGTGGTATAGCTTCGAGTGGTTCGCACTGGCATCCACAGCGTTGTGGGCGGCAGGCGCAGGGGTTGCGCTCCTCGCCGGGGGAAGGCGCCGCACGGCCATCCTGCTGACCGCTCTGGGCACGCTGGTATTCGCGACGTTCATTGCGGGGTTCTGGCTCTACATGCAGCGCCCGCCAATGCGTACGATGGGCGAAACACGTCTGTGGTACTCGTTCTTCATGGCCCTGTCGGGACTGCTGACATACATACGCTGGCGCTACCCGTGGATTCTGAGTTTCTCGACGGTTGTGGCGGCGGTCTTCGCCATCATCAACATCCTCCGACCCGAGATCCACGACCAGACGCTGATGCCCGCTCTGCAAAGCCCGTGGTTCATCCCGCACGTCACGGTCTACATGTTCTCCTACTCGGTGCTGGGATGCGCCTTCATCATGGCCTGCGCGGGGCTCGCCAAGCATCGGGCCGACTACCTCGAGGCGACCGACAAGCTGGTCTATACGGGGCTGGCCTTCCTGACCGTCGGCATGCTCACGGGCGCGATATGGGCCAAGGCCGCGTGGGGACACTACTGGAGCTGGGACCCCAAGGAGACTTGGGCGGCAGTGACATGGGCGGGATATCTGCTCTATGTCCACATGCGCCTCTTCCGCAAGGGCGCCCCACGGCCGCTATACTGGATATTGATCGTCGCCTTCATGGCGCTGCAGATGTGCTGGTACGGCGTAAACTACCTCCCGGCGGCCCGGCAGAGCGTCCATCTGTATTCTCGTTCTTAAATACAAATATAACCGGTTGTTTAACTTTAATTCATTTGTTATGAAAAGAGGCTCAAAGATTATTCTATCCGTGCTTGCGGTGGTAATCGTGCTTTGCGTCGTCTACCGACTGGTGAACAAGGCGCCGTCGGCCGACTTGGAGAGCAATGCACAAATGGAGCAGATCGTGGCCAGCAGCGGATGTATATCATGCCACTCGGCCGATCCCAAGCTGCCCTTCTATGCCAACTTCCCCGTAGCGGGCAAGCTCGTGCAGGAGGATGTACGTCTGGGCTACCGCTCGTTCGACATGGCCCCGATGATGGAGGCGCTGAAGAACGGCCAGAAGATCAACGAGGTCGATCTGGCAAAGGTCGAGAAGGTGATTGCCGACGGATCGATGCCGCTGGCCAAATATTATCTCGTACACTGGGGTTCGTCGCTCACGGACAAGGAGACGCAGATGGCTCTGGCATGGGCGATGTCCCAGCGTGAGGCCTTCTATCCCAACCCGCTGGCCGACAAGGAGTGGGCAAACGAGACCGTCCGTCCGATTCAGGACTCGGTTCCGGTCGATATCCGCAAGGTGATACTGGGTGAGATGCTGTACAACGACACCCGTCTGTCGGCCGACAACACCATCTCGTGCGCCTCGTGCCACGGACTCAATACGGGAGGTGTCGACAACAAGGCCTTCTCGGAGGGTGTCGGCGGCCAGTTTGGAGGTGTGAACGCCCCCACGGTCTTCAACGCATACTACAACTTCGTGCAGTTCTGGGACGGCCGTGCCGCGACGCTGGCCGATCAGGCCGCAGGGCCTCCGGTCAACCCAGTGGAGATGGCCTGCAAGTCGTTCGACGAGATATGCGACAAGCTCAAGGCCGACGAATCCTTCAACAAGGCATTCACGGAGGTATATGCCGACGGCATCAACCAAGCCAACATCACCAATGCCATACAGGAGTTCGAGAAGACCCTTCTGACGCCCAATTCGCGCTTCGACAAGTACCTCAAGGGCGACAAGACGGCCATGAATGCCGACGAGGTTGCCGGATACGAGCTCTTCAAGAAGTACGATTGCGCCACGTGCCACGTAGGCGAGAATATGGGCGGACAGTCGTACGAGCTGATGGGTATCAAGCAGGACTATTTTGCGGACCGCGGTACGGAGCTTACCAACGAGGATAACGGCCGCTACAAGGAGACCAAGGATGAGCGCGACCGCCACCGCTTCAAGGTGCCCGGACTGCGCAACATCGCCCTGACGGCCCCCTACTACCACGACGCCACGCAGGCTACGCTGGAGGATGCCGTCGTCTCGATGGCCCGCTACGAGGTGGGCGAGGAGCTCTCGCAGCAGGAGGTTCAGGAGATCGTCGCTTTCCTCAAGACCCTGACCGGAGAGTATAAGGGCAAGCTGCTCACAAACGACAACTACCCCGAGACCAAATAAGGCTCTGCACGGGAAATGATCTCTTCCACAAGAACCGGAGGAGTCTGATACAAATTCATCCATTCAGTCCGATGCGCCACGGCGTGTCGGGCTGATTTTTTATTCTGCCTCCGCTAACAAATACCCCGCTGCCTCGGCCTCGCGCGGCATATAAGGCCCCCGCACGTGAAAGACGGCCCGCGCGGATGATAGCGTATTTTCCGGATTTTCTTTCCCGCGCGGCCGCGCCCTGTTTCGGACACAGCTGCCACGAGCCGAATATCCCTACGGCCGCATATTCCCTCCGCACGCATACGCACCGCAAAAGAGCCTGCGAAGCCTCATCGGCATACGGCATAGAGAGTTAGCCTCGCCGCCACATGCCGCACGGGTAAAATCAAAATGAACCGGTCACCGTGCCTGATACGCCGGCATACATCGACCCGCCCGGCACTCTTCGCGTATGCCGATGCTCTTGCCGACACGCGCAAAATACACCTGTTCTTTGAAATACGACATAATTTTAGTAACTTGCTCTTGTCCGGATGCATGCCGACAAAGGCCGCCGCGCCGCACGCGACGCCGCCGCTCCGCGGGGCACGAAGCGCCGCCGAAGATGGTGCATGCGCATCTCGACACACCGACCAACCGCAACCATATTAAACCTGTAATACTATGAACCGAAAACTCAGGATGGGGATGGTAGGTGGGGGCAACAACGCCTTCATCGGAGCCGTACACCGCGCCGCAGCTCTCATGGATAACCGCATAGAGCTGGTATGCGGCTGTTTCAGCTCCCACCCCGACATTTCGCTCGCCTCGGGCCGCGAGTACTTTCTGCCCGACAACCGCATCTACTTCTCCCACGCCGAGATGATCGAGAAGGAGTCTGCCCTTCCCGACGGGAGCGTATGGATTTCATATCTATCGTCACGCCCAACGTCACCCACTTCGAGCCGGCGATGATGGCCTTGGACAAGGGATTCGACGTGGTCATAGAGAAGCCCATGACCTTCACGCTCGAGCAGGCGAAGCAGCTCAAGCAGAAGGTGCTGCAGACGGGCCGCACCCTCGCCCTCACACAGACATACTCGGCCTATCCTGCCGTCAAGGAGGCCCGCGAGCGCTTCGCCAAGGGGGAGTTCGGCACCGTGCGCAAGATATACGTCGAGTACCCGCAGGGGTGGCTCACAACGCGCATCGAGCTCAACCCCGGGAGCAACGCCGCATGGCGTACCGACCCGAAGCGTTCGGGCAAGGCGGGATGCATGGGCGACATCGGGACGCATGCGCTGCATCTGGCCGAGTACATATCGGGGCTTCGGTGTACGGAGATGTGCGCCGACCTCACCACATTCCTCCCGGGGCGCGAACTCGAGGACGACGGCGCCGCCCTGCTGCGTTTCGACAACGGCGCACGGGGCGTACTGATGGCCTCGCAGGTGGCCGTGGGTGACGAGAACGCACTCAAGATACGCATCTACGGCGAGAAGGGAGGCATCGAGTGGCGGCAGGAGGAGCCCAACACCCTGCTGGTAAAGCGCACCGACCGCCCAACGGAAATCGTACGTGTGGGCAACGGCTACATGGGCGCGGCGGCCAAGGCCAACACACGCACCCCCGCAGGCCACCCCGAGGGCTATATCGAGGCCTTCGCCAACATCTACCGCAACTTCGCACGCACCGTCATGGCCAAGCGCGACGGCCGCGAGCCCGAAGCCTCGTGGCTCGACTTCCCGGGTGTGGACGACGGCATCCGCGGCATGCAGTTCATCGAGACCGTCGTAAGATCGGGATACGAGCAGAACGTCAAATGGATCAAATGGATAGAATAGCAACAGAATAAAATAAAACAGAATAAAACATAACGTATATGGCACGTAAGGTAACATTATACACGGCACAATGGGCCGACATGAGCCTTGAGACCATCTGCCGCAAGGCTTCCGAGATGGGATACGACGGACTCGAACTGGCCTGCAACGACAACCACCTCAACCTCGACACGCTGAGTCAGGAGCATTGCGACAGCATACGCGCGACGATGAAGCGATACGGACTCGAACTCTATACCGTATCGAACCACCCGCTCGGGCAGTGCGTATGCGACCCGATCGACTGCCGACACAAGAATATCCTCTCGCCGCGCATCTGGGGCGACGGTGACCCCGAAGGGGTGCGCCAGCGCGCCACGGCCGAGATGATCAGGCTGGGCGAGGCGGCCAAGATGCTGGGCGTGGATACGGTCGTAGGCTTCACCGGAAGCCCCATCTGGCACATGTTGTACGCCTTCCCGCCCATATCGCAGGATGACGTGCAGGCCGGATTCGACGAGTTCGCACGCCGCTTCCGCCCCATACTCGACGCTTACCAGAAGATGGGCATACGATTCGCCCTTGAGGCCCACCCCACCGAGATCGCATTCGACATCGCGTCGGCCAAGCGCGCCCTCGAGGCCTTGGACTACCACCCCGCCTTCGGCTTCAACTACGACCCGAGCCACCTCGGATACCAAGGTGTCGATTACGTGCAGTTCATCTACACCTTTGCCGACCGCATATTCCACGTACACATGAAGGATGTGTGGTGGTCCGACAAGCCGATGCCTGCGGGCGTCTTCGGCGGGCACCTCCCCTTCGGCGACGTGGACCGATATTGGGATTTCCGCAGCATGGGCCGCGGCAAGATCAACTTCGAGGAGATCATCCGCGCCCTCAACCGCATAAACTACCAAGGCCCTCTCTCGGTCGAGTGGGAGGACAGCGGCATGGACCGCGAGCACGGCGCCGCCGAGTCGCTCCGCTTCGTCAAGAGCATAGACTTCAAGCCCTCGACCATAGCCTTCGACGCCGGATTCGAGAAGTAGCGGCCGCACGGCTTGCTCCCGTCACAGGCTCCGCGCCGCCCGCCCCGAAAGGGAGGCGGCCGCGGAGCCTGCGCGTTTCGTCATGCCGCCATACCGGATACAGGACATGAACCCACTCCCGAAGAGCAATATGGCAGCGGCCGCATAGGGTTTTTGTGCGGTAAATTTCGTAGCTTTGCATGGGCAAGCCCCCTGCGGGGCGACCCTACATCACAAAACGTCACACACGAAAACATGAAAAGATTCAAGATTGGAATAATCGGCGCGGGGCATATCGCCATCAAGATGGCCTCTACGCTCAACGCCATGCAGAGTGCCGAGCCCTACGGCATAGCGGCACGCGACAGGTCGAAGGCCGAAGCCTTCGCCGCGGCACACAACATAACGAAGGCCTACGGCAGCTACGAGGCGCTGGCCGACGATCCCGACGTCGACCTGATCTACATAGCCACGCCCCACAGCCTCCACTACGCCCACGCGCGCATGTGCCTCGAGCGGGGCAAGGCCGTACTCTGCGAGAAGGCCTTCACGGCCAACGCCGCCGAGGCCGAGGAGCTCATACGCCTCTCGCAGAGTAAGGGTGTATTCCTTGCGGAGGCCATCTGGACGCGGTACATGCCCTTCTCGCGCACCATTGCCGAAATTGCCGCCGGCGGCGCCATCGGCACGCCACACATGCTCTCCGCACATCTGGGCTACCCCGTAGGCACGGTTGAGCGTATCCTGCGGCCCGAGCTGGGCGGCGGCGCACTGCTCGACCTCGGGGTCTATACACTCAACTTCGCATCGATGTGTTTCGGTGAGGAGATCGCCCGCATCGACTCCGCGTGCACACTCTCCGAGACGGGCGTAGACCTGCAGGAGAGCATCACCCTGCGCTTCGCCGACGGCCGCATGGCCATACTCCAAGCCACGGCCCTGTGTGCCAATGACCGTCAGGGCATCATCTGCGGCGACAAGGGCTACATAGTCGTCGACAACATCAACAACCCCCTGCATGCGACGCTCCATGCGCCCGACCACACCGTCGTGCGCACATACGACGCCCCGCCCCAGATCACGGGATTCGAATATCAGGTGCAGGCGTGCATCGACGCCATCGGCGAGGGCCGCATCGAGACCCCGTACATGCCGCACAGCGAGTCGCTCCGCATCATGCGTATCATGGACGGTCTGCGGCGCCAGTGGGGTGTCACCTTCCCAAACGACGCATTCCGCGGCGAAGAGTCTCGCTGATTGCCAGAGGGATAACAGAAAAAAAATGCCGCCCGAGAGGACGGCAGAGCAGGCATGCGGGCACGTTACGCGTAAGCCCGCCGCAAGGGGGGGCGCCTCTCAGGCGTTGGCCGGCACCCCGTTTATCGACATGCGGCCCTTGAGCTGATGGTAGACATAGACGAATGCCGGTATGAGGAACAGATTTGCGAAGAGCCATGCGGTCGGGTCGCCGAGGCATACGCCCACGAACTTCAACGCCGGCACCAGATAGAGACTCACAAGCACGCGCGCTATCATCTCCGAGACGCCCGAGAAGATCGACAGCCGCGTATATCCCGCACCCTGAATCGTATAGCGCAATATGCTCAGCGACCCGAGCAGTATGAACGACGAGGTGTTGATATGCAGGAAGAGCAACGTATCCTTCATGATCTCGGTCTCTGCGGGCGAGATGAAGAGCAGGGCGAACTTGTCGGCCAGAGCCCACATGACGGCCGCGATGACCACCGAATACTCGACCATTACCAGCGTTGCCGACTTCACGCCCGAGAGTATGCGGTCGGGTTTTCCGGCACCGTAGTTCTGTCCCGTATATGTGGCCATAGCCATGCCCAGCGCGTCGAGCGGGCACATGACGAACATCTTGATGCGCATGGCGGCGGTGAAGGCCGCGACGCACGCCGTACCCAGCGCGTTGTTGGCGCTCTGCAGCATGATGCTTCCGATGGCCGTGATCGAGAACTGCAGTCCCATCGGCACGCCTATCGCGAGCAGCTCGCCCGCCAGATCGCGGCGGAAGATGCGGTCCTCGGGCTCCGTGCGCAGGATCTCGAACTTGCGGTACATGTATATGTAGCACAACAGCGCCGAGACTCCCTGCGACACCACCGTGGCGATGCCCGCGCCGGCGACGCCCCACCCCAGCACGATGATGAAGAAGAGGTCGAGCACGATATTCAGCACCGTCGACAACAGCAGGAACCAGAAGGGTGTCTTGCTGTCGCCCAAGGCGCGTATGATACACGAAAGCAGGTTGTAGAAGAAGGTGCAGGGTACACCTATGAAGGTGATGAGCAGATAGATATACGCCCCGTCGAATATATTGTCGGGGGTCTGCATCGAGCGCAGGATGAATCCGCAGAGCAGGCTTGTGACTACGGCCACCGCCACCGACATCCCGGCCGCGAGCTTCAGGCTCACCGAGACGTAGCGGCGCATGGTCACATGGTCGTGCGCGCCGAACTTCTGTGCCACGGGTATGCTGAAACCGCCGCAGCAGCCGTTGCAGAATCCCAATATGAGAAATACCACCGACGTACTTGCACCTACGGATGCCAAGGCGTCGATTCCGAGGAAGCGTCCCACAATGGCCGCATCCACCAGCGAATAGGTCTGCTGGAGGACGTTGCCCAGAAGCAGGGGCAGCGTAAACTTCAATATCAGAGGCAGACTCGGCCCCGATGTCATCTCACGTAATTGTGCCATATTTCCTCTATATTTTATCCTTAACGCAAAAACAGCGCGCAAAATTATATTAAAGTTCTGAAATGAGGTAACATCGGCACATTAAATAGTCGCAACAACACTATTTTTTGTTTCTCGGCCGCACCAAAACGCCCCTTGCCGCCCCCTTTTCCGAGGCCGGAGCACGCAGAGATAAGGAACAATGCGTGAATCATACCCATACATCGACGGCAATCGGAACAGGAGTGATGACAACGCCTCGTGGATGCCGTCTCCATATAATGAGAATAGGGCTGCGCGGATGCGCAGCCCTGTCTTTACCTGCATTACGCCGCGACTCACTCGCAGACGATACGGAAACCGACAGCCGTATTGAGCTTCGCCGAGTCGGGATACACGATCTCCAGCGCCCCGTCACTCTGCGACCACTCGACCTGAGTATCGGCACCCAGCAGCTCCACCGACGCGATCTTCCCCTCCATCAGGCCGCTTGCGCTGCCCAGAGACCTTATCGAGAGCTTCTCGCCCGCCGCGGGGACAGTCATGCACCACGCATACAGGGCGCCGTCCTTGCCCTTGGTGAATCGCATATCGGTCGTATGGAAGGGATGTTCGGCCTGTCAGCGTCCTATGCTGCCGCCGGGAAGTACGTTCATCACGCCGTCGGCACCCTCGCCGAAGACCTTCCATGCCGAACTGCCGTAGATGCCATCGCCGTTGATACGCATCCAGTCGCCCACCTGCCCGAGCATCTGCACGCACGCCTCGTCCAGCGAGCCGTCGGGACGGATCGGGATACTCAGGCCCACGGCGCCGTCACGCGAGACAATCTCAAGGATGTAGCGTATGACCGCATCCGAACTTTATACGAAATCCGGGCCGTAGAACCAGTCACCCACGGGCGACTCGGCAATCCACGCCTGATCGTTCTTGATACCGCCCGGGATGCTCGTCTCGCAGGTGTTCACCGTGCCGTTGGTCGCACTGCGGAACTTCACGATGCTGAATACATCGACCTCGCCGCGGTCGGCCAGCGTGCGATTGTAGAAGTCGGCGATCACACGCTGCATGGCGTCGCACTTGTACCCCGTGCCGGTACCCGAGCCGCTGAAGGGCTGCTGGTCCGTGCCGTCCGTATATATGAAGTCGGGCTTGTACTTGGCCACGGCATCCATCATGCGCAGCGCCCACCACTTGGCATACCAACGCGCATAATCGAGGTGGCCGCTGAAGATACCCGGATGCGGCGGCGACCACAGCGAGTTGGCAGCCTCCGCAACACTCTCGTATTCGCGCAGGTTCACGCCGTAGAGATAACGCGGGTCGAGTCCTTCCCACCACTCGCCGCGGCCATCCTCCGCCGTCAGGCTGCCGTCGTAGGGTACACCCGCCATGTCGCCCGTAAAGTCGCTCTGGAAGGCCGTCTGCCACCACCACCATGAATATTCGTGATGGAAGGTGATGCCGAAACGCATATCGGCATCACGCGCCGCCTTCTCCCACTCGCGCATGAAATCACGCTTCGGGCCCAGACGCGTAGAGTTCCACTGCTGGTATTTCGAGTCCCACATGTCGAACTGGTCGTGGTGCACGCCCTGTATGATCAGGAAACGCGCCCCCGCATCACGATAGAGGTCGACCAGAGCCGCCGGACTGAACTTCTCGGGATTCCAGTCGCGCAGCACCTCCTTGTATCCGACCTTCGACGGGTGGCCGTAATTCTTCAGATGGTTCTCATAGGCGAGCGTCCCCTGAACATAGAGCTTGCGCGCATACCAGTCGCCGCTCTCGCCCGCAGACTGAGGCCCGAAATGCACCCAGATGCCGAACTTCGCATCCCGCAGCCACTGCGGCGTACCCGGATAGTTGGCCTCGATCGAGCTCCATGTCGGCTCGTAGGGGCCCGGCGCCACCGGCAAATCGAGTTTCTCCTCGGCAAAAATGGCCACGTCACCCATCGGCACCGAGTTCTCGGGCAGGGGGCTGTGCACCGGCGGCATCGGCTCCAGATCGTAATCCACACCCGAATCCGCCTATCTGCCGCACGAGGCGAGGCACGCCCCGAGCAGCATGATATTCAGTAACTTTCTTCTCATAGTATTTTTATATGTTGGATTATCAAGGTTTCCCATTCCGAGACTCAGCACGCCCCTCTTCCGCACATCTCCATTCCGAGACTCAGCACGCCCCTCTTCCGCTCGTCTCCATTCCGAGACCCAGCGCACCCCTCTTCCGCACATCTCCATCCCGCACCGGCCGTCTTCTCCGGCCATAGCGCTCAGCGACTGAATGCAGGCCTCCGCCCGCCATATAATGCGCGCGGCATGCGGAACTGCGTGATTCTCAACCTCTACAATATATTAATTAAATTTTTTTCATACGACGCCGCGACCTATTTTTTCTGCACCGGACGCCTCTTTTCAAACGTCTCGGGAGCCAAAACACCTCCTGCGGAAGATATTTTCATCGCCGGCCGCGCCGCCGAACCGATTTATAGTCTAAATTTGCATACGGACAAACAGATACGGGAACGGAAGAGGCAAACGCGAAAACCATGTCAGAAGGATTCATACATACGGCGTCGGCGCTGATCGACTACATCAACGACGTGGGGTTTCTGCCGTTGCTCAACGTCGGCGTTGCGGGGTGGTCGGCCGACGAGGCCGTAGACGAGGAGTGCCGCTACGCCATGCGGCCCGACGGGAGCTGGGAGTGGCCCCTCTGGGAGTGGAAGGGCGAGATCCTGCGCGAGAGCGGCTGCGCCTACGGCAAGTTCTTCGGCGGCAAGGCCGCCTTCGTCAGCCGCGCGTGGTGGCCCGACATGTGCAACTACCGCCGCAGCCGCGCGCCCCTGCCCGCCGAGGATAGCATCGAGCGCGCCATCCTCGACACCCTCAAGGCCGAGGGGAGCATGGTGAGCCGCGAGCTGCGCGCCGCATGCGGCATGACCGGTCGCGGCATGCGCAGCCGCTTCGACAGCTGCATAACACGCCTGCAGGCGCAATGCCGTATCGTCACCGAGGATTTCGTCTACGCCCACGACAGCCGCGGACACCGTTACGGCTGGGGCCTTGCCTTGCTCACGACGCCCGAGGCGCTCTTCGGCGTGGAGGCGTGCCGCCCCGACCGCACGCCCGACGAGTCGCGCGAGCGCATAATCCGCCAGCTGCGGCATATACTCCCCGCCCTCCCCGAGCAGCGCATAGCCCGCTTGGCGGGATAATCGGCACTATTCATGCTCAAAGAGAAAAGCCGGCCCCGCGGGGCCGGCTCCTGACAATGTTTACCGTCCGGACACTACTCATCCGTCACATCCAGAGTCACATTCGTGTTATACGTTTCAAACATGGGATCGGAGTTCGTCTCCGCCCACACGCCGTCACGCCGCACGCCGCCGCCAGCAATGCCAGCAGCGCCCATGCGATATGTCTCGAACTCTTCATCTCTCTGAGGGTTTGCGGGTTTAATCCTGTTTACGTCTGTCAATTCTGCCAGTCGGGATAGAACTTCTCCGAAAATCCGCCATGGTCGGCACCGTTGCTGAGGCAGAGGCCGCGCTCGGCGCGGATCTCAACCATGTCGCATCGGGGCGCCTCGTATGCGCCGCGCAGGGTATCTGTTCGATTTACGTTCTTCATTTTTTCTCGTTTTTACGGTTAGACTATAATCAGGTAATAACAATCCTGACGGTCGGGCATCTACTGCCCCACCACATTCAGATTGACATCCACGTTGTACTTCGAAGAGGCATTAAATACCCCTCCCGCCTTTTGCGCGGCAGTCAGCGTCAGGGTCAGCGTCCGCGACGTGACGCCGTCGGCAGTCTGCATGCCGCATTCTACACTATCCAGATTGAGTAACTTGGAGATATCCAGACTCGACATACGATTCTCCGAACAATCCAGATTCTCCAGCGCCGTCAGCCCGTTTATATCCAGCGCCGTCAGTTGATTGCCGTAACAATACAAAGTTTTCAAACCCTTCAGAGCACTTACAACCAGCGCCGTCAGTTGATTGTAGGCACAATCCAATTTCGTCAAACCCGTCTGCTTGCTTACATCCAGCGCCTTCAGTTGATTGTCGGAACAATCCAAAGATGTCAGACTCGTCAGCGCGCTTACATTCAGCTCCTTCAGTTGATTGTCGGCACAATCCAATTTCGTCAAACCCGTCAGCTTGCTTACATCCAGCTCCGTCAGTTGATTGTCGGCACAATCCAATTTCTTCAAACCCGTCAGATTGCTTAAATACAGCTCTGTCAGCTGATTTTCGGAACAATCCAAATCCGTCAAACCCGTCAGACTGCTTACATTCAGCGCCGTCAGCTTATTGCGGTAACAATCCAAATCCTCCAAACCCGTCAGATTGCTTACATCCAGCGCCGTCAGCTGATTGTCGGAACAATCCAAAGATGTCAGACTCGTCAGCGCGCTTACATCCAGCGCCGTCAGCTGATTGTCGGAACAATCCAAAGATGTCAGATTCGTCTGCCCGCTTACATTCAGCTTCGTCAGCGAGTTAAAGGAACAATCCATAGATGTCAGATTCGTCAGCGCACTTACATCCAGCTCCGTCAGCGAGTTAAAGGAACAATCCAAAGATGTCAGATTCGTCAGCGCGCTTACATCCAGCTCCGTCAGCGAGTTTCTGCTGCAATCCAAAGTTTGCAGGCCCGTGAAATACTTCAATGCAGACAGATCGGTAAGCACCTTTTCCGAGATATTCAACTTCTTAACCGAGGCCATCTCCGCCAGATTCCCCTCGGTCAGAGAGACTGTGCCGACAGCATTCCTCGTCAGGGAGATACCTGTGGCCGCTTCAACTATCTGAATGAAGGCCATATCGGTTATATCCGTCTCCGAGGTGCCAAATGTCGCATCCGACAGATCTATCGTACCGAAATTTCCCATATCCCCACTGGAGATATAGCCGTCCTCGATCTTACCGTTCTTGACATGGATCGAGCCGTCGTCGCGGGTAAAGGTAAATGAGAAACCGCCTGACAGGCTGCACGGCGCCACAACCATATAATAATCCTTTCCCGCCACAAACGGCCCCGTCAGGATCTGGCTCTTATACACCTCTGACGCTGCCGACGAATAGAGAGGTGGAGATCTCGGTGGTCGCCGTATCCTTTACAAAAAAGAAGCTCTACAAGAGCCGGCCAGGAGGGAAGCGTTGACGTAGGCCTTCTTTTT
>OJKC01001184.1_pt1 | contig 17154 bp, 15 predicted proteins | sample 1596401 | NCBI WGS metagenome assembly OJKC01 (sample SAMEA4350162, study PRJEB24818) | metagenome | biome: human; feature: gut; material: faeces | place: Denmark | collected 2013-09 | reverse complement strand
TCAAAACATATTATTGCATATTTTCTACTAGATGTTATGCGTTTCGGTGTATGTTTTTTACGTTCTATTGTTGTTGACAACAGCGCGGCACTGATGTTCAACCCTCTAAAGTTGGCGGAAGCGACAGATGTGGATCAGAACCAGGTGCAAAAGAGAACCCATAGGAAGCCGCAGCGAATGCGGGGGATGGAAATGGAGACATGACGGAAGAAGACCATACAGAGAACGACAATACAATCGCCGCACGACAGCCGGAATAGGTATGCATACGGGCCACGACACGGCTGCAGACACACAAAACGAATAACGAATACATTACAAAGACGCAAGCGGTCGGATACGAATGAAGAATCTGCACGACAAACTTCTTTCCCGCGGGGCGGCATCGCTGACCGATGCCGAGCTGCTGGCGCTGCTTGTGGAGTCGTCCGACGACAGGCGCGACCCGAGGCAGACGGCAGAGAATCTGCTCGCGGCATACGGCTCGCTGACAGCCGTAGCGCATGCCGAGATCGGTCGGCTGCGCATGAGCGAGGGTCTGGGACTGCGCCGTGCCGAACGCATACGTCTGGCCACGGAGCTGGGGCGCCGCGCCACGGCCGCTACGGCCGCCGCTGTGGCTACCGTCACCACCGATGCCGACGTAGTGCGTATCATGAGGCCCATACTCGACGCCATGGGCCACGAGGAGTGCTGGGCCATATACCTTACCTCATCGAACCGTATCATCGAGCATTGCCGCGTAAGTCAGGGCGGCGTGCAGGCGACGGTCGTAGACCACCGTCTCATTGTCAAACGCGCCCTCGAACTGCTTGCCACGCAGATAATACTCGTACACAACCACCCTTCGGGCACGGCTGCGCCAAGCGATGCCGACCGCACGCTGACGATCCGCATACGCGACGCCGCGGCGCTCTTCGACATACGTCTTACGGATCACATCATAATAGCCCGCGAGGGAGAGTTTTCATTCCGCCGCGCCTCGATGCTTTAACGTCACAGAAACGTCAGCGGGGACAACTCCATAGAGTTGTCCCCGCTGACTGCATATCATTATCGCCCTACCACCGTATCTGCAGGAAGGCACGGTAACCCGAAGTCTTGAGTTTCGCCGGTGTCAGAGCCTCACCGCCCGTAAAGTCCTTATACCGGCAGCCGCCCATGCGGGCCTCGATGCCCACACCTATGTTGCGCCACGACGCCGAGGCTCCGATGTTGAACATCGAGGCGTAGTTGCCGTAGAAATCATAGTTGATATATATGCCCGAAAATGAGGGCGCATAACGGACATAACCCGTAAACGTAAAGTTCTTTCCCGGCGTGAGCGTCACCGACGGGCCGATCTGAAGAGAATACTCGACCTTGTGCATCGGCACATCAAGACGTTTTGTGGGATCGTGTTCCGCATCAAAATCGTCGGGATCGATCATACCCCAGTTATCCATGTTGTCGATCGTATAGTTGGCATACGACACATCGGCGAAACTTACGTCCAGACCGAAGCCCAACATACGGGCTATGGGTTTGCGATGCAACATATAGGTATGGACGTATGTCAGCGACACACCCCAGTTGCTTCGGGCGCCGACGTTCGTTCCACGGGCGATGCCGGCCGCCTCGTCAAATATATCCCCGAGGTTTACGCCCTTGTCCGAGAGTTCGATCTTGTCCGACAGATAACTGATGTTGATGACATTCTTGCGCACCTTCTTGTCGGGACGGAAGGTAAAGAAATCATTATATTCCTGAGCTGCGGCCGACATGCACGCGCACAGCGCCGCCAAGGCCAAAAACAACTTTATTTTCATATATCAATACGATCTATCTATTCCTCATCTCGCGCAACACGCTTCCATATCTCCACTTCGCCCACCGGCGGCAAGTTCCCTGCCTCACATAGCGACGCGGCAGCGGTGCCTCTTTCACCATAGGGCCCATAATAATGCGATTCTCCATAAAACCCATATAATACAGACGTTATGCAGAATTTCGCATTTGCGACACCCGCGCCCAAACTTTCCGCACGGCGCCCGGCCGAAGAGTGTTATTTTGCGTTGCAGGCATTACAAAAATAGGAATAATTACCATCTCTACAAATTAATAATCCGCAAATTGCGTGACCGGAAGACAAAAACATACACGCCGACGTAAAAAACCGAGGCTATTTGCGCCGCGGATGTTCATTTTATCATTTATTTTGTACTTTTGTAATCTGAAACAAACATAGGCTGAACACAAATACAAAAACGAAATACCATGACACAGGAGGAGTTGTTTAAGAAACTGGTGGCTCACTGCAAGGAGTACGGATTCATATTCCCGTCGAGCGAAATATACGACGGCCTTGGCGCCGTATATGACTATGGACAGAACGGCGTGGAGCTCAAGAACAATATCAAGCGTTACTGGTGGGACTCGATGGTCAAACTCCACGAGAATATCGTGGGCATCGACGCCGCCATCTTCATGCACCCCAAGACGTGGGAGGCATCGGGACACGTGGCCGCCTTCAACGACCCCCTGATCGACAACAAGGATTCGAAGAAGCGTTACCGCGCCGACGTGCTTATCGAGGAGTGGATCGCCAAGCAGGACGAGAAGATCGCAAAGGAGGTTGAGAAGGCCCGCAAACGTTTCGGCGAGAGCTTCGACGAGGCGCAGTACCGTTCGACCTCGCCCCGCGTTCTGGAGACGGCGGCCAAGCGTGACGCCGTACACAAGCGTTATGCCGACGCCATGAACGCCAACGACCTTGCCGAGCTGCGTCAGATAATCATCGACTGCGAGATCGCATGCCCCATATCGGGTACGCGCAACTGGACCGACGTGCGCCAGTTCAACCTCATGTTCTCGACACAGATGGGATCTACGGCCGAGGGTGCCAGCACCATATACCTGCGTCCCGAGACGGCACAGGGCATCTTCGTCAACTACCTCAACGTACAGAAGACTGCCCGCATGAAGATTCCGTTCGGTATAGCACAGATCGGAAAGGCCTTCCGCAACGAGATCGTGGCCCGTCAGTTCATCTTCCGCATGCGCGAGTTCGAGCAGATGGAGATGCAGTTCTTCGTACAGCCGGGCACCGAGATGGATTGGTGGCACCGCTGGAGAGACATCCGCATGGCATGGCACCGCGCTCTGGGCTTCGGCGACGATAACTACCGCTTCCACGACCACGAGAAGCTGGCCCACTACGCCAACGCCGCTACCGATATCGAGTACAACTTCCCCTTCGGCTTCAAGGAAGTGGAGGGTATCCACTCGCGTACGGACTTCGACCTGAGCCGCCATCAGCAGTACTCGGGCAAGAAGATCCAATATTTCGATCCCGAGCGCGGCGAAAGCTACGTTCCATATGTTGTCGAGACCTCGATCGGCGTCGACCGCATGTTCCTTCAGATCATGTCGGCAGCCTTCACCGAGGAGAAGCTCGATGACGGCGAGGAGCGCGTCGTACTGCGCATACCGCCGCAGCTTGCCCCCACGAAGGTGGCCGTGATGCCGCTGGTCAAGAAGGACGGACTGCCCGACGTGGCGCAGAAGATCATCGACATGCTCAAGTACGACTACAACGTGGCCTACGACGAGAAGGACTCGATCGGCAAGCGTTACCGCCGTCAGGATGCCATCGGTACGCCCTTCTGCGTTACGGTTGACCACCAGACGCTCGAGGACAACACCGTGACGGTACGTCACCGCGACACCATGGCGCAGGAGCGCATCGCAATCGATGCCCTGCCCGCAATGGTCGAGAGCGAAGTATCGTTCCGCAAGCTCTTCCAGAAGCTCGGTCTGTAAAAGGACGGGGAAGGCAAAGCCATGAACAGCAAGGCATCAAAGATACTTTACGGTATGGCAGTCATCGCCGCATGCTTCGCCATAGGATATGCCGTGGGGTTAATAATCAAACACCTGTAACGGCCTTCCATGGGACGCATTCTGGCCATAGACTACGGCACGCGACGCACGGGGATCGCCGTGAGCGACCCGTTGCGTATCATCGCCGGGGCCCTGACCACGGTCGAGACACGGCAGCTGGAGAAGTTCCTTGCCGACTACTTCTCGAAGAACGACGTGGATACCATCGTCCTCGGCAAGCCCGTGCAGATGAACGGCTCGCCCTCGGAGACAATGCGCTATATCGAGCCACTTGCGGCACGGTTGCGGCGCACATATCCCGACAAGGATGTGGTGCTCTATGACGAGCGTTTCACCTCGGTGCTGGCACACCGCACCATGATCGAGAGCGGCATGGGACGCATGGCACGCCGCGACAAGGCGGTCGTGGACCGCATCTCGGCCGCCATAATACTGCAATCATACATGGAGTCGCTATCCATGAGACGATAAAACGAGAAATTAGATTATGATATATCCAATAGTAATATACGGATCACCCGTTCTGCGCAACGTGTCGGTCGACATTACACCCGACTACCCCAACCTCAAACAGCTTGTCGAGGATATGTTCCTCACGCTCACCGAGGCCGAGGGTGTGGGTCTGGCCGCCCCGCAGATAGGCAAGAATATCCGTCTGTTCATCGTAGACTGCACGCCGTGGGGCGAAGACGATCCCGCACTCAAGGACTACAAGCGGGTCTTCATCAACGCCCAGATATACGAGCGTTCGGAGCAGACGGATCTCTTCAACGAGGGATGTCTCTCGCTGCCGGGACTGCATGAGGATGTGCGCCGTCCCGTCTCGATACGCATGCGTTACGTCGACGAGAACTTCGTAGAGCACGACGAGGAGTTCACGGGTCTTCCGGCCCGTGTCATACAGCACGAGTACGACCATATCGACGGTTATGTCTTCACGGACCGTCTCTCGCCGCTGCGCCGCAACCTCCTGAAGAGCAAGCTCGCGAGGTTGGCCGGAGGCAAGTACAAGTGCTTCTACAAGACCAAGTAACCGCAGTCGGACGGTCGTCGATGCGACACGCCGGCTGCCGCAAAACGATAACCACATGAGACTACGACACCTTATCCCGACCCTGCTGTGCGTACTGGGGGCGGGAGCCGGCATGGCACAACCGTTACGCACACATACGACCCTGAAGGAGGGTTGGCGCTTCATGAAGGAGGGCCGGACTGGTGGTGCGGTTATTCATATTCATGGTTTGGGAATATGAAAGCACGCGCCTTCGATGGAGAGGGAGCATATAATGCCCTGAAGACCTTTGCGGATTGTTTTTGCCTGCCCAATACGTTCCATGCCAATGGAGACCAGTCGGGAACGGGCAAATCGAAATTTACATACCGCCCGTTTACATTGGAGGGGAATTTCGCTTTCGCCGCAGGTATTCAAGAAATGCTTTTGCAGAGCCATACTGATACGATACGCATATTCCCCGCGGTTCCCCAAGCATGGAAAGATATAAGTTTTGACAAGTTACGGGCACGCGGAGCGTTCTTGGTAAGCGCCGAGAAAAAAGACGGCAGGATAGTTTCAGCAAGGATATTGTCGAAAAAAGGAGGACGGTTGCGTGTGATCTCCCCGTTTACCGGAGAGGTGATCGACCGCCCGACCGAAGCCGGCGAATTAATAGTGTTAGACAAATAGACAATCAGATATGATATACCCCATAGTTATATACGGATCACCCGTTCTGCGCAACGTGTCGGAGGACATCACGCCCGATTACCCCGACCTTAAGAAGCTCATCGACGACATGTTCCTCACACTGACCGAAGCAGACGGCGTAGGTCTGGCCGCACCGCAAATAGGCAAGAACATACGCCTGTTCATCGTCGACTGCACGCCGTGGGGCGAGGACGACCCGTCGCTGAAGGAGTACAAGCGGGTATTCATCAATGCGCAGATATACGAGCGCTCGGAAGAGACCGACCTCTTCAACGAGGGCTGCCTCTCACTGCCGGGACTGTACGAGGACGTACGGCGCCCCGTCTCGATACGCATGCGCTATGCAGATGAGAACTTCGTCGAGCACGACGAGGAGTTCACGGGGCTTCTGGCCTGTGTCATACAACACGAATACGACCATATCGAGGGACACGTATTCACGGACCACCTCTCGCCATTGCGCCGCAACCTGCTCAAAGGCAAGCTGTCGAAGCTGGCCGGAGGCAAATACAGGTGCTTCTACAAGACCAAGTAACCGTGCAGTCGGACAGTTGCCCATGCGACATGCCGCCTGCCGCAAAACGATAACCACATGAGACTACGACACCTTATTCCGACCCTGCTGTGCGTGCTGGGGGCGGGAGCCGGCATGGCACAACCGTTACGCACACATACGACCCTGAAGGAGGGTTGGCGCTTCATGAAGGAGGGGCAGAGCGAGTGGCAGAGTGTCACCGTACCCCATGACTGGGCAATCTACGGCCCCTTCGACCGCGAGAACGACATACAACGCGTCGCCGTCGTGCAGAACGGCGAGCGCGACCCGAGCGACAAGACGGGCCGCACGGGCGGCCTGCCCTATATGGGCAAGGGATACTACGAGCTGACGCTGCATCTCGACTCCCTGCCAGACGGCCGTTCGCTGACGCTGCTCTTCGACGGCGCCATGAGTCAGGCCCGCGTGCTGCTCAACGGCCGTGAGGTGGGATATTGGCCCTACGGCTACAACTCGTTCACGTGCGACATCACCGAGGCGGCGCACGAGGGCGACAATACGTTGCGTGTCGAGTTGGAGAATCTGCCGCAGTCGTCGCGCTGGTATCCGGGCGCGGGCCTCTACCGCAACGTCCATCTCATAACGACAGATAATGTGCATGTACCTGTCTGGGGCACATACATCACCACACCTTACGTATCCGAGGATTACGCGTCGGTACATCTGCGTACCGATATCGATGGTATTCCCGACGGGGCGCAGGTGCGTCTTGTCACACGCATACGCGATGCGGCGGGACGCGAGGTGGCGATGAAAGACAACACCCAGAAACTCAACCACGGGATGCAGGCCGAGCAGCACTTCACGGTCGAGCACCCGCGCCTGTGGTCGCCCGAGACGCCCGAACTCTATACGGCCGAGACGGATATCTACTACGATGGCCGCCACGTCGACAGCTATACGACACGCTTCGGCATACGCTCCATAGAGCTGCGCGCCGACAAGGGATTCTTCCTCAACGGACGCATGCGCAAGTTCCGCGGCGTGTGTCTGCACCACGACCTCGGCCCTCTGGGCGCCGCGGTGAACAGGGCGGCGCTGCGACGTCAGCTCACCCTGCTCAAGGATATGGGGTGCGACGCCATACGCACCTCGCACAATATGCCCGACCCGCAGCTTGTCGAGCTGTGCGACGAGATGGGATTCATGATGATGGTCGAGCCCTTCGACGAGTGGGACGTGGCCAAATGCGAGAACGGCTACCACCGCTTCTTCGACGAGTGGGCCGAGCGCGACATGGTCAACATGCTGCACAACTTCCGCAACAACCCCTCGGTTGTGATGTGGAGCATCGGCAACGAAGTCCCCTCGCAATGGACGGCCGACGGATACAAGGTTGCGGCATGGCTGCGCGACATCTGCCACCGCGAAGACCCGACGCGCCCCGTAACGTGCGGTATGAACGACTACAACTCGGTCGTACAGAACGGATTTGCCGCACTGCTCGATGTCGCGGGCTTCAACTATAAGGTGCCGCAATATACGGATGCCTACACCAAGCTGCCACAGTGTCTGGTTCTGGGCAGCGAGACCGCCTCGACGGTAAGTTCGCGCGGCGTATATCACTTCCCCGTCAAGCGCGGCGCAAATGTCATGCACGACGACCAGCAGAGTTCGTCATACGACGTGGAGTATTGCTGGTGGTCGAATATTCCCGACGACGACTTCGCCGCCGACGAGGATCTGGACTACCTTATAGGACAGTTCGTATGGACGGGCTTTGACTATCTGGGCGAGCCTACGCCCTACGACACCGACGCTTGGCCCAACCACAGCTCGATGTTCGGCATCATCGACCTCGCGTCGATACCCAAAGACCGCTATTGGCTCTACCGCAGCGTATGGAACACAACCTCGCCCACGCTCCATATCCTGCCCCACTGGAACTGGGAGGGACGCGAGGGTGAGACCACGCCCGTATATGTATATACGTCATACCCCTCGGCCGAGCTCTTCCTCAACGGCAAGAGTCAGGGCATCCGACACAAGGACGACTCGACGACGCTCACGCGCTATCGTCTGATGTGGGACGACGTGCGTTACGAGCCGGGGGAGCTGCGCGTCGTGGCATACGATGCGCAGGGACGTGCCGCCGCCGAGAAGAGCATCCGCACGGCCGGCAAGGCCTACCGCATAGAACTTACGCCCGACCGACGCTGGATCGCCGCCGACGGTGAGGACCTGAGCTACATAAACGTACGCATCGTGGACAAGGATGGCAATCCGCTTCCGGCGGACTCGCGCGAGATACGCTTCAAGGTGAGCGGAGCGGGTTCGTTCCGCGCCGTGGCCAACGGCGACCCCACATCTCTCGAGTCGTTCCAAGAGCCGCACATGCACCTCTTCAGCGGGCAGCTCACGCTCATCGTACAGAGCGCAAAACATGAGGGCACGATCAAAGTCGAGGCCACGGCCGACGGTGTCAAGGCTGCCGAGTGCTTCATCCGCGTGGAGTAGATTCCGTTCAGAATATACAAACAGCAGCGGCCGGTAACCCGAAAGGTTACCGGCCGCCGTATTGTAAAGGAGGCAAAAAGCCACGTCAGTAAGCGCTACTTCTGGAAGAGCATCGGCGCAAACTCCGAAAGGTAGATACGCCAGTTGCGCCAGATATGTCCGCCGTCGCTCTCGCGGAAGGTGTAGGGGAACGAGATCGAATCGAGATACTTCATGTAGTCCTTGTTGGCCTGATAGAGGAAGTCGGTATTTCCACACGCGATCCAATAGAGTTTCAGGCCGTTGTCGCGCTGGCGCACGAGGCTCTCGGCCACATCAGGATCCTCGACACCGCGTACGGCAGCCGAGAAGAGGCCAACGTAATCGAACGTATCGGGATACATGCGCGAGATGTTGAACGAGTGTCCGCCGCCCATTGAGAGACCGGCCACGGCACGCGCCTCCTTCTTGCGGATGACGCGATAGTTATCCTCGACGTATGCCATCACGTCGCCGAACGAATCCTCGAACGACTTCTTCGTGCGGTCGAACTTCATTCCCGGGGGCGTCATGCCTGCGGCCGACTCTCCGGGCGCCGCCTGCTGCCATGCGTTGCCGTTTGTCATGACGACAATCATCGGGCGGCACTTGCCCTGCGCGATAAGGTTATCCAGAATCTGCGAGGTACGGCCCAGCGTCATCCACGCCTCCTCGTCACCGCCAGCACCGTGCAGAAGGTAGAGTACGGGATACTTCTCCTTGCCCTGCTCGTAACCCGCAGGCGTATAGATCGTCATACGACGGCTCTTGCCGAGCGTCGGGCTGTCGTACCAGCAGCGCTTGACGCTGCCGTGGGGAACGTCGTTCACACGGTAGAGGTCGCCGCGGTCACCGTCGATGATGAATATGTTGGCCACCGACGCAACGTCTCGGTTAATGTAGACATTTGCCGGATCGCACACCTTCACCCCGTCGACAATAAAGTTATAGCTGTAGAGTTCCGACTTCAGGGGCGGCGTCGTGAACTCCCATACGCCATCCTCTCCGCGCACCATCTTGCCCGGGCCTATGGGCTTGCCGTCGGCAGCGGTATAGTCACACACCACCACTACCGACTGCGCCTCGGGAGCCGCAAGGCGGAACGTTACGCTGTTGTCATCGTTGATCTGCGGCGACACCACCTTAGAGGCGCTCCACAGAGCCTGCTGAGCCGAGACTGCGCCCACACACAGCATGGCAGCCAAAAGTAAAAATAATTTTTTCATAAACTGTATATATTGGTTTGCACACTTTTACTTGCCCCCCAGTGACTGATTGACACGGCTTTTACATACATTTTCCCCACACGTCGGGCCGCTCTAACGCTCCTCCGTACGCACACACCGTTACCCACACTCCGCAGCGCCGCCAACCCTTTCGCCAACCCATACGGCCGCACCGCAACACCGCACAAGGCACAAACGTCCAATTTGGACATTCTAAAATTAAAGATAATTTTCCGAATACGCAAACCCTGCAGGCCATACATACGCCGTGGAGGTAAAAAGGGGCGCGGCGACGGTTGCAAAATTGCAATATAGGTTATACCTTTGCGCAGAAATTGAAACATTTTTAGGCAGAAATCAAAATATCTCACGCATAGGATCAAACCGGAATCGGTAACATCAAAAAATATCACATCATGAAACACGCTTATGTCTTCCCGGGTCAGGGAGCCCAGTTCTCGGGTATGGGCAAGGACCTCTACGACAACAATTCATCGGCCAAGGAGCTATTCGAGAAGGCCAACGATATTCTCGGCTTCCGCATCACCGACATCATGTTCAACGGCACGGCCGACGAACTCAAGCAGACGAAGGTGACGCAGCCCGCCGTATTCCTCCACTCGGTCGTTCTGGCCAAGGTTCTGGGCGTTAAGCCCGACGCCGTAGCCGGTCACTCGCTGGGCGAGTTCTCGGCACTGACCGTTGCCGGCGCCCTCTCGTTCGAGGACGGCCTGCGTCTGGTGTCGAAGCGCGCCATGGCCATGCAGAAGTGCTGCGAGAGCCAGCCGGGAGCCATGGCCGCAATTCTGGGTCTGGACGACGCCGTCGTGGAGCAGGCCTGTGACCAGATCGAGGGCGTAGTGGTAGCCGCCAACTACAACTGCCCGGGACAGCTCGTAATATCGGGAGCCGAGGCCCCCGTGGATGAGGCTTGCGCACGCCTCAAGGAGGCCGGTGCCCGCCGTGCCCTGCGTCTGCCCGTGGGCGGAGCATTCCACTCACCCCTTATGGAGGCTGCCCGCGCCGAGCTCGAGCAGGCTATCGCCGAGGTCAAGTTCAACACCCCCTCGTGCCCCGTATACCAGAATGTCGACGCCCAGCCCCAGACCGACCCCGAGAAGATCAAGAGCAACCTCATAGCACAGCTCACTGCCCCCGTACGCTGGACACAGATCGTCAAGAACATGATCGCCGACGGCGTTACGGAGTTCACCGAGCTGGGCCCCGGTACGGTTCTTCAGGGCCTTATCAAGAAGGTCAACCCCGAGGCCGTAGTGGAGTCGAAGGCAACGATGTAGAATACAGACACAACATACATGAGAAAAGACCGTTTCGATTTGAAACGGTTTTTTTGTATGCTATTTGCTAAAATAATTAAAAAAGAGTTGGTGATTCTGATAAAAGTATCTATATTTGCACTCGAGAACCGATCAATATTCCCGAAATGGCATCTTTAACAGAATTCTTTAACATTACCGCGAATGAGAACCTGAAGGGTATCACTCACAAGAACAATATAATAAAGCGAAACATAATCGCCTACATGGCCGTCAACGGCGAGTGTACGCTTTCGGAACTTACGAAAGAGTTGCACATAAGCGTTCCGACCATTACGAAACTCGTTCAGGAGCTTATCGAGGAGAATATAGTGAATGATCTGGGCAAGGTCGAGACCCCGGGCGGACGCCGTCCCAATGTCTTCGGTCTGGCCAACTCGGCCATATACTTCGCCGGCGTGAACGTTGCGCGCGACAACATGACCTTCGTGATCACCGACCTGCAGAACAACCTTATCAAGGAGGTTACCGACAATACGTTCGAGCTGCAGAACCGCCCGCAGTGCCTCGAGAAGATATGCTCGAACATCGAGCACTTCATCGACACGTGCGGCATCGACCGCTCGAAGATCCTCGGTCTGGGAGTCTCGATCGTGGGCCGCGTCAACCCCGAAACGGGCCGCAGCTACATGTATTTCACCTCGAACGAGGAGTCGCTGCGCGATATCATACAGAAGCGTATCAACATGCGCGTGCTGCTCGAGAACGACACCCGCGCCCGCTGCTATGCCGAGTACAACTGCAGCCGCTCGAAGGAGGAGAGCGATGTCATATATCTCCATCTGGGTCGCGGCGTGGCCATCGGCATCGTCATCGACGGCAAGCTCTACTACGGCAAGAACGGCTTCGCGGGAGAGTTCGGACACATACCCTTCTTCGACAACGAGAAGATCTGTGCCTGCGGCAAGAAGGGATGCCTCGAGACCGAGGTGTCGGGTATCGCCATCGAGGAGAAGATCATCCAGCTCATCAAGAGCGGCGTTAACACCATCCTGCGCGAGAAATACGACCGCGGCGAGCAGATACACATCAACGACATCATCGCGGCGGCCAAGAATGACGACAACCTCTCGATCGAGCTTATCGAGGAGGTGGGCGAGAAGCTGGGCAAGGCCGTAGCATTCCTGATCAACACCTTCAACCCCGAGACTGTCATCGTGGGCGGCAACCTCGCGGCGGCGGGCGACTTCATCATGCTTCCGCTCAAGTCGTCGACGAACAAGTATTCGCTCAACCTCGTCTACCGCGACACGAAGTTCCGGCAGTCGAAGATGTCGGAGAACGCCAACGCATGGGGTGTGGCGATGCTCATACACAACAAGATCATCGGACTCTAACCTCCGTGCGGGATGAACATCGAGGGTACGATATGCCGACTGCGGGCGCTTGAGCCCGACGATCTCGACACGATGTACCGCTGGGAGAACGATACGAATATATGGCGGATAAGCGGGACTACGGCCCCGTTTTCCCGCCATTCGCTTATGCGCCTTATCGACGAGCAGCGCTTCGACATCTACGCCACACGGCAGCAGCGGCTCGTCATCGAGACAACCGACACGCCACAACCCGCGATGGCGGGTGCGGTCGATCTCTTCGAGTTCGACCCGCAGAACCTGCGCGCGGGCGTGGGTATCATGACAGCACCCGAGATGCGGGGCCGCGGATACGGGGCCGATGCCCTCAAGGCTCTGGAGGGATATTGCCGCGAAACGCTCCACCTCCACCAGCTGTGGTGCGAGGTATCGGCCGACAACGAGGCCAGCATACGGCTCTTCTCAGCGGCCGGATATGAGGAGTGCGGCCGCCGCCGCGACTGGATTCTTACGCCCGAAGGCTGGCGCGACGAGATACTATTACAGAAAATCCTGCAGCCGACGCTATAAGATATGCGGCAGGTACACCTGCCGCATATAGTTGACTCTTTATTGTTCAATCATTTTATAAAACCATATCGATAAACGTCTGGAGTAAGTTTTTTCGTCAGCAAACGATAAGCCTCATTAAAGTTATCAAATAATACAGGCATGCTATTCCCCAAATTATTCCTCTCTTCAAGAGCATTCCTCACTTGATACCAACCAACATCACATCGATTTAGCTTTAATCTATTTCGTGTATTATATTCGTCCGTATCAGAGAAGTATTTTTGCCATAATTTTTTCCCTTCTCTCATCACATTTTGTGACTCTTCAGAAAATGTTTTATCTGCAATATATCTAACCATAAAATCTGATTCAAATCGTTGCGGTGAATTTACATCATCCTCTGAAAACGGGATAAAATGATTTACAATTGACCATTTTTTTCCTCCCCACTCTAAATTATCCGCAGATGCAGTTAGATTGCTATTATTAAACAACATCCATATCAAACAATCGGTGATAAATTCATCGGCAAGATCGAAATTAGGCTGAAAAAATTGATCTCTATTATTAACCCATGTAGCAGGAATTATCTTTCTTACTGTGAAAACAACACAAGCCTTCCACAAATTATCAGGAGTTACAAAAAATCCTCCTTTATGACCTATGCCGTGCACCGAAGAAAAAAGAGCCGTATTATTTGCGTTCTGGAAATCATTAGCGTCACATAACATATGCCCTATTGCATTATCCGCCCAACGAGCTTTTGCTCCTTTAGCCGTAGCTGGAGTAATACAGTTCTTCAATGGAATATGTTCCGCTCTATTACAATGTACGCGATCTATCCAATTATTCAAATATTTAGTCGTGGAAATATTATAAAAAGTTTTCTCTCCTATTGGATTAATGTTTTTATCATATACTTCTGTAGATACTTCATTTATCGTACAATCACTGGAATTACTTTGCTTCCATATCAAGAATCCTATAGGAAAATTTCCATTTATTCCATCAAATGCTTTACTATGAACAATAAATCCTCCCATATATATACCATGCCACAAATTACGGAATGTTTCAAAATTTGGAGCATTAACATATTTTAGAGTGCTAAACATTGCTATTATTGCATGTGGAATTTCTTTGTATACACGAACCATAAATTGAGTAAACAGTTCATTTGTTGCTTTCCCCCAATCTTTCATCGCATACGTAGCAAATCTCGTTTTTGCCACACCTGTTTTATTCAGACCACCAACGCCATTTCCATCTTCTGCATACGGAGGATTTATCAATACAAGTATTTTCTTCTTACCCTTAATAGCATCCCTCAATGTTTTTGGCAATTTATTCGTTATATTATAATCAATCTCACCGTCATCTTTAATATCATCATTGAGATAATCGTATTGGAATCTATATGCACTTACGCAGGTCTTGGTTGCCTTCATTACATCAACATCAGCCTGATCCAAAGTACTCATATATAAATTGCGGTGATTAGAATGCTTTATTTCGAGATTTCCGACACCACAACACATATCCCAAATAATATATTCTCTCTGCCAATTTGGCCCTAGGCTTTGTTCCAATAAGTCATAAGCCTTATCAACAACCTTAAGAGGAGTATAATACGCACCTTTAAACTCGCGTTCGTCTGTCGCTATTAGACAATCACGACGTTCGAGCATATAGTTTCTATATTCTTCTTTAGGAGGTCTATTATAAATAGACCAGAATTGCCTATACCCCTCTCTATTTCCTAGTTCATATAATTTACCATTATATAAGAATGTTGGCTTCCCATTTCTATGAATAAGTTCTGCTGGTAGATTCTCATGAGTAGAAATCGTCCCATCAGACATAATATCAGCAAAAAACATCAAATTATAATTCTCCTCTGATATTCCTATAATCTCCCTACCAATCATATTAACCCACTTATCAAAAACCTGCTTTAGATTGTCCGGAGTAATTTGAGTTCTTATTATTTCTCCTTTCTTTATAGCGTTTCTAACGGTATCAATAAATTCTTGTTCATGTGTTTCTATATTAAACGACACGAAATGGGTTCCAATGAAAGATGATACAGCATCAAGAGCTTCCTGCGTATATTTACTTGCAGATTTACCCCAATTGATAGTTTTAGCTTTCAGAAATGGTAGGACATCTGCCGTTCTCATTATCGCTGCTTTTCTGGTATCAATCACACACAAAAAAGGAGGAACATATACTCCACTATTTAGAGCTTGCTGTACATAATGCAGTAACTGAGTAAACATCTCATAAGTCGAAGTCTTATACCCAGCTTTTGCCTCGAACCAAACTTCCTTAGTTTGAATATCGATTAGGTTTTTTTGGTAGCTTTTTAAACCTAATGCTTTAATATACAAATCCTTAACATCCTCCTCCGATGTTGCTTTTTGTAATTTTTCAAATAGTGACATATCATACTTACTTTAATTATTTATCTTCTTACAATCATCGCCCCCATGTCGGGCCACCCGTTGTAGAAGCGCTCGATATATGACTTCTCAGCCTCGGTGCAGCCGACCATGAGCTTCATCTCGGCGTCACGCTTGTCCATATCGACGGTACATATAACGGCATCGAGCCGCCGCGCCGCGTCGCTGCCGATCCATACGTCCACACCCTCGCCGTCGGTCGAGGTCGTGCCGTCGAGGTAGCCGTAGTCGATCTCGTAGACTATCTGTGGGAATCGCGGGTGGTGCGAGCCTCGCGGGCGGTCGATTACGATCCGCGACTGCGCCAACAGAGCGTCGAGCCGCTCCCAGAACACACTACTCATTGCCGCCCTCCTCTCTGCCGCCATCGATCATCGGCATATCCTCCTCGTCCTCCGTCGGCAGCGACGCCTCGTCGAGGGCCTTGTCCGAGATGCGTTTTTTGGGCCGCAGTCCCATGCCGCGCATACGCTCGCCGAGGCGTATGACGTTGTTGTTGCCGTGGCACATGCGTTTATATGCCTGCGCATAGTCGGCCGAGGCCTTCTCGATCGACTTGCCAACCTTCTCGAAGTCGTCCACAAACATGCAGAGCTGATTGTAGAGGTCGGTCGCCGTCTTGACTATACGGGCCGTATTGCGGTCCTGCGCGTCGCGCTTCCACAGATCCACCACAATCTTCAGCACGGCAAAGAGATTCGTCGGCGACGATATTATCACCTTGCGTCCGTAGGCATAGTTCCACAGCGACTCATCCCCCCTAAGCGCCGTCAGGAACGACGGCTCGGTCGGCATGAACATGATGACGAAGTCGGGTGAGTCGGTGAAATACTGCTGGTAGTTCTTCGTCGCAAGCTCGTCGACATGGTGGCGCACCGACTCGATATGCCGTTTCAGTGCGACGTCGCGCGCCGCATCGTCCTCCGAATTGACATAACGCTCGAAGGCCGTGAGCGACACCTTCGAGTCGATCACTATGTTCTTGCCCCCGGGAAGGTGAAGTATGACGTCGGGACGCAGGTTGCGGCCGCTCTCCTCATCCTTGACGTTGTATTGCAGTTCGTAGTTCTCGCCCTCGCGCAGGCCCGAGTTCTCCAGCAGCTGCGAAAGGATCATCTCACCCCAGTCGCCCTGAACCTTGGAGTTGCCCTTCAGGGCGTTCGTCAGGTTCGTCGTCTCGGCCGTAACCTGACGGTTGAGCTCCATCAGCCGCTCGAGTTCGTTTTTCAGCGCGCCGCTCTGCTCGGCCTGCTGCGAGTGGATCCGCTCAACACGCTCGCGGAACTCGCGTATGTTGTCCTTGAAGGGCTTGAGGATTGTATCCATCGACTCGCGGTTCTCCTCCTTGAAGCGGCGGCTCTGCTCCCCCAGCACATCCCCCGCCAAGGCGCGGAACTGCTCCCGCAACGCCTGCGCCATCTGCTGCTGCGCGCGCACCTTGACCGCCACCGCGCGCCCCCCGGTGGCGGACAAGGTGCACGCGCCGCCGCCGAGGGACCAGGAGTTGCGGCAGCCCTCCCACGCCTATGCGGGGGATGTTCCGCGGTAGCAGAGCCGCCGCTGCCAGGCGGGGCACACCGCCTCGCCGACAACCAACATCACACCCCCCCAGATACACACCCCCCGAATACTCGCCAGCGGTG
>OJKC01001180.1_pt1 | contig 17226 bp, 17 predicted proteins | sample 1596401 | NCBI WGS metagenome assembly OJKC01 (sample SAMEA4350162, study PRJEB24818) | metagenome | biome: human; feature: gut; material: faeces | place: Denmark | collected 2013-09 | reverse complement strand
TAATTTTGTTGCAGAGTAGGCAAAAATCCGCAGGCGGGCTTTCGCCCGGCAAGGATTTTTAACGCAGTCTGCGGCAAAATTTGCCGAAAAGACGTGCGCATATGCTTGTGAAGACGGGTTCTTATTTATTCTAAGGAGTGTATTTATGGAACAGGTCAGAAAAACGGACAAAATGAAAGAAATGCCCGTAAATAAGCTTATGCTTGCAATGGGAATACCAATAGTTTTGTCTATGATATTGCAGGCAGTTTATAACATAGTTGACAGCGCATTTGTATCCAACATGGCAGAGTACGGCGAGGACGCACTCAATGCGCTTACCCTTGCTTTTCCCATGCAGATGCTTATGGTGGCAGTTTCTATCGGAACAGGCGTGGGCGTCAATGCGCTCGTCTCAAAATGCCTTGGCATGGGCGAAAAGGAAAAGGCAGGCAAGGCTGCGGGAAATGCGGTTTTTCTTGGCATCGTAATATCTCTGATGTTTATCATCTTCGGTCTGTTTGGAACGAATATCTACATTTCCAGCCAGACAAGCGACCCGCTCATATCGGAAATGGCAAACGAGTATCTTGGCATATGCTGCGTGTTCTCATTCGGCATAATATTTTTCTCAGTTTTTGAAAAGCTTCTGCAGGCAGGCGGACACTCGGGCTTTTCGACCATTGCACAGATAATAGGCGCTGTGGCGAATATTATCCTTGACCCTATTCTTATATACGGACTTCTGGGTTTCCCCGAAATGGGCGTAAAGGGTGCGGCATATGCAACCGTTATCGGTCAGATACTTTCATTTGTAACAGGACTTATCTTCCACCTGAAATTCAACGTGAACGTAAAAATAAAGCTCAACTGCATAAAGCCGTCAGGAAAAACTATCGGCGAGATCTATGCCATAGGTCTGCCTGCCATAATAGCTCAGGCGCTCATGTCAGTAATGACCTACGGACTGAACCTTGTGCTTGGCGGCATAAGCACCGCAATGGTAACGGCATACGGACTTTACCACAAGATACAGCAGGTAATGCTTTTCGTGGCTTTCGGCATACGTGACGCCATAACCCCAATCGTTTCCTACAGCTACGGCATGGGCAGCAAACAGCGCATAATCAGCGGAATAAAATGCGGTCATCTTTACACCGCAATAATGATGCTTGTCGGACTTGCGGCAGCAGAGTTATTTGCAGCACCGTTTTCGGCTGTGTTCGGACTTTCGGGAGAAACATCGGAGCTTTGCATAAGCGCCATGAGGATAGTTTCCCTGAGCTTTTTGTTTGCAGGTGCAAACATAGCCTTTCAGGGTATCTTTCAGGCACTGGGAGGCGGAATAGAATCGCTGATAGTCTCCGTTTGCAGGCAGCTTGTGTTCATATTCCCCTTTGCATGGATATTTGCGGCAATAGCAAAAATCTCCCCCGAGCTTTGCTATACGGTATGGTTCACATTCCCCATTGCCGAGATACTTTCTGCCGTGATATCGGTGATACTTTTCAAAAGGCTTTACAATAAAAAGATAAAGACAATGGAATAAAGAGAAAAAATCCCTTGACAAATCCCCTGACCCATGCTATAATTTTCATTAAACAAATGCTGTGATGAGGAGGAGTATGCCTATCTCCCGCATTCAGAGAAAAGACGGTCGGTGCAAGTCTTTATGCGGTGTATGCAGAAGTAGCCTCGGAGCTTCGCAGGTGAACTTTTAAAGTAATCTGCGGCGGATATTCCCCGTTACGGAATAATGAGTGCGCTGTGACCCAGCGAATTCAGGTGGTACCACGGATATCTCCGTCCTGAAGCCAATAATCGGCTTCGGGGCGTTTTTTTATGCCGAAATGCCGATACGAAAGGAAAGAAGAAAATGAAAAAAGAACTGTCAAAGGTTTATGACCCTAAGGAATTTGAAGACAGGATCTACAAATTCTGGATGGACAACGGCTGCTTCCGTGCAGAAGTTGATTCAAAGAAAAAGCCCTATACTATCGTTATTCCCCCTCCAAACATAACAGGTCAGCTCCACATGGGACATGCCCTTGATGAAACTCTCCAGGATATCCTTATCCGCTGGAAGAGAATGTCAGGCTACAGCGCTCTGTGGCTCCCCGGAACAGACCACGCCGCTATCGCTACCGAGGCAAAGATAGTTGCCGCTATGCGTGAAGAAGGCATCACCAAGGAAGATCTCGGCAGAGAGGGCTTCATGGAGCGTGCTTGGAAGTGGAAGGAAAAGTACGGCGGACGCATAGTTGAGCAGCTCAAAAAGCTCGGCTCCTCCTGCGACTGGTCAAGAGAGCGCTTCACCATGGACGAGGGCTGTTCCAAGGCTGTAAAGGAAGTTTTCGTAAAATACTACGAAAAGGGTCTTATCTACAGAGGCGAGAGAATAGTAAACTGGTGCCCCCACTGCAAGACCACCCTTTCAGATGCGGAAGTTACCTACGAGGATCAGGCCGGCCATTTCTGGCACCTGAGATATCCTCTCAAGGACGGCAGCGGATATGTTGAGCTTGCTACCACCCGTCCCGAAACTCTGCTGGGCGATACCGCAGTTGCAGTAAACCCCAACGATGACCGTTACAAGGATATTGTCGGCAAGACACTTATCCTCCCTCTGGTAGGAAGAGAGATCCCCGTTGTTGCCGATGACTATGTTGATATGGAATTCGGTACAGGCGTTGTTAAGATAACCCCTGCCCATGACCCCAACGACTTTGAGGTGGGCAAGCGCCACGATCTGCCTATCATCAATGTTATGACCGATGATGCAAAGATAATCCCAGATTATCCCGACTATGCGGGCATGGACAGATACGAGGCAAGAAAGAAGATAGTTGAAGACCTTGACAAGGGCGGCTTCCTTGTAAGAGTTGAGGATCACGAGCACAATGTTGGAACCTGCTACCGCTGCGGCACTACTGTTGAGCCTAAGGTATCAACTCAGTGGTTCGTTAAGATGAAGCCTCTTGCACAGCCTGCTATCGACGCTGTAAAGAATGGCGAGACAAAGTTCGTTCCAGAGCGTTTTGACAAAATATATTATCACTGGCTTGAAAATATCCGTGACTGGTGCATCTCCCGTCAGATATGGTGGGGTCATCAGATACCCGCATTCTACTGCGACGACTGCGGCGAGATGGTCGTTACAAAGGAAAGCTCCGCAGTTTGCCCCAAGTGCGGCAAGCCTATGAGACAGGATCCCGACACTCTGGACACATGGTTCTCCTCCGCACTGTGGCCTTTCTCCACACTGGGCTGGCCCGACAACACTGAAGATCTTAAGTATTTCTATCCCACAAACACACTGGTAACAGGCTATGATATCATCTTCTTCTGGGTAATCAGAATGATGTTCAGCGGCATTGAGAATATGGGCAAGGCTCCTTTCAATACCGTTCTTATCCACGGTCTGGTAAGAGACTCTCAGGGCAGAAAGATGTCCAAGTCTCTGGGCAACGGCATCGACCCTCTGGAGGTCATCGACCGGTACGGCGCAGACGCTCTCCGCTTTATGCTTGCAACAGGCAATGCTCCCGGAAATGATATGCGCTACATCGAGGACAAGGTAAAGGCTTCCAGAAACTTTGCAAACAAGCTGTGGAACGCTTCCAGATTTATCATGATGAACCTGCCCGATGACTTCCAGCTCACAGGTCTCCCCGAAAATCTTGCAATGGAAGATAAGTGGGTAATAAGCAAGTTCAACACCCTTGCCAAGGAAGTAAACCAGAACCTCGAAGCATTTGAGCTGGGCGTTGCGTGTCAGAAGCTTTACGACTTTATCTGGGACGTTTACTGCGACTGGTACATTGAGCTGACAAAGCCCCGTATCCAGGCAGGCGGCGACAGCGCAGCTGCTGCTCAGACAGTTCTCGTTTGGGTAATGAAGGGAATGCTCAAGCTCCTGCACCCCTTTATGCCTTTTATCACTGAGGAAATATGGTCTGCTATCGACGACGGCGACGTTCCCGTAATGCTTTCCGATTATCCCGTATTTGACGAAAAGCTGGTATTCACCGCTGAGGAAGAGGCTTTCGAGAAGATAATCGACGCTATCAAGGCAGTAAGAAACCGCCGTTCCGAAATGAACGTAGTTCCTTCTGTAAAGGCAAAGCTTTACATCGAAACTGCCGACGCAGATATCTTCAAGTCGGGCATCATCTTCTTTGAGAAGCTGGCTTCCGCTTCCTCTGTTGAGATAGGCGCAAGCTTTGATATTCCCGACTCCGTAACAGCCGTAACCCATTCCGCAAGAATTTTCATTCCCCTTGATGACCTTGTTGACAAGGAGAAGGAACTTGCAAGACTTGCCAAGGAAAAGGCAGCTGTTCAGAAGGATATCGACTTCTCTCAGGGCAAGCTGAATAACCCCGGCTTTATGGCAAAGGCTCCCGAAAAGCAGGTCGAGGCTGAAAAGGCAAAGCTTGCCAAGGCTCTTGACAAGATGGCAAAGATAGAGCAGTCTATCGCTGCATTCTCCAAGTAATTATATAACTTCATTCTGCCGCTGGGAAATTCTTCCTATGCGGCAGTTTTTTATTGACATTTTATTACATAAATGATATAATATTTTTATAACAGAGCGTACACAAGATACTAAATGTAACAAAAACTGTCACAATATAAAGATGTTAAGAAAGGAGCCTGATATGCCAAAAGTAATAATGACCTGCGGCAAAATATGCAGCGGTAAAAGCACCTACGCACAAAAGCTTCGGCTTGAATACAGTGCCGTGATACTTTCCGTTGATGAGATAACCCTTGCACTTTTCGGTAATGAAGCGGGTGAAAAGCTGGACGATTACGTCTGTCGGGCAGAAAATTACATTTATAACAAGTCCCTTGAAATAATTGAAACAGGTACAAATGTTATCCTTGACTGGGGCTTCTGGACGAAGAGCGAGCGTGAGCTTGCAAGGGATTTTTACAATTCACACGGCATAGAAAACGAGTTTCACTACATTAACATAACCGATGAAGAATGGCACAGGCGCATTGAAAAGCGAAACAGAGACATCAGTGCGGGCAGGCTGAACGCATATTATGTTGACAGCGGTCTGGCGGAAAAGTTCGGACGGATATTTGAGCCGCCCGCCACTGATGAAATTGATGTACTGACATAAAAAGGAGAACATATGAACGACGATATTATTTTCACCGAAACGGACAGGCTCATACTTCGCAGATTTAAAAAGAGCGACCTGAACGACCTTTATGAGTATGTTTCCGACCCTGACACGGTCAAATATGAGCCATATTCCCCGATGAGCATGAATGAAGCGGCGGCAAGCCTGGATATAATGATGGATTCCGACGAAATGATAGCCGCCGAGCTGAAATCAGAGCACAAACTGATAGGAAGCCTTTATCTTGGCAAGCGTGAGTTTGAAACGGCAGAGCTGGGTTATCTGTTCAACAAGGCATACCGCCTAAACGGATACGCTCGGGAATGCTGTGCCGCCCTGATAAAAAAGTCCTTCGGCGAAGGTCTGCACAGAATATATGCCGAATGCGACACTATGAACACAGCCTCATGGAAGCTGCTTGAAGCGCTTGGCTTTATGCGTGAAGCTCACCTGCGGGAAAGCGTTTATTTCTCAAAGGACGAAAACGGCAGACCTATCTGGCGGGATACCTTTATTTACTCAAAGCTGAACTGCAAAAAGTAACCATAGACTTACAGCTATGCAGGCTGTAAACAGATTGCTCGGAAATTGTTCGCAAAGCGTTGACATATCTTTCCTGCTGTGATATAATAACCTTGCAAAAAGAAATGATAGTATAAAAGCTCTGCATTTTTGCAGGGCTTTTTTCGGACATAATAAAGCTTGGCATTGTATAAAACATAATCAAATTTAACAGCTGCTCTCTCGGGCGGCGGAATTTTTATTTCAAAGGAGAATTTTATTATGGGATATGTAAGCGAAAACAAGAGAAAAGCGTACCTGCTGGCTGGGTTTATCGGAATGTTTTTCTGCGGAATTGGCGACATACTGCTTTCATTCCGTGGCGAGGGCGAGCCTTACGCCGTAAACGGAATGATGAGCATGAGCATCACAGAGGTACCAATGCTTTATTATCAGCTGTCATTTTTCATCGGCATTATTGCCATGATAGGCTACTTTTTGGGTTCAAGAGCCATGCTTTCCTACATAACAGACAGGCTGGACGGCAAGCCCTCAAAGCTCAGAAAGCTTTTTGGCTTTGGATCAGGAATGATGTCGCTGGGAATTTTCGGCATACACAGCGTTTGCTGCATGGCTATCATGGGCTTTAAGGCAGCTGCCGACGCAGGACTTTCACCCGAGCAGATAGACGAGCATTTCACACCCGTGCTGATCATGCCCTTTATAATAACCACAATATGGCAGACTGCGGCTGACCTTATGGTGGCAATAGCCTATATAGGACTGGTTTCAAAAAAGGTCATCAACATATCAAAGGCATGGATACTTTGCGGCCCTATTGTGCTGTATGTTATTTTCGGCGTTATCAAGGCTGTTCTGAACGCTGTATGCAGCTCTCCCCTGCCTGCAAAAATGTTTTCTGGCGGCGAAACATGGGGTCTGTCATTTATGTTTTTAGCCGTGCTTATCTGCATCTCAAAAAGCGAAGAAAAGGCGTGATATTGTGACAGAGCTGGACAAAAAACTGACGAAATTTTATCAAAGCTTCGGCAAAGCAAAAAAGATGGTGCTTTCCACCTCGTCCGAGGGCAAAGTATCCTCCAGAATGATGAGCGTTGTGCTCATTGACGGCAGATTTTATTTTCAGACGGATATGAACATGAGAAAATATGCGCAGCTCAAAGCAAATCCCTGTGCGGCACTGTGCATCGACAATATCCAGATAGAGGGCATTTGCCGTGAAGTCGGCAGACCTCTTGAAAATGAAGCCTTCCGCAGTACTTTTGAGGAATGTTACAAAGGCTCATTTGATATGTATTCATCTATGGAAAGTGAGCGTATTTTTGAGCTGTCTCCCGATTACATTGAGCGGTGGATATATATTGACGGCAAGCCATATACCGAGGTATTAGACATTGAAAATGGCAGCTATATTCTGACGGAATACAAGGTCTGACATTATTTCACAGGGGGTATGACATGAGGAATATAACAGACGAACAGATAGAAAAAGCATTTGAAAATGAAGCAGAGACACGTCAGCGAAACAGCGCATATGCAACGGCAGTTGAAAAAATATACCACAGCAAGCAGTTCAATATTATCTTCGGTATTTATCTTGTTTTCTGCATTGTTTTTCTTTTTAGTTCCGGAGGCATTATAAGGCTGCTTAAAAGATCGGTCATTATTCTGCTGATACCCATTGCACTGATGGCAGTAAGCTTTGGTATATTTTATGTAGTGACTATCATCAGATCTGTAAAGGAAAGCAAGCTTAGCACAGGCTGGTTCATATTATCAGTACCTACTGCATACAAGCTGAAAAAATACAAAAGCGACCCGCAGAAAACCGAAGAATACCTGCTGAAAAAGATACACAAATATGACGGCAAGGCTGTTTGTTCACTTTATCTTGAGGCGCTTTTCAATCATTATATTTTGGAAGCCGAACTGCAGAAAGCGGAAGGACTTATGGAATATGCGGACAGGATAAGGGGCAAATCAAAGGTATCAGACCGCATTACCGCAGGCATGGATTTTGCCATGAGCATTGAAAACAAGCACTGCTCGGAAACGGTAAGGATATTTGAAGAAAATGAGGATCCATTTTCGGAAGATGCCTTGTCAGGCGTAAGGAAGCTCACGAACTTTCTCAATACTCTCGGCGAATACAAGTTTGCTCTGGGCAGATATGACGAAGCTCTGGACGTTTTTATGAAGCGAAAAGACTGTATGCTCCGTTATAATGAGACTGCTCCAAAGCCGCTGCAATATGACGATGACAATTTTTCGGCAGTCAGCACCGACATTGCCAAGTGCCTTATAAAGCTCAGACTTTATGATAATGCAAAGGGATATCTTACCGAAGCAAAGTCTCTCAGCAGCCGAAAGGATATTGTTAAAATATGCGGCAGGCTGGCAGAAGAGATGGAAATATATTGACAAAAAAGGGGTATTACAATGATAGAGATAACAAATGAAAAAATGGAAAAGCTTTACAAAATGCAGACAACGCTTGTCAAGTCCTACACCACTATCAGTGCGATAGTTATTTTTGTGGTGCTGGTAATAACAAGGCTGCTGCGTGCTGTGTCATCGGGCGACCATGCCGCACTCAGTGCTGTTTTCATGATTATCCTTGCGGCAGACGTTGTCGGATATTTCATCATAAGAAAGAAAGTCATTCCCGCTGGCAACGGCCCCAGCGTTATGGACGCATATAAAACCATGCAGAATGATTTCATCTCTGACCGCACTGTAGATCTGCTTTATCGGAAGATAGGCGAAGCAGGCAATTATGCCGATAAAACCAAGCTTACCCTGCTGCTCTGCGACACATATATGATGAGAGGTCAGATCAACGAAGCCATAAGCCTGCTCAATTCCATTGACCGTTCCAGATTTGCGGAATATCCCGAAGCGGGAATGAGCTTTTATGATGATACTCTCAGCCTTTACGACCTGATCGGTGATAACGAAAGCGTTATGAGGGCATATGAGGACGCTGTTCCCTTTATCGAGCATTGCTATGAGAAAAATTACCTCTGCTGCTCAACTGCGCTGAATATCGTTATCCTTAACGAAAAAGCAAGGGGCAATTACCGCAAGGCTCTTGACCTGAAGCTTATGAAAAATGAGTTTGAAAACAAGGTAAATACTTTCATCAAGTCGGAAGCTGTAAACAGTACCAAGCCCCTGAACAGGTATATTCACGGCGTTGTGTTCCGTGACACGGCAGAGCTTTTTTACCTCTGCGGAGATTACTTCAATGCAGGCAAATATCTTGACATCGGCGGCCCTATGCTGGCTGCCAGCCCTTACATGACAGAAAAAGCCAACGAGCTTTCGCAAAAAATAAAAGCCGCCCTTAACAGTCAGGCATAATAATACTAATCACCAATAAAACTATAGACAAAAAATCATCGCATAATCCATATACGCAAGATTATGCTCGATTTTTTGTATAGTTTTTAATTGGTTCTTAGTATAAAACAGGAGATGTTCCCTTTGAACGGCGAAATAGTAAATTTTCTTGATAAGTACACCAAATCGGGCACACCCGTTACCGGTCTCGCAAGGTTTGCCCTGCTTCTTGACAAGCTGGGAAATCCTCAGGACTACCTGAAATTTATCCACATTGCAGGCACTAACGGAAAAGGCTCGGCAACAAGAATGCTGGCAAATTCTCTTACGTTGGCGGGCTACAAAACGGGTGAGTTCACCTCCCCCTTTATTTACCGCTACAACGACAGGATAAAGATAAACGGCGAGGAGATACCCGACAATGAGCTTGCACGTCTCATTGACATCATAAAGCCCATACTTGAAAATGACAATGCAGGCTACTCCCAGTTTGAGATAACAAACGCCATTGCATTCATGTACTATGCTGAGCAGAAGTGCGATGTGGTTGTGCTTGAAACGGGAATGGGCGGTCTTTACGACAGTACAAACATTATCAGGGACAATATCTGCTCGGTGATAATGTCCATTTCCTTTGACCACACTGCCATTCTGGGCGACACTATTGAGAAGATAGCCTATCAGAAAGCAGGCATCATCAAGGACGGCTGCCCCGTTGTGCTTTATCCCGAAAATCCGCCGAAGGCTGTTATGACAGTGAGAGATCAGGCGGAGGTACACGGTTCAAAGGTCATTATCCCCGATACATCAAAGCTTGAAATAACTCATCTCGGCGCTGACGGCTGCGGATTTACCTACAAGGGCAGCAAATACACCACCGAAATGGCAGGAAAGCACCAGGTCTATAACGCCATAACCGCCATAGAAGCCGCTCAGATAGTGAAAAAACACTACCCACGGCTAACGGACGATATTATTCACAAGGGAATCGCAACAGCAATAGTCCCCTCCCGCTGCCAGATAATCAGGCAAAAGTCCCCCATGGTTATAATAGACGGCGCACACAACCCCGACGGAATGAAAGCGCTTTCCGAATTTGTCGCCACACTCCCACAGTACCCCAAGATCATGATATGCGGCATGAGCGGCGACAAGGACTGGCAGAAGTCGCTGTCATACATCTCCCCTTACATCGACAAAGCATTCTGCATTGACGGCTTCTGTCCCAAAACAGTCTTTGCCCCAAAGCTTGCGGAATGCTTCAAGGAAGCCGAATGTGTCTCGCTGGCACAGGCATATCACAGGGCATATGTATGTGCAGGAGATACGGGACTGCTTATAATCGGCGGTTCACTTTATATCCCGTCTGCGCTGAAAAAATTCTCGAACTAAAAAACAGAGCCGAATTTCGTAAGAAACACGGCTCTGTTTTTTATTATAATAAGGTCTTATTTATCCATATGGATAACATGAACCGGGCACTTTGCGGCGCATTTTCCGCAGGCGGTACATTTGCTGTAGTCAATGCGTGCGAGGTTGTCCGTTACGTGGATAGCGTCAAACTCGCACTGCTTTTCGCATATCTTGCAGCCGATACAGCCGCTGCTGCACACTGCCTTTACTGCCTTGCCCATATCGTGCGAGCTGCACATAACGTCAACAGCCTGACCGAACGGACGCATATCAATGATATTGTTGGGACAGGCATCGGCACAAAGTCCGCAGCCCACACATTTTTCGGCAGTAACTTTTGCCAGTCCGTTTTCCACGTTGACAGCCCCATTGGGACAGACGCTTACGCAGTCGCCCAGACCGATACAGCCGTATTTGCAGCCCCACATTCCGCCGTAAAAGCGCTTTGCATTGGCACAGGTCTGCACGCCGTCAAAATCAAAGGTGTGCTTTTCGGTATCGCAGTCGCCCGAGCATCTTACAACGGCTATTTCCTTGGAAATTTCCATGGAAGCATCGCCGCCCATTATGTCGTTCACCTTGGCAGCCACCTTTGCTCCGCCGGGGCGGCAGAGGTTTGTGGGAGCGCCCTTTTCAACTATCGCCTTGGCATAATCGGAGCAGCCGCTGTAGCCGCAGGCTCCGCAGTTTATCTGAGGAAGCGCTTCGTTTACCTCTTCGGTTCGTGGGTCGGTCTTTACCTCAAAAAGCTTTGACACCACTGTAAGAAGAATTCCTGCCACAAGTCCCATAACAGCAAACATCAGCACGGGAAGAATATAAGTTTCAAACATTTTTTATCTCCTCCATCAGCCGAATATTCCCTCGACCATTCCCGAGAAGCTCATAAAGCTTACGGAAACTATCGAAGCTGCAATAAGCGTTGCGGGAACGCCCTTGAAAGTCTCAGGCACATCTGCCTTTTCAACTCTTGAACGCACTCCGCTGAATATGAGCAGTGCAAGAGTAAAGCCCAGACCTGCTCCCAGCGCATCAACAATGGACTGACCAAAGGTATAGCCGTTGTCGATATTGAGAATGGTCACGCCCAGAACTGCGCAGTTTGTGGTGATAAGGGGCAGATACACGCCCAGCGAATTGTAAAGTGCGGGCAGCACCTTTTTCATTATCATCTCGAGCAGCTGAACGAAAAGTGCGATTATCAGGATAAATGCTATGGTTTTAAGATATTCCAGCCCAAAGGGAGCAAGAAGAAGTTTGTAAATGGGGTATGTGCATATAGTGGCGCATATCATTACAAAAGTTACCGCCGCACCCATTCCCGCAGCGCTGTCAAGCTTTTTTGATACGCCGAGGAAGGGGCAGATGCCCATGAATTTTGAAAGGACAAAGTTGTCGGTGAGCATTGCGCTGAAAAGTATAACAAGCATCGCTTTCATTATACTTCCTCCTTTCCGCAGCCGCCGCAGGCAGAAGCATTAGGGCAGTTCCCGCAGCCTATCTTCTGAGGAGGCTTGCGGTTTGCCAGCTTGTTCACCAGTGCGATTATGCAGCCCAGAGCGAAAAATCCGCCTGCGGGCATGATGAAAATGGTCATAGGAGCCGGAAGATGAAGATCAATTCCCATCCACTGTCCTGTGCCAAGTATCTCACGGACAGAACCCATTGCAAAAAGTGCAAGTGTAAAGCCCAGACCATTGCCCAGTCCGTCAAGGATAGAGGGAATAAGCTTGTTTTTAGAAGCAAACGCCTCAGCCCGTCCAAGGATAATGCAGTTAACGGTTATGAGCGAAAGGAACAGTCCCAGACTGTTGTACAGTGCGGGGATATAGCCTTTCATAAGAAATTCGATAAGCGTTACAAAGCCTGCGATTATAACGATGAACGAGGGCAGGCGCACCGCCTTGGGGATAACGTTTTTCAGCAGTGATATGACTGCATTGGAACAGACAAGTACAAATGTGGTGGCAAGTCCCATTCCAAGGCCGTTCTTTGCCATGGTAGTTACCGCAAGAGTGGGGCACATTCCAAGCAGAGTTACCAGCGTGGGATTTTCCTTGATGATGCCCTTTGTAAATTCGTGAAGATATTTATTTTCAGCCATTCTCACTCTCTCCCTTCATCTGAGAATATGCCTCAAGAGCGGTATTGACGGCGGCTTTCATTCCCTTTGAGGAATAAGTTGCGCCTGTAATGTTATCCACCTGATAATCTTCGGAGGATATGCCCTTGAATTTATCGAGGAAATCCTTGTTCTGCACCTTTGTGCCGAGACCCGGAGTTTCTCCGATGGAGATGACCGAAATGCCGCATATGCTTCCGCTTTCGTCAAAGCCGATAAGCAGGTGAAGTCCGCCCTTTGAATAGCCGTCAGCGGTTATCTCAAAGGCAGTGCCGCTGCCGTTTGTGATGACCGAGGTAACGCCGTCATAGGTCTTGACAGTTCCGTCATCGTTCATCAGCATATCAAAGCCGTCTGAACCGCCGTATATCTCCGTAAGTCCCGAAGCCAGTTCGTCGGTGATAACGCCTGTGGTATCAACATATGTTATGTTATACGCCGCAACAAGCAGTGCTGAGGTTATCACGCAGATAAGAGTAAGCACCAGAGGAGGCATTATCTTTTCTTTCATACTCATTTTGAAGCCTCCTTTTCGGGAGCCTTTGCGCCTACAGGCTTTGTCTCGCAGAGACGGTCAATGTAGGGAACGAGAAGGTTCATCAGCAGTATTGAGAATGAAACTCCCTCGGGGTAGTTGCCGAATTTTCTTATGGCAAAGGTGATAAGTCCGCAGCCTATGCCGAAGATGATCTTGCCCTTTCCCGTAAGAGGAGTGGTGGCATAATCCGTTGCCATGAAGAATGCACCGATGATAAGCCCGCCGGAAAGAACGGCATATATGGGGTCATCGCCTGCAATGAGCGTCAGCAGGAAAACCGTTCCGATGAACGCCACAGGCGCATGAGGTGTGATTATCCTTGCGGCAATAAGATAAATTCCGCCTGCTATAAGCGCAATGGCACAGGTCTCGCCGATACAGCCGCCTGTGGTGCCAAGCAGAAGCGAAAGATAATCAGCGTCCTTTGAAACAAGAGGCGTTGCGCCTGTAACCACATCTGCACCGTTAAGATAATAAAAAGGCTTGCACCATGTTGACATACTTGCGGTGAATGAGAGCATAAGCACTATTCTTCCCACAATGGCAGGATTTGCAAAGTTCTGACCTATTCCGCCGAAAAGCTGCTTTGCAATGCCTATGGCAACAAAGGAGCCGATAACGCCGTACAGCGGATTTATTGTGGGCGGCAGGTTCATTCCCAGCAGCATTCCCGTTACCACTGCCGACATGTCGGAAATGGTCTGGGGGCGCTTCATCATTCGCCTGAGAATATACTCAAAAAATACGCATGAGGCGATACAGACCGCAAGGTTTATAAACGCCATGTATCCGAAAATTATCACTCCCGCAATGCAGGCAGGTGTCAGCGCAATTATCACACGGAGCATTATTTTGCGTGTGCTGACATTGTCATGAATGTGGGGTGAGGGTGTTACTGTAAGTTCCACACTATCATATCCTTTCTCACTTTTTAGCGGCAGACTTTTTGTCAGTCTTTGCCACATACGCCTTGGCAAGCTGATTTTTCTCGGCAAGCCGCCTGCCTGCGGGGCACACATATGAGCAGCAGCCGCAGTTTATGCAAAGGTTGATCTTGAGCCGTTTAAGCTCTGCCGAGTCTCCTCTGTCGTATGCGCTTTCAAGGGAAACGGGCATAAGATCGACAGGACAGGCTCTTATACATCTTCCGCAGCGGATACATGATGTGGTCTTGTGCTCATCGGGCTTTGTGAATGCAAGAATAGCATTGTTGACCTTGATAAGCGGCTGATTTTCATCGGCAAGGGAAAGACCCATCATGGGGCCGCCGTAAAGTATCTCGCCGATATTGTCAGCACCGCAGAAAGAAAGTATCTCGGAAGCGGGAGTGCCTATTGCCGCACGGTAATTTCCACGCTTGTCCCCTACAGCGCTGCCGTCAACGGTGATCCGCTTGGAAACAAGGGGCATACCCGTTCTGATGTACCGCATAAGGAAGCCCACTGTGGATACGTTCATAACGATAACGCCCTGATTTGAGGGCAGCTCACCCTCGGCAACAGTCCTGCCTGTGGTGGAATATATAAGCACCTTTTCAGCGCCCTGAGGATATGTTGACAGAAGTGACACCACCTCTGCGCCGCTGATATCCGCAGTGCGTTTTTTCATTTCTTCAATGGCCTTGGGCTTATTTTCTTCAATGCCTATTTTGCAGTTTGGGATATCGAGTATCTTCATAATGAATCTGATACCCTCGGTCACGTCCTCACTGTTTTCCATAAACTCACGGTAATCGGAGGTGATGTACGGCTCACACTCGGCTCCGTTGATAACAAGAGTATCAATGGGCGTTTTGGCAGGGTCGAAGCCAAGCTTTACGTGAGTGGGAAAGCCTGCACCGCCAAGTCCGCAGCAGCCGCTTTCCCTTACAGCAGCAAGGAAGCTTTTGCGGTCGGTTATCATGGGGGGCTTTACATCGGGACAGACTGTCTGCAAACCGTCAGTTTCAATGACAGCAGCCTTACAGGTTCCGCCGTTTGATGTGCGGTAATCGATCACATCTGTGACCTTTCCCGAAGCGGTCGAATGAACGGGAACTGACATAAACTTGTCCGAATCGCCAATCTTCATACCCATTGTGACCGTGTCGCCCTTTTTCACAAGGCAGTCGCAGGGAGCACCCATTGACTGTGACATAGGCACTGTAAGCACCTTTGAAAGAGGCAGGTTCACAGTAGCCTCATTCTCGGTCGCTTTCAGATGAGGGAGCTTTATTCCCCCTGTTTTTCTGAGCATTTATTTAACCACCTTTCTATCATCAAGAAACCCTTGCAGAGCCTGAAGCACCGTTCCGGTAAGGAAGCCTGTAAATATGGAAACAGGCATTAGCACAACGACATAAGCAAGAGTATAAACGCTTCCCGTAAGCACGCAGGCAGCTGCCAGCTGCCCCAGAGTGTGGCACATGGCTGCGATTATGCAGGAAAACTTGCAGGAGCGTTTCATTATTATCATAAGAACGGCAGCAGCCGCAAACGCAAGCAGACCGCCGCTCAGTGACATTACAGCTGCGGAAGCTCCCCTTGTGAGGAAAACAAAACCCGAGCGCAGCAGGGTCATCAGCAGCCCTGAGACTGTGCCGTATCGTATCATAACTGCGATAATGGCGATATTTGCAAGCCCCAGCCTTATCCCGGGAATGGGAAAGGCTGCCGATATACAGCTGTCGGCAAAGGAAAGCACTGCGGTAAGTGCAATGGCAATGCCCATAAAAGCCGCATATTTTGCTTTACTTTTCATCTGTGCCCTCCACTGTAACTATTACCCTGTTGGGCATACACACAGCCGACATTCCCTCGTGGCTAACAAGACCTGTTTTAACGCATATCTTGTCGGGGCAGTCGGAGGACTTTACACGAACGCCGCCGTCAGCTATCTCAAACTCCATATTCGGTATCTGAGGGACGGTGAATGTGCCCTCGTCGCTGAGACTTTTTTTCATAACAGTTTCGCCGTCAAGAGAAATGACAGCATAGCTGCCGCTTTTTTTCGGAATAAAAACAAAAATCACGGAACATACGAGACAGACTGCCGCAACAGCAAAAATTATTATTTTTTCCCTTCTGCTCATATTTCCTCCTGTCATTTGACGATATCCACGCTGCCGTATGATGTGACGTTTCCGCTGTTATCTATGGTAATGATGCCGTAATCTTCAAAGCTTTCGCCGCATATCTCGGCATAGTGTTCTGCATTTTCCGTGCCGCCGATATATATAAGCGTGGAAAGCAGATCGGACACAAGACCACTGCCGCTTTCGCAGGGAAGTATCACTGTTGCGGAAGCAATATCGGTCTCGGCAGGATAGCCTGTACGGATATCCATAATATGCGTATATTTCCTGCCGTTATCCTCAAAATACCGCTCATACCCGCCTGCCGTGGAGATAAACGAGCTGCCGCATGGAAATTCAAGAGCGGTTCCTCCGTTAATGGGATCTACCACCGCAGCTGTGAAATCTCTGCCCTCTCTGCTCCACATAAGAGAGGACGAACCTGTGGAGAAAATTATCTCATCGGCTTTTTCATCGGACAATGCGGCTTCAAGAAGCCTGTCGCAGGCATATCCCTTTGCGCCTGCCCCCAGATCAAGGAGCGAGCCTTCGGGAATAGCGCCGTCATAATCGACGGAAGAATTTACATTCTCCAAAGCTGCGGAGATCTCCGTCTCAGTGGGAACATACGGCGCATCGGAGGAAATGTTCCACAGCAGTGTAAGACTGCCGCAGAAAGGGGTTATCCCCTCGCCGAATTTCTCCTCAAAGCTTTTGTATCCGTTAAGCATATTTCCAATATCGGGATATTTTTCAGGAGAAAATTTTTCGCCGTGATCTATCTTATAAACTGCGGAATTTTCATCATATGCGGAGGCGATTTTGTCCAGCTCCGAAACGATACTTTTGCAGCTTTCCGAAAGGCTTCCGTCAGAAGAAACAGTCTTGCAGGTAACGGCGGTATCAAAGTAAAATCCGCTGAATGTATATTCGGCGTTTTTATCCGAAACGGCATACCTTACCGCCGTGATAACAGCCGCCGCTGCGGTAAGCGATATGACAGCGGATATATTTTTTTTGTTGATTACATTGCTCCTCCAAATAAACAAAAAAATAAAAAAGGGTACAATATTCCAAAGAAAAAAAACACCCCGAATATAGAACCCTTTCCGTATTTTTT
>OJKC01001158.1_pt1 | contig 17423 bp, 22 predicted proteins | sample 1596401 | NCBI WGS metagenome assembly OJKC01 (sample SAMEA4350162, study PRJEB24818) | metagenome | biome: human; feature: gut; material: faeces | place: Denmark | collected 2013-09 | reverse complement strand
CAAACTCAAGGTTTTTCGCAGGGTCGCTACACGCTATGATAAGCTTGCTGTGTCCTTTCTTGCTTTTGTCCATCTTGCTTCCATTTGGATTTTGTTGAAATAGTACAAGAATACTTTGTTTTCAGATGGGCTCTAATACGCTTCTGCACACGGAAATCAATTTTTGCGCATATCTCACGCTAAAACCTAATTAAACGCTTTAATAATCCAATCGCGTCCGGTAATGCTGAAAATGGTATTAGGGGTAAGCGAGCAAATGGTATCGCAGAGACGATCAACGACTTTCTCCAAGGCTGCAAAAACCTCGTTTCGAAAGCCGCGCTTTCGTATCTCCTTCCATATCTGCTCTATCGGATTCATCTCTGGTGTGTATGGAGGGATATAGCTGCCTTCGCCGACTTCAATCCGAATTACCTTATTATCCTGGAGGACATACCGCACGAACATGGTCACATCCGGTGCGATTGCATCCCGGATGCCGTTGGTCAGACGGGTATAGGTTTCATCCACATTGTCAATGCCAATCAGATTGCCCTTATCATCAATACCGAGATAGATCACGCCGCCGTCCGTATTTGCAAATGCGATGACCTCCTTATAAATGTCATCGATCATCTGAGATTTATATTCAATGCGCTCGCTTTCATATTGCATATACAGTACCTCCATTATAGCTTAACTATATTATACTCAAATTTTCACTTTTTTCAATATGTGAAAGTGAAAATTCACTCTAATTCACTTAGCGGGGTGAAAATCATTTCGCAGCCCTTCTGCACTTGCATTTCTGCAAGATTGCTGGAGGGCTTTTCTTTTTTCTTGCGTAACTGCCCGATTTTTACGGTCTAAGACTTTTTCTCCGTATATTCAGATGACAAAGAAAATTTGTCAGAAAAATCAAAAGGAGAAATGCCTATGACAATTTTTGAAGCTGTCAAAACAACGGTCACGCCGAGAATGGCGGCGGAACACTTCGGACTGAATGTCAGCCGAAACGGGATGGTCTGCTGTCCCTTTCACGATGACTGGCACCCGAGCATGAAGCTGTATGAGGATCATTACCATTGCTTCGGGTGTCAGGCGAATGGCGATGTGATTGCATTCACATCAAATCTGTTCGCCATCACACCGCTGAAAGCAGTGCAGAAGCTTGCCGCTGACTTTGGCATCCGTGAAGACAGACCGTCCGTACTGGCGAAGTTAAAGATGTATACGACACAGGCTGAGAACGAAAAGCTTTGCTTTCGGGTGCTCAGCGAATATCTGCACATTCTGCAGGATTGGAAAAAGAGGTACGCACCGCAGACACCGGAGGAGGAGCCGGATGACCGTTTCGTGGAAGCCTGTCATATGCTCGAATGTACGCAGTATATGCTGGATCTGTTGACCATTGGTTCACATGAAGAAAGGGCAGAACTGGTAAAAGACATGATGAAAGATAACAAAATCACACTTCTGCAGGAGCGCCTGCAGGAAATCAAGGAGGAAATGAATGAGTAAACATGAGTACGCCGGTGAATTACCTTTTTGGTATGACGGCAAATCTGTGAATGAAGTCGGATTCTGTGAGGAGTTTCTTCAGCAGCATCCGATGGTGTGTGTGGGCGGCAGTTTCTTCACCAAGGATGGCCGTATCACTGATGAAGAAAGTGTCCGCAAGAAAATCTATGAAATGCTTCGCCCTTTTCTCACCTGCGGCCTTGCAAAACGGGCATCGGGACTTCTGGAAATGGTGAAACTGGAAGCCTATGTTCCCAACCTGCCGGTACACGAAGATCGAATCCACGTGGCGAACGGCACACTGTTTCTCGGCGGCAAGTTTCGCGCAGAAAAGGAATTCTGCCGTAACCGTCTGCCGGTCAAATATGATGCCAATGCTCCGCAGCCAGTCACATGGCTGCATTTTTTATCGGAACTTTTGGAGGACGAGGACATTCTTACTTTGCAAGAGTACCTCGGCTATTGCCTTCTTCCCACTAACCGTGGGCAGACCATGATGCTGCTGAAAGGCAACGGCGGTGAAGGCAAAAGCCGTATCGGGGTTGTGATGCAGAAGCTGCTGGGTGACAACCTGAAAAACGGCAGCATTGCCAAGGTGGAGCGTAGCCCTTTTGCCAGAGCTGATCTGGAGCATCAGCTTGTGATGGTGGACGATGACATGAAGATGGAAGCTCTGAAATCCACCCACTATCTCAAGTCGCTGATTACGGCTGAAATGCCCATGGATTTGGAGCGCAAGGGCGAGCAGAGCTATCAGGGAGAAATGTACGTCCGCTTTCTGGCGTTCTCCAATGGTGATCTGGAATCTCTCTACGACCATTCGAATGGATTCTACCGCAGACAGCTGATCCTGTCAGTTAAGAAGAAACCGCTTGACCGTGAGGATGACCCTTTCCTTGCGGACAAGCTCTGTGCCGAAATCGAGGGCATTTTTCTTTGGTGTCTGGATGGTCTGCGGAGGCTGATTGGAAACAATTATCATTTCACTGAAAGTGACCGCACCAAGGATAACCGTGTGGAAGCCAAGCGAGAGGCCGACAATGTGCTGCTGTTCATGCGTTCAGAGGGGTACATCCAGCTAAAATCCGACAGCACCATTACCTCTGCCGATCTGTACGCCATCTATACCATGTGGTGCAACGACAACACCTATAAACCGATGGCGGTACGAACAGTAAGTATGACCTTGAAAAAGCACGCCGACGAATTTGGCATCGAACATGATAACCACATCACAAATCGGCTCGGCAAACGAGTCAACGGCTTCTGGGGCATCGAAGCTTTGGTGACACCGCCTATTTTATAAGATCAAACACAGAAAACACCATCCCATCCATCCCATGTGGGATAGATGGGATGGAGAATTTTCAGTTTACCTGCAAAGGAGGATGCAATGGGAAGAATTTATTATAAGGAACTGCCGCTGTTTCACTTATACGACAGCGATCTGACCGGCTCACACAAGCTACTGATGACGCTGCTTCTGGTGGATCGGTACGACATTTACGAGCTGAGCTGCCTTGCGCGGATGTGTCCGGAGGACGTGACTGCCGATCTGGCGGAGCTGAAACGGAAGGGGTATCTGCAAGACAAGTGAAAACCGGAAAGAAATTTGCGCGGCGGCGAAACGATTCCGCGAAACCGTGCTGCTCGGAATCAAGTACCGGCTTCACGGATGCGCGTGGGTTTGCATGGTTTCCTGCGAAGTCACGCGGTTCCGGAAAGTCGACACCCCTCACTTACGAAGAGGACATCGCCCGCCGCTTTTCCAGCGGATTTCAGGAAAACAGAATATTACATCACACAGCGAAGCAGGTTTTCGGAAACGCAAACCTGCTTCGCTGTTTTCATCACAAAAATTGGGGAGGATTTTATGAGCATCAGAAATGAGATCAAGGCACAGATCGTCCGCACTGGATTTACCATGCAGGAGCTGGTTGACCGTCTGGCCGAGGAATAAGTATACCATGGACAAGAACGGCTTTGCCCGGCTCAAAGCGTTCGACGCCAGGCAGACCGATGATTCCACGGTAGTCTTCACCCTGCAATCCGACAGCAGCACCTTCAGGCAGTATCCGTTCGATTTTCTCCTTTCTGTGAAATACCGTATCACAGGCAGCGCGCTTCATGTCACGCTCCGTGTGAAAAACAACTCTGATACCCCGATGCCCGCTGGCCTGGGACTCCATCCCGGCTTTGTCTGGAAACGCACCGGAGAGCCTTCCAGACTTGTTTTTTCTGATCCTGAAACGGTACAGGCATTCCGTCCGGACGAGAAAAGATACCTGCTCATGGATCATGAAAACGTATTGGCGTTAACCAGGGATTCCTTTTCCCGGGGGGCAGTCACGATGGAACATCTGAAAAGCCGGTGTGTCGAATTTCACAGGCCGGATTCAACCTGGAAAATCAGAGTTCACTGCGCCGGCTTTTCTTATTTTACGATCTGGAGTATGGCTACAGACGATGCGGAGTTTGTCTGCCTTGAGCCGTCCACCACGGCGAACACCGACGGAAACAGGCTGACAGACCGCTGCGGGATCATAAGCGTCCCGCCGGGGGGAAGTTTAACGAAAAAAACAGCAATCGAGTTACTCCGTTAAAAGGAAGTGTATTATATGAGCGGTCAAAGCAGGCCGGTGGCGCTTGTAACAGGCGCAACGCAGTATACCGGCTTTTCAACGGCAAAATTGTTTGCACAAAGGGGCTTCGATGTCTGCGTAACATCCCGCAGCCTGGAAAAAGCGGAAGACGCAGCGCAGAGAATTCGCAGTGCGGTCCCCGGAGCACGGGTATTGGGGCTTCAAATGGATCCTCCAAGCGTAGCGCAGACACAGTCCACCTTTCAGAAGGTGGAAGCGGTATTCGGAAGACTGGATGTTTTGGCGTAATGATTGATAGACCATTCTCCAAACAAATCAGATCACTGAGTTTTTGAAGTGCCAGCCCGGAGAACCAGAAATTTTTGAATTTCCGAGATCCATCAATTGCTGTGGAATTAAAAACGATGTGATTATGAATGTGCGCCTTGTCTGTATGAGTTGCAACGATAAAGGCATGCTTACCCTTCGTGAAACGCATAGTGAGCTCCTGGCCAACCTGATTTGCTTTCTCAGGAGTGATCTCACCTGGTTTGAAGGACTGCCGGATTTGGTAGGCGATCACATTGCCTTTTTGCTACCTGCCGACAGATTGCTCGTACTTCCTTTTGGAGAGCATGAAGTCTTCATCCACAGTAAATGGATCGCATTGGTACGCAGTGACAAGCTCGCCTTCTTCTGTTTTATCTGGGTTCTTTGCGTAATCCGTTCGATCCCCCAAGCTCTGGGCTGTAATCACCACCTCCTGACACAGATTTACCCCACGGCTGGGCCCTTTCCATGGGGTATGTATCAGGCAGCCGAAGCCGCCTGGCTTATTCAAAAGAACGCAGAAGCGGCAGGCCATCCAAGATGATACAAGTACACACACCGATGTGGTGGTGGACAGTACGACGCCAGGACGTTGGCTTGCGGACAATCCCGCAGAGCCAATCGAGCGCCACCGTGCTGTCGAGCCTGGGCAGGCAACCTGAGCATACACCCCACATCGCGTGAAATGAAACTTGCTCACGTTCTCCCAAGGACTAGGGGGAAGCCCTTCGATATGCGCCAGCTTCGGCAGCGATATCGCAGAGTTATGACAGCCTCGCCAAAGGCGGCTTGTATCATACCCACCGTCGGGGGTGCGTGGCAAATGTGACGGATACAATGAATAGATACTGAAAAGGGTTGCCGCTCCGGGAGTAGTTAGTTTGTAGCTATCCAAGAAGCCGGAGAGGCACCCGCAAAGTCAGATACCATGCGCTGGGAGTTTTTTCTGCCAGCGCATTCATGTGACTTTGATGCCTTATACGAAAGGAGCCTTTGGAATGAATCAGAACAGAATGGAACCCGCCCAGGTCAGCGATTTGATTGACATCAGAACCGTCACCGTTGATAAGAGCCTTCCCAAAGAGGAACGCATTGCGGACTTTGTTCGCCAGATTAAGAATCCCTACTGCTTCCGCTGTGGCGATTTTGTTGTGAACGCCTCCTTCGCCAGAAACGGCGCAACACTGGAGGACTGCCTGCGGGGTATTCTCAGGTAGGCGACAAACTCGCTTTTTCCGCCGAGAGTGATACAATGAACTTGGAAAAGAACGAAACTTAGGCCATCTCAGAAATCACTCTTTTCAAAATCTTTCCCGGAGCGAAAGGAGTGTAATTTCATGCCCAAGTACAAAGCAACCGCCTATATCCGCCTGTCTTACACCGATGATCGCTCCAGTGAGAGCGACAGCGTATCCAACCAGCGTAAGCTCATTGAGAATTTCGTTGAGCGCAACCCCGACATAGAGGTAGTGTCCTTCAAGGTGGACGATGGCTACAGCGGTATCATCTTTGTTGAGGTAAGATAACGTAACCTTTTTTGTAGGGGCGGTTATCTTACCTCTTTTTGATATATGTTAGATAGCATAACTCTTTACGTCGGCTCCTATCTGTCTGAAATAGGAGATACTTTCGGTTGGCTTGTCGCCTGTATCAACTCTGCCGACAAAGCTATAAAAGATTTCAATTTTTCGGGTGTTCGTTTCCTTATCCAGTTCGTGAATAAGAATACGGTCGATAAATTCATGGACGTTCTCGTAAGTCAATTCCTCAATCGCCGTATATTTACGGACAAGGGTAACAAACCTTTTCACGTCTGCGCTGCGCTCGGCGGCGGTGTCAAGCTCCTGTGTCAATTCCGCGATACGTCGCGTCAGCGTCTTTTTTTCTTCATCATAGCCGGAAGTCAAGAAAGCAAATTGTTCATCAGAGAGCTTCCCTAAAGCGTTGTCCTCATACAGTTTACGGAATAAGACGTTTAATTCGCTCATTCTGCCCTGTGCCTTGTCAAGCTCCTTGTGCTGCTGCGCCATTGTTTTCTTCATGGCTTGCTCGCTGCACTCATTCGCCGTTTGGATAAATGCCTGTTCGTGGGTCTGCACATAGGACAGTACCCGTTGCAGGTCGGCAAGGACAAGTTCTTTCAATACGCTTTTACGGATATAATGTGTGGTGCAAAGTTCCCCGGTTCTGATACGGTTTCTGTATTTCCCGCAAGTGTAAGCGTGTTTTCGCTCTAATGTTCCGGCTCCCTGCTGCAAATACATTTTGTAGCCGCAATCTCCGCAAAAGAGAAGTCCCGAAAAAATGTCGATTTCGTTTACTTTCGTAGGGCGGTGTTTGGTAGCAATCCGTTTCTGTGCAAGGTCAAAGGTTTCTTCATCAATCAAAGGTTCATGTGTGTTAGGGAAGAAGTATTGCTTTTCTTCCGGGTTCTTCTTTGTCTTTTTTGATTTGTAAGATACCTTATAGCTTTTGCCTGTAATAGTATGCCCCAAATATTCCTTACGGCTAAGAATGTCATACAGCGTCTTATCCGGCCAGTTGTAAATACAGTTCGGGTGTGGGCGCGGGTGGCGGCAGCTCCCGGAACGACGGTAACGCATTTCGGAAACGGTCAGTATTTCATGTTCCCGCAACCAGTTCTGTATTTCACAAATACGGTCGCCGCGCACATACATAGCAAAAATCTGTTTTACAACGTGTGCTGTTTCTGGGTCTGGCAATAAATGATTGCGGTCGTTAGGGTCAGCTATGTAGCCATAGGGTACTTCGCCGTTGACACGCTCGCCTTTCTGTGCCTTTGCTTGTTTGACTGCCCGGATTTTCTTTGAAGTATCGCGGGCGTAAAACTCATTAAACCAGTTCCGCAGCGGGGTAAATTCGTTGTCGTCCCTTGCTGTGTCTACACCGTCGTTAATGGCAATATAGCGCACTTCGTATTCCGGGAAAACAATTTCGATAAGTTCCCCGGTTTTAAGGTAGTTACGCCCAAGACGGGAGAGGTCTTTTGTTATGACCGTTGCCACGTTCCCGGCTTCTACCTCGCGGAGCATGGATTGAAGCCCCTCGCGCTCAAAACTCACGCCGGAAAATCCGTCATCAACGAAAAAGCGCGTATTGAAAAAATGGTGGTCGTCTGCGTACTTCTGTAAAATGAGCTTTTGGTTCTGTATGCTTTCGCTTTCTCCGGCTTGCATATCCTCTTGACTTAATCTGCAATATAAAGCGGTTATCTTGTCTGCCTGTAACATTTTGTCCTCCTCTCTGACAGCAGACAAGCATGGTATTTGTACTAATAAAATTATACCATGAACCGCTGCTAAAGTCATGTCCTAAATATGAAAAAACGCCCTATTTTCGGGCGTTTGCGGCGTTTAGCTCCATATCTTTACGAATGAGCTTTTTTATCTTTTTATCGAGTGTGTCCGTCGCTCGTTCACTCTGCGCCGAACATACAAGATAAGTAACTTTTCCAATTTTATGTTTCGTTGTGGTAACGGAAGATTGATTTTGCGACAAAAGAAAAGCCCCCTTTCTTTCGCTCGTTCAATAGTTCAGTTTATGAATAGTAGCAAGTCCACTATTCACGGTAATTTATAAAGGGGCTTTCATCAGACGGTCAATTAGCTTCTCAACCTCACGGGAATTGCACCCCTGCGCGGTTCTCGCGCAGCCCTACCCATTGCCTGCGACGCTTTGAACGCTCGGACTATGGCGATAAGGGAGTATCATTATGTATTTTGCGCTTCGTCGCCGACAGGCTGCTATGCCTGTTTTCCGGCGTCGGTGTTGGTCGCTCGGTTATCCCAGGCGGGAAAGTCCCGCCGGGATAACGTCATGGCGCACCCGCCGCATGGCTCGGCACAAAAGGAACGTATCTGATTTGCCCTATGCTGCGCCGCCGTTATCTTGCGTCGCTTTCTTTGTCAAGGTACAAAAGACAGGAATACGCAAAGCGGAAAGGGGTGGAACACTTCGCGTTTTTACTTATCTGTCTTAAAGGATAGGACAGCCCGCATGAGCTTTGCTTGCAGCCGTTCCCGCAAGTCCTCGTCTATGCCGTAATAGGTATTGCCGTTCTCGTCACGGATTTTCCGCATAGACAGGTGGGCTATGTAGCTTTGGTAGTGCTGCATTACAATTTTCATGGCGTCGGGGTCGCCCTTTGTCGCGGCTAAAATGACCGGGTAGGGTAACAAGCCGCGCTCATTGTCATTACAATTCGTTCCATTCATCAGCGCGTTCCTCCAAATATCGTTTTAGCAGTTCAAAAGAGCTTGTCCGTCTATACTGTACTGTGCTGCGGGGTACTTTCATAAGCTCCGCGATTTCAGCGTCGGTCATGCTGAAAAAGTAATACAGTAAAACGGCTTGCCGTTTTTCTTCCGGCAGGGAGTGCATTGCTTCGGCAAGCAGCTTCGCCGTAATCTTCAAACCGCCTGCACAAAAAGCGTCCTCGTCCTCATTGACAAAATATCTGTCAACGGTATAAAGCTGCTTTTCCTCATGCGGGGCAAGGTCTGAAAAGTTGACTTCGTGCTTTCGCCGACTTTTGCTTTCCCGGCAGGCGTCAATCAGTTCGTTGCGTAGCGTGTGTTTGCAGTACGCATTAAACTCACATCTTGTCTGCCATTCCAACCGATTAGGATAATCCATGTTCTCACCCCCTTTCGTCCCGGGGGCGGGTTATTTATCCCCTTTCGGCTGCCTTCCACGGACGCACCGCAGATTTGCCAAACGGAATAGAAAAGTTTTTCAAAAAAGTTTTGAAAAACACAAAATGCGCCCGTCTGCAAGGCGCAGACGGACGCAAAGGAAATGTAAGCAGTATTCAGATGATTTGACAGTTCATACTCATGGGTAGACTTGCCCGGTGGTGGAGCTATGCTTTTTTTAATTGATGAAGCTCATGGGTATTATGGAATACCAAAGTAGACACGGCGGCAACCTCCTAAAATGCCGCCGTGTCAGTTCACGGTGTTTGGGTCGTCGTAGGTTTGGGATAGACGAAAAGAAACGGCGGCTCTGAAAAATCAAAGCCGCCGCGATAGAATAGGCGCGTGAAAATGTGTCTGCTTTACGACGGCTTTTTTTCTTTTGCCGTCGTGCGGCAGATATTATATTTCTATTTTATAACTCATTTATGGTTGCTGTTATTGCCATGTTTCTTATACGCTTTGCCGGGGCATATACAGCCAAAATACACGAAACAAGAACCAAAAGGACTATGATTTCCATTGGAACAACAGGGACTTTCCATGTTCCTCCGAAGTGCGTAACAATTATCTTTACATAAATCAGATAGTGAAGCAACAGACCTAAAACAAATCCAATAATTGTACCACAGGCAGCGTAAGTGATTGCTTCAGCCGTTATCATTTTTGTAATTTGCCGATTTCCCATACCAACTGCTCGCATTGCTCCGTATTGTTTTATTCTTGCGGACACACTCATGGAAATACTGTTCATAATGTTTAATATCGTGATGAATGAAATAATTGCAAGAAAACCGTATGCTGCAAGCCGGAATACCCAATAGGAACCATTGACATCACTGTTTTCTGCCCGGTTGTCTGCGAACACATAATCACTTGATAAGTTGCGGATTTTGCTTACTTCTGTTTCGGATATATTTTTTTCCAATACGACACTTACTAAGGCATAGTCCTGTTCTCCTGTAAGCTGTGTATAGGTTTCTTCTGAACAGACCATTGTTGCAGCACCGCTGACACTACCTACTCCCTCGGAAGCGATACACGCAATTTCAATTTCTGTATCTCCGATTTTTATTTTGTCGCCAACATTTAACCGATTATCTTGATTATAAATCGCCAGTGCATAGCCAGAATTACCATAGACTTTTGATAAATCTCCACTCATAACTGACTTCTTAAAGCTGTCAAGCATGGACTCGTCATAGGAAAACAAATCAACTGTTCCTGCATTGCCGTTAATTTCAACAGGATATGCTACATGAAGTTTTGTACCGAAAACGGATTTTACTCCGGGGATTTCTGAAATATCTTCCGCAAGATTTCTGTCTACGGAATTTGTTTCATCTTCGCTACTTATGACTATATCCGGTGTAAAATCGCTTACAGACGGAAGTAGCTTATGCACAAGGTCAAGGCAGGCGGCAAACGATAGAAAAAGAGCAATCGTAAGCGCAAATGAGCCTGTAATAAGGAATAAATTTTTCTTTGCCTCGGTTGCGTGATGAATACCTAAAGAAGTTTCTATCTTGAAAACGCCTGACTTTGCTGCACAACCTCCATGCTTTGATGTTCCTGTGTTTCCCGATACTGCGGCTACCGGCGAGACCTTTGCTGCCTGTTTTGCAGGGGAATGAGCTGCGATAAATACTGTAACAATACCAACGACAGCTCCGCAAAGAATACCCGTCACACTTACGGAAAAAAGCGGCATATCTGCCCATTCTCCCTTTACGAGAAATCTTAATATCGCACATAATATCCAACAGGTTATTGTTCCCAGTATACAACCAATCGGAATTGCCGTTTTACACCAATTCAATGCTTCAAGCCTTACAAAATGTATGATTTGTTTTTTACTTGCACCGATACACCTCATCATACCAAAAAATTTCGTCCGTTGTGCCACAGTACTATTCATGCAGCTTGAAATCATAAACACACCCGAAATTAGTATAATGACAAAGCAGATTGCCGCTAATGGGTATAGCTGATTTATACTGTCGTTACTGCTGGCTCCCAACATACTTAAAACAGCCATATTTTCTTTTACATTTTCGTCAGTTAAATTGTATTTCAGCTTGAAATCAGCAATCGTTTTTTTCAATCTGTTTTCATTTTGAAAACGAATGTAGAATTGAGAAGCAGATGTTTCTCCGTTCAAACTGCGGATATGATTAAAAGTATCCCGGTTCACATATACGCAAATTCCGTTTACCATACTGTTAAATTCAGAATCATCTTGATAAAATCCAGTAATGGTATATCCCAAATCCCCTGCATGAGTATTTAAGGTAATGCTGTCCCCAACTTTAACTCCGAAAAGTTCTTTTGCATCAGCACTCAGTACCACTTCTTTTTCATTCTGCGGATAATTGCCCTCGGTTGGATAATTCATAATATTGGTTGAGTATGCTTCTTCGATACCATAAATAACAGCATTTTTGCCGCCTATATAATAATCTTGTTCTGCGTTTGCGTTTATACTGTCGTACCAAGAAGAAAATGCTACATCATTGTCTTTTCTGATTTGCTCCGCTTCATTATCCTGTATATTTTGCAGAGCTATATGCCAGTCTCCGTGATTGTGGCGCATAGCTGTGGTTTCCGCTTTTGTCCACATTTCTACCATAGAAAAAATAGAGGTTACGAGAAATACCGCAAGGATAATGCAAATGCGTGTCATACGACTTTGACGCTTATGTACCTTTGCAGAAATAGGCACAAGGCTTAAATAGCTTTTCATTCGCGGCACCTCCCCAAATCGGTCAGCACACCGTCTGATACCTGCAATATCCGATCTGCGCTCTGTGCAATACTCCTGTTATGAGTAATCATAATAATGGTCTGCTCATATTTCCTTGACGCTTCTTTCAACAAGGCTATGACTTCGCTACTGTTCTGTGTGTCAAGATTGCCCGTTGGCTCGTCTGCAAGGATTAACGACGGGCGTGTGATAAGGGCGCGTCCGATTGCCACACGCTGTTGCTGACCGCCGGATAACTGGCTCGGTAAATGATTGCGCCGTTCTTTCAGATTAAGAACCGTAAGCAGTTCTTCCAAGTATTTTCTGTCCGGTTTCTGATAATCAAGCAGCACCGGAAAAATGATATTTTGCTCAACGGTCAGTTCGGGAATAAGATTAAACGCCTGAAAAATAAACCCGATATTTCTACGGCGAAAGACTGTAAGCCTGTTGTCATTCATGGAAAAAATTTCTTTGCCGCCAATTACGACTTTACCGGACGTAGGCGTATCAAGTGCGCCTATCATGTTAAGCAGCGTACTTTTTCCAGAGCCGGATTCTCCGACGATAGCCACATACTCGCCCTTTGGAACGGAAAAACTGACCTTTTTCAAAGCGTGTACGGCGGTTTCGCCGCTTCCGTAAGTTTTACAAATATTGTTGACTTCCAATAAGTTCATGTGTAAACACCTCTTTCTGTTTTGATAGCCCCAATATAACAGAGAAACCCTACATCAATATTACAATCAGCCTACAATTTTGTAGGGTTAAGAAAATTTATTGTGAAAGAGGTTCCCATTCCCACTGTGCTATCAACTTCAATCGTTCCGTTATGGGCTTCTACAATCGCTTTTGTGAGTGACAAGCCAAGCCCTATACCCTGTGTGTCTTTAGAAAAACGGCTACGATAAAACCGCTTAAAAATATGGTATAAGTCATCCGGGTGTATGCCGCTTCCGTTATCTTTTACGCTTATCTGAACAATAGAAGTGAACGCCCGCCACTCAATACGGATAAGTCCGCCTTTTTCTGTGTGGTCAAGAGCGTTCTTTACAAGGTTGCTGATAGCTTCGATAATCCAGTTTCGGTCACATAAAAGTTTAATTTCTTCATTGCCGGATAAACAGATTTCTTTTCCCTCCTGTTCGGCACGAAACAGGAAATGCTTTTTTATGTTCTTTGCAAGCTCAGATACATTTTCTAAAGATTTTTCCAATATAATCGTACCCGCATCCAGCTTTGTGATTTTCAAAAGACTTTGTACCAGTGTTTCTATACGGTCAAGCTCCTGCTCGGAAAGCTGGCTAAATTCTTGTATGGTCGGCAGTTCCTTTGCTTCGCCCTGTATAATACCATTGTAAATATTGAGAGCAGCAAGCGGTGTCTTTAGCTGATGTGAAATATCCGATATGGTATTTCGCAAAAATTTCTTTGCGCTCTTTTCGTTTTCAGCATGGGCGTTCAAGATTGCAACTAAAGAATTAACTTCATGGAACAGTCTGTATAGCTCGCCTTCATCGTTACATTCAATGGTAACTTCTTTGTTCCCGGAAATATATTCTGTAATCTGCGATATAGCATTTTCCATTATTTTATGTTGTTCCTTAAAATATCCGTAGCAGAATAACAGGATTGCAGCTCCCATACATACGCTGCAAAATATGATGTAATACACCGTATTTCTAACATCAAGGTTCACTAACACGGTTGAAATCAGTACAAAAACCAAGATACAGGACAAGATACTGCAAAAAAGAAATTTAATTTTTCGGTTTGCCAATATTTTCATCATACACCTCAATCTACTGTATTCCATTTATAGCCCATGCCGCGAACCGTAACAATACGCTTCGGTTCTCCCGGATTGTCCTCAATTTTTGTACGGAGCCTGCGGATATATACGGTAAGGGAATTATTATCTATATAATTTTCATTACAATCCCATAGTTTCCCCAAAATCTGTTCTGCGGAAAGTACCTGGTCGGGATTTTCCATAAAGAAACATAACAATTTATACTCGCTTGCTGTCAGTTCAAGTAACTTTCCCTGTTTATAGACCTCGCCTTTCAAAAGCCTTATGCTTATATCGTTGGAGGTCAATTCTGTAACTTCGGTATTAAAATTTTCACTCCTGCGGAGCAGTGCATTAAGCCTTGACAGGAATATTGCTAATTTGAAAGGTTTTGTAATATAATCGTCACCGCCTATATCAAGCCCCATAATAATATCTGTTTCTTCATCTGCGGCAGTAAGAAACATGATAGGTACTTTTGAGGTACTGCGTATCTTTTTGCAGAAATCAAAGCCAGAACCATCGGGAAGCGATACATCTAAAATTGCCAAATCATATTTACTATTTTCCCATAAAGTATCAGCTTCCAGTGTGGTACGGGCAACATCTATTTCATATCCTTGTTTTTTTACGGCAAAGGAAAGACCGCTGATTAAGCTCATATCATCTTCTAATAGAAATAACTGTTTCATTTTTTATCTCGTTCCTTTCCTTGCTTTGTTCTACCGTCAATCGGCTTTTCAGCGTTCGTAGGTATCAGCCACATATACCCCAGTTTTGAAACGCCCGGTATGCGGTTTTGGCTACAAAGTATCTGTACCCGCCTTTCAGATATACCCCACTTTTCGGCTGCTTCGGGGCAAGACATATATTCCATGATTTACCAGTCCTTTCCTCATACATAATCAGTATAATTATAATCGGACAGACGAATAATAGCAAGTGCTTAACTATGAATTATTTAAGCTACTGCTATGAATTATGTAGACATATCCAAGAGAAAAGAGGAACAGTACAATGTAACTGGGTGAATAATTATGGCAAAAAGACCAGTAGAAAAATATGACTTCAAGGCTTTTGGAGAAGCGATAAAAGCAGCGCGGACAGAGAGAAAAGAGAGCCGCAAGAAAGTAAGCGACGAAATGTTTATTTCTCCTCGCTACCTTGCGAATATTGAGAACAAAGGGCAACACCCAAGTCTGCAAATCTTTTTTGAGCTTATGCTCCGTTATGATATATCCGTAGACCAGTTTCTTTTAGAGAAGCCGGACACAAAAAACACGCAACGTCGGCAGCTCGATACATTGCTTGATACTATGAGCGATAAGGGAATACGGATTGTAACCGCAACGGCGAAAGAAATTAAGGAAGTCGAAAAAGAGGACAAATGAGAACGTCCGTTAAAATTGAATATGGATTTTAGGAAGCGTTGTAATCTTTTTAAGATTACAACGTTTTTCTTTTGTATAAGTTCGGCAAAATGGCTTTTTCTCCGTAGAGGGAAATAAGGGTATAAAAGATAAAAAACTTTCTTAGCAAGCATAGGAAGCGGGTACCCACTTCCGTATTTTGCCCGTTCTGCCCTGCGGCAGCGTCGGCAAAACTGCTTGTTGGGAAGTGTCCCAAACCCTCGGAACGGAAAGGAGTGAAAGCATGGACGGTCGTAAAAGAACGGTACAAATCAAATTCAGAGTAACGGAAGCAGAACGGGATTTAATTCTTGAAAAAATGAAGCTGATACCTACCCGGAATATGGCGGCGTATCTTCGCAAGATTGCCATTGACGGGTATATCCTGCAAGTAGACCATACCGACATAAAAGCTATGACAGCGGAGATACAGAAAATCGGCGTCAACGTCAATCAGATTGCAAAGCGTGTGAACAGTACAGGCAGCGTCTACCAAGAGGACATAGAAGAAATAAAGGGGGTGCTTGCGGAAATATGGCGGTTACAAAGATTAAGCCTATTAAAGGAACGCTAAGCAAAGCCCTTGACTATATCCAAAATCCGGCAAAGACTGATGAAAAAATGCTTGTGTCCTCGTTCGGCTGCTCCTATGAAACGGCAGACATTGAGTTTGGTTTTACTCTGTCGCAGGCGTTGGATAAGGGGAACAATTTAGCCCACCATTTGATACAATCCTTTGAGCCGGGGGAAGTCGATTACAGAGAAGCCCATGAAATCGGGCGGCAGCTTGCCGACGCAGTAACCAAAGGACAACATGAATATGTTTTGACTACCCATATAGACAAAGGGCATATCCATAATCACATCATTTTTTGCGCGGTCAATTTTGTTGACTACCACAAGTACAATTCCAATAAGCGCAGCTATTACGGCATAAGGAATATGAGCGACAAGCTGTGCCGGGAGCATGGCTTGTCCGTTGTCGTTCCAAGCAGGGGCAGCAAAGGGAAAAGCTATGCGGAGTACCAGGCAGAGAAAACGGGTACCAGTTGGAAAGGCAAGCTGAAAATTGCCGTGGACGCGCTCATTCCCCAAGTATCAAGTTTTGAGGAATTACTATCTAAATTACAGGCGGCGGGCTATGAAATAAAGCCGGGGAAATACATTTCCTGCCGCGCTCCCGGACAGGAACGGTTTACCCGCTTAAAAACCCTCGGCGCAGATTATACAGAGGAAGCTATCAGAGAACGAATAAGCGGCAAACGCGCCTGCCCTGCGAAAGCTCCCCGCGCAGATCGCGGCGGCGTCAGTCTGCTGATTGATATTCAGAACTGTATCAAGGCGCAGGAAAGCCGTGGCTATGAGCAATGGGCGAAAATCCATAATCTGAAACAGGCAGCGAAAACCATGAATTTCTTGACAGAACATAAGATTGAACAGTACGCAGAATTGACCGCAAAAATCGCGGAAGTTACCAAAGCAAACGAACAGGCAGCGGACAGCTTGAAAGAGGTTGAAAAGCGGCTTACCGATATGACGCTGCTTATCAAGAATATCAATACCTATCAAAAGACCAAGCCCGTCTATGCTGCATACCGCAAGGCAAAGGATAAGGAGAAATACCGGACAGCCCATGAGAGCGATATTATTCTCTATGAAGCAGCGGCAAAGACAATTAAGGCGGCGGGGATAACCAAGCTACCAAGCCTTGCCGCCCTGCAAGCAGAGTACGCAGCACTTCAAGAGCAGAAAGAAGCCCTGTATGCCGACTATGGGAAGCTGAAAAAGCAGGTCAAGGAATACGACGTTATCAAGAAGAATATCGACAGTATTTTGAAAGTGGAACGTCAGCCTGAACGGGAAAAAGAAGCAGAGCGCGGATAAATGAGCGCAAAAAAAGAACGGACGCGGCAGCCGATATGTTGGCCACCGCGCCCGTTTTCTCATAGGTGCAGCTTTTGAAATGTTACGCAGTAGAACCGCGATTTTAGGGGTAAAGGTATCAATCCTTTACCTCTTTGTTTTTGTGTCCGAAAAGCCCTGCAATCAAAGGCTTTTTTCGCCCCTACTGCGTAACAAGAGTACGCTTTTTTCTCATGCGCTCGGCTGTCTGTCTGCGGGTAATTCGCTTTCGGCAGTCCGGGCAATATTTGACGCTGTTTGACTTCGACGCAAAGGACGTGCCGCACACGGTACACTTCCGCATATCGTCGGTATGGTAAAGCTCCGCATAGAGCAGCTTATCAAGAGGAAGTACGGCAATCCGAAACCACTTACAGAGCAGGGAATAGGAAATGAGCTGCGGGCATACGCAAGTGTCCCCGTCGTCCAGTAAAATACAGTTGCCATTCT
>OJKC01001157.1_pt1 | contig 17424 bp, 24 predicted proteins | sample 1596401 | NCBI WGS metagenome assembly OJKC01 (sample SAMEA4350162, study PRJEB24818) | metagenome | biome: human; feature: gut; material: faeces | place: Denmark | collected 2013-09 | reverse complement strand
TGAAATTACATTATCATAATTGTACTGATATATTGTACCTTCATAGCCAGACTGTCCCGGAGGGGGAGCTACGCTTTTTTTAGCTGGTGAAGGTCATGGGAATTGTGAGAAAGTAAGATGGACACGGTGGCACCCTCCTATGGGCCGCCGTGTCCTCTATCGTTTATCCAAAGAGAAGCGGCGGCTCTGAAAAATGAGCCGCCGCTTCTTGGGCGCATGAAAATGTATCTGCTGTACGACGGCTTTTTTTCTTTTGCCGTCGTGCGGCAGATTTCTATTGATACTTTTCTAAAAGTGCCGTTGCTTCTGCTTGTGACATTGTTCCTGCTTCAACTTCTGTATCGGTATATTCTTTAAGGGCATTGAACAGTTCTTCCTCCGTATCAAATGGGCCTATACTCTTGTAGGTATTCCCATCAAAGACGAATGTTTGATACTGCTCAGGCTGTGCGTTATCGGGCATAGAAAAGAACAACTGATCGTCACTTGAAGAAGCTCTTTTTCCTACCATTTTGCCCTCTAAAATAGATTTAAGGATTTCATCGTAATACTCAAGTGCTTCTGTCGCTTCTGCTTCTGTCCATTCTCCAGCATCGACCACCTTTTGAATATTTTCCGTTTCATTTTCAATCCATGCGGAAAATTCATCATAAGTGAAGTAGTCTGTTTCCTCGATGGGAGAATAGCTTTGCCATGTTTTGCCCTCGTCTGTACTCTGCTGAATATCTGCTCCGTCTTGCCTGAAAAGGACGGAGGATACCGGGGGCTGCGTTTCGATAAGTGTTTGGGTATCTGTTTCGTCATAGCCTTCATTAGCGAAAGCAGAGACACCACCGACGCATAAAGAAAAGCATAGCAGAACAATAATTCCAATTTTTTTCGCCATAGATTTTACCTCCTTCATTTTAGTAGTTGGCGTTTTACCTCCTTTCGCAGACATAGTACATCTTCTATGTTGGATGATTATAAAATCAATGTTGTGCCAATGTTGAACGAAAGAAGTCTCTGCTTTTCCTGTGGAAATCGGAAAGCAGAGACTTCTTTCAAAACTGTATTGTAAAACTCATGCCTCTATCGTTTGGCATGGGAACAAACTGATATTTCAAGCGCAATTTATCCAAGATCGTCTGGACAATGTATAGACCGAGCCCATTTCCCCCGGTTGCTTGGCTATGGGCTAAATCTGGACGATAAAATGGTTCAAATATATGTTGTAGCTGTTCGGGTGGTAATACTCTACATTCGTTAGAAACTGATAGCTTATTTTTATCAAATACAACTGATATTGATTGTCCAGCCTCCGTATAGTTGACCGCATTTGAAAGGATATTCGATATTGCTTTTTTCAACCGGCCTTCTGGAAGATATACGAAAGCGTCACTTGAAAGCTCTATTTTGAACTTAATGCCCTTGGCTTCTGCAATTAAGCGATACGGTTCACACAGCTCTGTAAGGAGGGTTCTCAATGAAAAGTTGCTGCATGACTCATTATTACCTTGTGTTTGCAAGCGTGAAGCATTAAGTATATCTCTAATCATATCCCCAAGCTGTTCAGTAATTTCTTTGCACTTGGGCAAATAGGTTTCATAATCACGGTATTCCCCAATGCCTAAAATCATATTTTCCAATGTCGCATTTAGTTCTGTAACAGGTGTTTTTAATTCATGGGACGCTGTTCGGAGAAAATCAATCTTCTCTTTTTCTGCAAGACTGACTTTCTCTTTTTCCAATTCCAGATTGCGGATAGTCAAAAGTAAGGATTGATATAAATTGTTAATATCAGTAGCTAAAGCTCCAATTTCATCCTTTGACGATACAATCGCTTTTGCGTGTGGCTCCAATTTCAACATTTGATTAGCAGATTTTGAGAGCGATAATATCGGAGTGGTTATGCCTCTTGAAAAAAAGTATGAAAACAATGCCGATATAGTGGCGCAGCAGAATATAGAAATCGGAAATGTTTTCAACATAGTTTGAGTAATGAGCCGGGGCATATCTACTTCTGACAGAGCACTTACCCCCGTATTTGTTACTACCATATTCGTAACAAGTACATTTTGGGATGGCGCAATTAGGAAAATCAGCAAGTGCGCTATAATTGAAATCAAAAGCATCATTGTAAATGTAAATAAGAATATCTTCGGAAATAACTTCATTTTCTTCATATTTCTTGCCCCATTTCAAATTTGTAACCTATTCCTTTGATCGTAGTAATGCAATCCAAACGGAGCTTTTTGCGGATATTACGAATATAGGCATCTATTGTGCGGTCGATCACATCACAATCGTATCCCCACACATCGTCCAAGATTTGATTGCGAGACAGGACTAAACCTTTATTGTCAATCAGCACTTTCAGGATTTCCAGTTCCTTTGGGGTAATGTCTATTTTACCGTTTTCATCACAGGCTGTATATCCAGAAAAGTCAACGGTAACATCTCCGAGCTTAATCATATTAACAGCAGGTTTACTCTGACTTCTGCGGAGAAGCGCAGTAATCCGTTTCCCTAAAATGAGCATGGAAAAGGGCTTTGTTATATAGTCATCTGCCATTTCGTCAAAACTGTTGGATTGTGTATATTCATCGTCAAGTGCAGTAAGCATTATTACAGGAATATTGCTGATTTTCCTGATTTCATGCAGAACAACGATACCCGACATTTCGGGAAGCATAATATCCAGAACAATTATATCCAGTTCTTTTTCACGGAATATTTTTAGTGCCTCACTACCAGTAAAAGCGGAAAAGAGTGTATGCCCTGCCTCTTTCATATATTCGCATATCGCCTTGTTTGTCCCTTGATTATCTTCAACAATCAAAATTTTCGCCATTAAGAACACCTCCCATATTTGAATAGAATACCAGCACTATGTTGTGCCAATATGAAGTTCCCAAGAAAAATTATATATTCTCCTTCGCACCCCCGCAAGTATGTGAACGGACAATAAAATACTACTAAAACATAAAATTGTGTTTCGTTCTCATAACCAAACCCGAAATGTAGAATAATATATATGTGATATGAGAATGTACCAAGATGAAAGACGGCTCGACTTCCACGCATTAGGCCGGGAGATCAAGCGCAAAAGAGAAGCCAAAGGCTGGACACAGGAATACCTCGCGCAGCTCGTTGATCGTACACCTCGTTCCATTATGTATTTTGAAAATCGTGGTCAGCATCCGAGCTTGAATACCTTTTATAAAATTGTCACTCTGCTGGATATTTCCGTTGATCAATTCTTCTATCCTGACAAACAGAATGAAGAAAGTGATTGCCGCCAGCACATTGACAGGATGCTAAACACAATGGACGAGAATGAATTGACGATCATGGAAGCCACCGCAGAGGGAATACAAAAAGCCAGAGAAACGGAGGGAGCGTAAGAAACGGCGCTGCCTCCGTTTTTTCGTGGGGTTTCCGGGGTACGCACTAACGGCAAGCAGGGCAAGTGTAGCCACACTTGCTATTTTTGCATCCCGGCGGGCTGCAAAAACGCTTGTTGGGGAGCCTCCCCAAACCCAGCTTTGGGACATTTTGTCCCAAAGTTATTTGTCTGCGTCACCGTGCGCTATCGCTCCTGTTCCTTTTTGCGCTGGCCGTCCGTGACGCCCAACAGATGGTCAATGTTGGCCTTGACCGCCACGGCCTGCCGCATTTCCTCCTGTGCCGAGCGGTACTCGGCATAGAGCGCCTTTTTCCGCGCCGCCAGTTGGCGGCGTTTTCCTTTTAACTCTGCCATCTTTGGCAGCTTCTCACCGCCCAGTAGCTCTCCCATTGTGGCCTTGGCTGCCCGGTAGTCCGCCAACTCCGCCTCATGCTCGGCAAGGTATTTTCGGCTGTACTTGGCGGCCTTGTACCCGTCAAAGACAGGGCGGGTCTTGGCGTACCGCACCACGGCTCCCATCAGCTCAGATGTTGCGGACAGGTCAGCCTCCGTCCACCGGAGCTGTTCGGCCAAAGCGTGAAAACGGGAAACGGCGTCCTCGGCCTTTGCGGAGAGCTGGTCATACTCGGTGATATTCTGCTCCTGCATGAATTGAAGTGCCGCCGCCATCTGTTTAAGGTTATAGACCTTTGCCCACCGTGCATAGACCGCACCCTTGCCAGAGCGCAGGCGCTCCTGTATATCCACGATCAGATTGACACGACGAGGGGTGGCAGGCGCGGGAACAGGCTGCTCTGGGATTGGTCGCTCCCCGGCGATGACGGCCTTGATGTTCTCTGGATCGTAGCCGTCCCCGAGGGTGGATGCCCGCAGCCGGGTCGCCCGCTCCTGCCCCGGAACAAGAAAAGAGATTGCACCGCCGCGTCCATGCTTGACCGTGTAGCCGGACGCCTCCATGAGCCGGAGAAAAGCGTCAAAGTCGGCGGGGCGTTTGGCAAGAGCTTCATTGATGGCAAGCCGTAGCTGCTCCTTGTATGAGGGCTGTCGCTCCGCCCCCAGCCACGCTCCGTAATGGAGAAAGCGCCCCTTGCTGTGCAGCTTGGGATTGGTAATGACGGACAGATCATTTTCAAAGCAAATGCGGTCAGAGAGCCGCCGTACCGCACGGCCAGAGCCGATGAAGTCACGGAACTTCCGGGTGCAGTCCAGCGAGGTCGAGTTGTAATAAATGTGATTGTGGATGTGTGCCTTGTCCGTGTGGGTGGCAACGAAAAAGGCATACTTGCCCTTTGTCCAGCGCATCGCCGTTTCATAGCCGATGCGGTTGGCCTCCTCCGGCGTGATCTCACCGGGCTTGAACGACTGGCGGATCTGATAGCAAAGCACATCCGCGTCCCGCCGCTGCTCCCGGCCTGTGGTGGCCTTGTACTTGGCTTTGCTTAAAAGGAACTCGGCATCGGCGGTCATGTGGTCGCAGCCGTAGGACGAAATCAACTCGCCGCCCTCGGTCTTGCCCGGGTTTTGCCCGTAGTCAAACCGCTCTTTCAAGGACTGCGCGATGGTTTCGCCCTTGCTGATTTTGTGCTTCTTGTAGTAGGTCGTGGCCGTAGGCAGCCCTCCTTCCGATATGACAAACGGCGGCTGTGGTCAGCCGCCGTCGTTTCAGCTTTGGGACATTTTGTCCCGAAGTATCAGCCGGTGATGAAATCCCGCAGGGTGAACTTGGCCGAGTGCAGCTTGTCCACCAGCCACTCAGCGATGGCAGGAACGCCAAAGGGAGAAACGAGGAACGCAAGGACGAGGAACACGATCCCGCCAACCGTCTGCCCGCCGATGAACAGGATCAGGGAGAGCAGCGTCAGCACAATGCAGCCCAACTCGCACACGGCGGACGCCACGCAGAACAGGAATGTGACCATAGCGGCCAGCAGGGACAGTGCCACCATCACGGGGGCGGCAAGGATTTTGAGAACAATCATAGCAGCTACCTCCATCAAAAAATCAAGTTGGTTTGTCCTTCTACCCATATTATACCGCTGGGGAAATAGGCACACAAGGATGTCGAAAACAAATATTAGCTCGAAAAATATTTGCATTTTGTTTAGGTAAAGAGTAAAATAGAAGTTGTGTATAACTAACAACAAATATAGAAAGGATGGAGCGGCATGAATAATCGCAGTGAGAATGCACAGTCATCTTCGCAAAAAATGTCTACAGAAAATATTAGTGAAATACTTGATAAAATGCTAAAGCTCCAAGAGAAAGAAAAGAAGCCTTCTTTTTTCAAAAAGACTATTTGCATAGTGGCTTCAATTTGTGTTGTGATATTTGTAATTTTCATATGTATCATAATTTACAAAAACAACTTCACAACAGAAAGTATTTTGTCCACATTGCTTGCGTTCTTTTCGATATTTATTTCTGTTTTCTTCTATTTTAAAGCCGACGAAACGAGTTCCAAGTTTTATGATAGCTCTTATAAATTTATGAAAGATATTTCTGTGACACTAGGCAAAATTGAAGAGCGTTTTGGTGAAAAGCTAAATAGCTTGAGTGATAAAGTTTCTCATCTTGACAGAGAAAGCAAGGCTGCAACAGAGGAAATTGAAGATAAACAAGAGGACAAAGATCGTATTATCAATGAACTCATGGAAAAAGCCAATTTGAGCGAAGCAGAACGGTCAGAGTACAAGAAAATGCTCGAAAGCAAAGATCAGGAAATTGAACAGCTACAAATGTACCGTATGAGAGCTGAGCGCGAAGCATCCCGACTGCGGCACAAGATGGATCAATTGTCCTCTCCAGCAAAATATGCTACGCCAGAGGATAATTTTGCAGATACAATTATTCAGACGGGTATCTCGCCCCAAATGTTAAAGTATATACTGGAAAACAGACGCCTCCCTGAAGATATTTCGCCCCGGACTCGGAAAGTTTTAAGAGCTAATGAAGTCATAAACCCAGACGGTGACATCAATATTGAAAATCTTGTTCGCTTTATGGAAAGACTGGAACAAAGATATTATTAAACGCAGTTGCTAGAGACAGGAACGGATTCGATTTCTATTCCTGTCTCTAGCATATTTTACACTATTTTTGACAGCTTTTTCAGTAGCTCGGACAGCGGCTCCCAAAGGTCGGCATAGTCCTTTTGGAGCGACGCGATCTCCGAGGGATAGATGCCGTAGGTGTTGGCATGGACGGCCACTTGGTTTAGGTTGTTGGCACACCGCCGCTGCAAGGCCACCAGCTCCCGGATGTCCGAGAGGTCAACATGGAGGACATAGCCGTTGAGTGCCATTTTCCGCATATAGGCTCCCATGTTGGAGATCCCGACCTCGGCCATGCGGTCAGCGATCAATGCCTGTTCCTCCGGCGTCACCATCACATGAAGATGGACAGAGCGCCGCCGCTTTTTTGTCAACGCTCCTCACGCTCCCGGCTGCGGCGCTTGGGCGGGTGTTCCCGCACCCTGTCCAGCGGCTTTTCCTCCGGGAGCGACACAGGCAGATTGTTGATGATACCGTCGATCATGTTCCCATTCTGCTCCATCGCAAGCTCGGCGTTCTTGTTGGGATTGCGTTCCTGCTCCATAAATGTCCTCCTATCTGTCGCCCCGGTCAGGGGCATTTTTCTTTGGGGCGGCTTGCCCCCGGTCAGCCTCGACCTGTTTTACGGCGGTTTTCATCTGCTCCCGGATTGAACGGGGTCTGTCGGGATTGTCGGGCGCAGGCCGCAGCTCATAGTCAGACGCCTGCCGTTTCGTCAATGGCCGTGTGTAGGTCAAATGCCCCCACGCCAGAAACGATCCGTTTTCAACCGGGACGCGCTGATCGTAGTTGACGATCTCATCCGGGGCGTTGCGGGGCGGCTTGGGAAATGTCCCGATGTCCACGGGGCGCTGGGTGGAGTAATACTTGTAGAGGCCGGGAGCCTCGGTCTGCTTGACACCGACATTGTAAAGGCGCTGGTACTCCTGCACCCGCGCCGCAAAGTCCTGTTCCAGAGCGGCACGGTCGCTGCCGTAATGCCCCCATTCATACTGCCGCTGGCCGTCCTTGTCATCATAGCAAGCCCATGTGACATAGGGCGAGGGAGCGGTAGGATGATGCCCCAGCGCAAAGCCCCTGCCGTTTTCCAGCATGACGACCTGAATGATCTCATAGCCTTGGTTTTTGTCCATAAACCCTCCTCACCGTGATACATCTTTCTCCGCCCGTTTTGCAAAGGGCTGGAGCTGATAGGGACTTTTGCCGTCCTCCGGGCGCAGGAAGTCCAGCCTTGCGGCGGCACGGATGGCGTTCTGGTTGAGCTGCCGCTGCCATGCCCCTTGGCTGGGTGCCCACTTGAAGCCCTCGCTTTTGAGTGCCTGCCGGGTGTCGGCGTCCGGCTTATCCGCAAAAATGAGCTGCAAGCGGTTCTCTGCCTCGTTGACCTTGGCCTCGCCGCCGGGGAATGTCCAGCCCACGAACTCCGCCTTATGGCTCAGATCTTCGATACGCTGGCGCACACGGCGGATATTGGCGTTATTGTTGGTGAGCAGATAGGATGGAAACGGAACGGGGTCTTTGCGCCAGTCTTGGGACATGGCCGCCTTGACCTTTTCCACCTGCTCCGCCGTCAGCTCGGGGCAGCCCTCCAGCGTCTTATGCTTGCGGTAGTAGGCATTGACCGCCTTCATCATGGCCTGCTGAGACTCCATTCCCTCCAGCTTTTTCGTGAGCTTTTCCACAGCAAGGTCATCGTCGGCGCTGATCCCGCCCCGGCCTGTGGAGCGGATCTTGTCCAGCAGCTTTTCAATTTCCGCGTACTCGCCGTAGTTGCGATCCCGGGCGGCGTTTTGCTTGGCCTTTTTCGCCACGGGGAAATTGCCGCCCCCGGTGATCAGAATGGACGGCACACGGGCGTCAATGGCGTTGCGCTCATTGAGGTTTTCCGCCAGCCTGCGGGCGTAGCGGTCAACAAGGGCATCGATCTTATCATGGTATATGGGATCGACCTGCGCCTTTTGTTTCTCTGCCAGCGCATAGGCTTCATCCACCATCTGCTGATAGCCAGCGGTGGCCGAGCCGGGAGCATAATCGGAATAGCTGTTCATCTCCTTTGCCCGCTTTGCCGCCGCTTCGCTGATCTCATAATATTTAGGCATAATTTCTCCTTTCAGCCGGGACTTCGGGACAAAATGTCCCAAAGTCCTGTTGCTTGGATGTGGAAAGCATTTCTGCAAAAACAGGGGCGGACGGAAAACATACCGCCCACCCCGAAAGCGCCCCGAAAAAGCCTTGTAAATACAGGCGTTTTCCGGGACTATTTTTCCACGCACTACCTCCGTTTGCGGCGCATATACGCCCGCTTCTGCTCCCGTAGGGCAGCCCCGGCGCAGGCCGGGGAGCAGTACCGCTGCCGCCCGTTCGGGAGAAAAGCCCTGCCGCACACCGGGCAAGGCCGGGTTTCCGTGATGCGCTCCACGGTCAGCGACTTTTCCAGCACGGGATCAAGGGGCAGCACCGCAGAACGGAAATAGCGGCAATAAGCGCCCGTCCAGCACTTGCCCAGCATATAGCAGGGACAGTCCAGCGGCAGGCAGCCATAGTCTTTATCGTAGTTGGCGCACCATTTTGTCACCAGCTTACGAATCGCCGTTTTTTCCTGCCGAGTCAGTTCACGGCTCATGTTTGCCCCCTGTCTTGGGCTTGAGCTGTTCCCGGTAGCAGAACACGCAGCCGATCCCATGCCAGTAGGGGCAACCATCACAGCGGGAGCCTTTGGGCGACAGGTTGGATGGGACGCCCTTGAAGTAGCTTTTTTCTTTCATAAAGCCCTCATAGGGGCTGTTGGTAAATCTCATTCCTCGTCCTCGCTTTCCGTTTCCTCCTCGTCCTCCCAAGGCGAGGTATCGTCGTAATCGTCACCGTAGTCCTCCGCAACGTCGGCGGCCTGCTGCTTTTTGGGGCGGTAGATCTTAAAATACCAGCCAGCCACGCCGCCGATAACCGCCACGGCCAGCACCAGCAGGATCGTCCCGCCGCTGTTCTTTGGCTGCTCCGGCTCGGGGTCAGGCTCCGGCTCTACCACAGGCACAGGTTCGGGAGCCTTGCCCTGGCACTCGCCCATATTCACGGCGCAGACGGTGCAATCTGTGTTGATAGCACCCACGGCGCATTTGTCCGCGCAGGCACACTCCGGCAGCTCACCGCCCGCAGCCTGCATCGCCGCCAGCAGGTCAGCCTCGTCCACCATGTTCAAGAAATAAGTCTGATACTGCTCGCCGTCCTCGTCGGCGGGCTTGTCATAGTCAATGACGATGTAAAAGGTGTTGCCGCCGCTGGTCTGTACCGTGATGAACTGCTTGTTGGTGGTCTTGTCATAGAGCAGGTCACGGGTCACAAGATTTCCGTCCTCGGTGAAGCCCTCGCCGGGGTCAACGGTTTCCGTGGGCAGCGGCTCCACGGGGGCAAGCCCGTCCCATTCCTCGCCGCCCCCGGCGTAAGCCGTGACTGCCATGCCGCACATCAAAACAGCGATGCAGAGCAACGCCGTCAGCTTCTTCATCCACTTGTTCATTCGCTGTCCTCCTTATCCGCAGACTTCGGGACATTCTGTCCCAAAGTGCCGCCGCTCTTGATGGTTTGGAGCAGCACGGGTAGGTCGGTGAGTGAAACACTCATGCCGCGCACGATCTCCACGATCTCGCTGTTCTCGGCCTCCAGCTTTTTCTGCTCCAGCTCCTTGAGCCGTGCCTGCTGCTCGTTGATCTTGGCCGTGACCTTTTCGATCTCAGCCTGAATTTTTGCGCTTTTGGAGATAGCCATAAAAAACCTCCTGTCAAAATAGTTTTCCGTAGGCGTAGAAATGGGACTGCCAGTAGCTCGTGTTGAGGTTGGTGTAGCTGATGGGGTCGCCACAATGGAGCATCCAGCCGTCGCCCACATAAATGCCCACATGGGAAATCCCCGGCGTGTCATAAGTCCCCGTGAAAAATACCAAGTCGCCGGGTTTGGGGCTGCTCGTCCGGGTGGAGATGTTGTATAGCCCCTGCGCCCCCAGCCGCCCGAAGTCCCAGCCGCATTGGTTGTAAACATAGCTGACGAAGCCGGAGCAGTCAAAGGATGTGGACGGGCTGCTGCCGCCCCAAACATAGGGGTATCCCACATATTTCTCCGCTTCTTTCAGAATGGCGGCAAAGGTTTCATCGGCAAGGTAGTCCGCCGGGATCTCATGTGCCGGGGGCTTGTTGGTGTACTTGCCCACATAGGGCGAGGATGGGAACAGGTCGGGGCGGTTGCCCAGCGTCGCCATGTAGAGGGCGTACCGGGACAGGGTTTCCTCGCCCATGAGGTAAACGGGCAGATGGGAGAGATTGAAGTTTTCAAGCGTGACATAGCAGATGTAATAGTTGTACGGAACTTCAACATCATAGTTGTTGCCCTCGCTGTCCGTCCGGGTAACGGTACGGTAGCGCACCTCCACCACCACATCCTCGGTCAAAATGTACTGGCGGTCAAAGAGCATTTGGAGTGTTCCCCGCACCTCGTCCAGCGTCCACTCGCCCTCATGGAGCGCACAGACGATGGACAGCAGCACATAGGGATCGTGTTCGATGGTGTCGAGGTCAAAATGGTATTCGTCATAATCGTGGGTACGGGTGTAGGTGTCGAGGTAGTGTTGCAGCTCGTCCTCCAAAGCGCAGTAGGCGGCCTCCACCCCCAGCAGGTCAGCGTCCTCGGCGGCATAGGTGGACGCGCCGATGGCTCCGGCCACGCCGTTGCCCACCGTTACCAGTGAGGACATACACGATTGCAGCACCACCAGCAGAAGAAACGCCGCCAGAAGCAGGAGCAGCCCGCCGGGGTGTTCCTTAATATAGGCGGACACCTTTTCCGTCAGCTTGCCCGTGACGGACGCCGTACCCTCGGCGGCCTTGGCGGTCTGCCTGGCAGCCTCCCGCGCCTGCTTTGCGTACTGGCGCTTGATCTTCTGCTTTTGCAGATACCGGGACACCGCGCCGCCGTCCTGCATTTCCGGGTGTTCCTCCACAGTCTTGCGGTAGTAATAATCCGCTGTGGCCTTGATATGCTTGCTCTCGGCACGCTCCACGGCCTTTGCGGGGTGTTCCCGGATTGCCTTGCGGAGCTTGCGCCTACCGAAGCGGTACACGGACTCCGCAGCCAGCTCGGAACGGTGCGCGCCCTCCGTGCCGACATTTTCATGTTCGACCTCATAGAGCTTGCCATGCACAAAGCCGTGGACGCCGTGTCCGGCGGCATGGGCAAGGCACTTGACCGCACCGGGCTTTTTCGGCGGCTTCTGCTTTGCCAGCTTCTCCCGGGCGGCGTCCAGCTTCTCGCCCCGGCGCTCCATCCGCAGCTTGGACGCCGCCGTTTTCTCCTGCCGGCTTTTCCGCCGAAACTTGGACTTCGGGACACTTTGTCCCGAAGTGTGGTTACTCGTCTGTTCGCTCATGGGCAAGATCCTCCGGGCGGGTCGTCAGCAGGTCATAGATCTCCCCACGGGGGAAACGGTCTACAAACGGGATGGTGACATTTCCATAGAACAGCAAGCCCTCGCCGGAATTGGAGTGCGTAATATAGGAGAGCTGATGCTCGGAAATGCCGAGCTGCTTTGCCAAAATTGCACGGTCGCTCTGCGCCTGCGACAGCAGCACCATGAAATCCGTGTTGTCCAAAATGTTCTCGATCTCCCGGCTGGCCAGCAGGTCTTTCACATTCTGCGTCAGCGCCGAGGGGACACAGCCCTTTTTGCGGAGCATTTTCCAGACCGCCACAAAGTAGCTGGCCGTCAGCGGATCACGGAGCAGGATATGGAACTCGTCAAAGTAGCACCATGTCGCCACGCCCTCGGCGTGGTTGGCGTTCACCGCCGCCGTGACAAATTCGTTGGTGGTGTGCATGGCGATTTTGCGGAGGTTTTCACCCAAGCCCTTTAGGACGATGCAGACCACACGGGAATTGAGGTCAACATTTGTGGGATGGTTGAAAAGGTTGAGAGAGCCTGTGCAGTAAAGCTCCAGCGCCGTCGCCACACGCCGCGCCTCCGGCTCGGGCTGGCGCAGCAGCTCCTCATACAGATCTTGAAGCAGCGGCGTTTTTGCTGTTTCCAGTCCCAGCGCCATCTCCCGGTAGACCAGCCGCACGCAGCGGTCAATGACGGTTTTCTCGATGGGCTGCAAGCCCTCCTTCCCACCTACGATCAGCTCACACAGGGACAGCAAAAAATCCGCTTTCATGGAAAGCGGACTGTCCTCGTCGTTGATATTCATTTGCAAATCCATAGGCGAAATGTGGTGCGGGCTGTCCGGGGCGATCTCGATGACCTGCCCACCCAAGCGCCGCACCAGCGGGGCATATTCGCCCATCGGGTCAACCACGATGATGCGGTCATTGGTGGCGAGGAACACATTGATCAGCTCCCTCTTGGCGGCAAAGCTCTTGCCGCTGCCCGTAGAGCCGAGGTACATTCCGTTTGCGGACTTCAGCTTTTTGCGGTCAGCCATGATGACATTGTTGGAAAGGGCGTTCATACCGTAGTAAAGCGCCTGCCCGTCCATGCGAAGCTCCCGGGTCATAAAGGGAATGAAGATGGCCGTGGAGCTGGTAGTCATGCCCCGCTGAATTTCAATGCCGTTGTAGCCGAGAGCCAGCGAGGACACAAAGCCCTGCTCCTGCTGCCAGTCCAGACGGCGCAGGGCGCAGTTGTATTTCTGTGCGATGCCGCTCACCGTGAACACATCATTTTCAAGCCGTTGCCGGGTGGGAGCGAGGTTTACCACCGTAAAGGTCAGCAGGAACATTCGCTCGTTGCGGCTTTGTAGGTCGGAGAGCAGCTCGGCGGCGTCCTTGGAAAAGGTAATGAGGTCAGGCGGCAAAATCTCCATGTCGTACCCGGCACGGACAGCCTTTTTCTGCTCCTCCGCCTTCATGCGGCCTATGTCGGAGATCTTTCCCTTGATCGTCTTAATGGCCTTGAGCTGGTCTACCGTCTGGATGTGCATGGTGACGGTCAGCTCAGCGTCCAGCTCCAAAATCTCCGCCAGCAGCTTATCCGAAAGCTCCGACGCCATGATCTGCAAATAGGACGCCGCGCCCCACATCTGGCCGACACGGAAAGTCCGGCTCTGCCGGAAGTCGAAGCTGTCCGGGGCGATGTAGTCCTTTGTCCCCATGCCCGTCTTGGGAATGTCTTTCCACGCAAAGCGGAACGGCTCACGCCCGCCCGGGTGCATCTGCCCGTGCAGCACCGCCAGCCGATCCCGGCCATCCAGCGGGCGGGACTGGACGCCCAGCCGCTTCAGATTGCCCATGACATCCGCCTCCACGCGCCCCAGCCGGGGGCGCGCCTCTGCCACGCCCTCGGCGGGTAGGCCAAAGGTGATGTACTTATACCGTTCAATGCCATTGTTGCTCTTGGCAATCTGGCCTTTGAGCATTTCCACATACTCACCTCGGATGCTGTTGAAATCATCCTCCTGTGCCGGGATATTCACCTTGTAGCGGTTGGCGTTCCGGCTGCGGCGGTTGACAAAGGAAAGCTGGAACGGAAGCGAACTGTCAAAATAATTCAGGCACGCGCTCCACCCGCTGATAATGGCAGTCTGATCCTCCGTGGACGCCACGGCATAATTGATGTCCTCATATTCCAGCGTCTTTGTGTAAAGCCCGCCGGGGATTTGGCAGATCCCGTCCGGGTGCATGGCGATATAGGGAATGGTCTGCTGGGCAGACAGCGCCCGGTGCTTATTTCCGTTTTTCTGCTTTTTTGCTTTGCTCAATAGGCTCCTCCTTTCGCGCAAATGGGGCATAGATATTTTCCGTTCGGTACGGTCGGATGCCGGGGCGGGTAAACTTGACCCGGATGATGTTGCGGATCACCTTTTCAAAGGGCAAACCGTCCTTTTCGTACATCGCCAGCAGGAACGCCGGGAGCATGATCGTCAGCATAGCGAACAGCGCCCCAGTGTTGCCGATGGCCTGCCGGGTCAAAAGGTAGGTGGGAACGCCGATAGCCGCCCCAATGCCGAAGCAAATGAGCTGCCGCTTGGTGAGGTTGAACGCGATCTTTGTTTTGATTTTGGAAAGGTCGTTTGGGACATTCACATAGGGCATCAGTCTGTCACCTCCAGTTTGGGACAATTTGTCCCAAAGTCCGGGATCGTTGGCTCTACCTCGTTGCCCCACACATCCCAGCCGGGAGAGGTCTGCCGTGCGAACAGCTCCACACGGGGCAAATCGCCCATGAGGGCAACGATCTTATCACGGGTTTCGTCCGGCTTTTTGCTGTGGGCTTCGATGGGCGAAATGATAAACTGGTGGATGTCAGCGGCCTGCCGCTTGGGGTGTCCCTTGGTCGCCAGCAGGCAGACCTCGGCGTTCGCCCTCGTCCAGAAGCCCAGCCCATAAAACCAGCTATCCGCCTTTTTGTTCTTTTTGAGCCAGACGAACGCAACGGATTTATAGGTGAAGCCCCACGCACGGATGAGCCGCAGAGCCTCCGGGAGCTGGGGAAAGGTCGCCCACATGAAAAGGGCGCTGTCCTTGGCCGCAAGCTCGGCCACAGGCAGCGCACACAATTCATCAATGCTCATGGTGGGGTAGTGATTTTCCGCCGCGCCCTGCACTTTCTTTGCAGAGTAGCGCCACGGCGGATCTGCGTAAATGATGGGGTATTTTTCGATAGACACACACCTCCTTTAATGTGCGCTGAATACGCTGCGGGCGATGGAGCCAGTCTTGAACAGGCAGAAGCAGAGCAGCACGGAATAGCCCATGCAGCCCCATATCGCGCCGATGGGGTCGCCGCTTGTGGCGATACCTTGTATCAGCACCGCATAGATGGCAACACAGACGAGGATCAATAGCCCTTGAAATCCCACGGCAAACAGGGACTTCAAATAGTTCTGCCCGGTATTGCCCAACTCCCGGTTAGAGAGCGTAGCAACGGGAATGGGGGCTAAGCTGGTCAGCAGGTATATTTCGATCATGCGGCCATAGACGATGACGAAGATCACAATATTGATCGCCCACATGGTCACATGAATGAGCAGGGATTGCAGCCACAGCCCCAACAGAGAGCCAAGCCCCAGCGCTTCCAGCGTGGCCTCCAAGTCGGCAAGCATGGCCTCCGAAATGTCCGTTGAGCCTTGCACGATCCCGGCTGCCCGAGCGATGACGCTTTGGGACACATCGAACACAGCCATGACGATATTGAAAGTGTTGGACAAAATCAAAATGGCACAGGCCGTTTTGAATATCCACTTGAAGAAGATCCAGTAGTCCAGATCATGCAGGTTGTTCTTCTCGATAATGAGCTGGATCAGCTCATAGGTGGCAACAAAGGTGAGGATCAGACCGGCAATCGGCAGTATCACCGTTTCAGAAAGCTGCCGGATCAGGGAGAACACCCCGGCGTTCCATGCCGCCGGGGTGGTTCCCACTTGCACCGCAATCTCTCCGACACGGGAATTGACCGTATCAAAAAGCCCCGTGAGGTTGCCCATGATACCCTCAATCAGCAGCTCTTTTAGCCAGTCTGTCAGCCAGTCGGTGAGAAATCCCATGTCCTACGCCCTTAAAACAGGGTGGACAGCAGAGGGATCAGGGTCGTACCCAGCACGATGATGCCGCCGCCCGCCATGAGCTGTTTCATACCCTGGCTTTTAGCGCCGGGGTTGTCCGAGCCATAGCCCTCCAGCAGATTGACCACGCCCCACACGCCGAGGCCAGCACCGAGGGCAATCACAAGTGTCTGCAAAGTGGTGATGGCAGAAGCGAAAAACTGCATATATTCCTCCGTTTCTCCGGGGTCAAAGCCCCGGTCATGAAAAAAGCCGCCCTTGCGGGCGGCAGCCTGTTACTTCGGGACAAAATGTCCCAAAGCTCTATACAAAAGCGTCCGGGTCGTCGAGGTCGTCATAGTTGAGAATGTCCTCGTCCTCGTCTGTGATCGCCTCGTCCGGCACGGACACTTCGTACACCTCACATTCCTCGTTCATGCCCGGTCGCCTGCGGCGGTCAATGAGCCTGTCGAGGTCAAAGGCGTTTTTCACTTTATCGGCCTCCGCCGTAAAGCGATAATTGGGGTGCTGTTTCAAATCGTACTTTCTGGAATAGAACGGCGGCAGGCCCCGAAGCTGCAAGATGCACCGATCTCCGGGCATGGTGGCAAGCTCGCTTGGGGTCATCAGCTCCCGCCCGAGCCGCTGGGTGTTCTGGCTGTAACTTTCGGACTGCCCACGGGAGCGCCCCTCGGTCTGCATAGAGATTGTAGCCTTGCCCAGCCAGTTCTCGGAAATCTCTTTGATGGTGCTGGCCTCACGGCCACCGAGGAACAGCACACTATCCATGTTGCCGAGAATGGTTTCCGCGTTCTTATCGTAGATGGCCTTGCACTGTGCCAACTGCTGATACAGTAGGCACAGGCTGATCTCACGGGAGCGGATGACGGCCACCAGCTTTTCAAGCTGGGGCACCTGTCCCGTATTGGCCGCCTCGTCCCACAGTACCCGCACATGATGGGGCAGCCGTCCGCCGTGAACATTGTCCGCCCGTTCACACAGGAGGTTGAACATCTGTGAAAAGGCCAGCGCCACAAGGAAATTGTAGGTGCTGTCCGTGTCGCTGATGCAGAAAAAAGTAGCCGTCCGGCGATCTCCCATGCGGTCAAGCTCCAGCTCGTCATAGGACATGATCTCCCGAAGCTGGGGGATGTCAAAGGGGGCCAGACGTGCGCCGCAGGAAATAAGGATGCTTTTGGCCGTCTTGCCAGAGACGAAAAGTCAAGGACTTTTTCATCAAATTCACAAAGAAGTCACATTCTGCGGACTTCCTCACGCAGCAGACGCTTGATTTTGTCCTCCATCGTCTCCTTGGCGGTCTGGCTGAAATGCACACGCACGATATAGGTTGTCTTGCCGATCTGCTTTCTGACAGTCGGGCAAGTGGCGGTGTTGGTTGCGGTATTGTTCATTCAAAATCCTCCTGTAAATGAAAAATGCCCGGTGACTGTTCATCATCGGGCGG
>OJKC01001154.1_pt1 | contig 17496 bp, 11 predicted proteins | sample 1596401 | NCBI WGS metagenome assembly OJKC01 (sample SAMEA4350162, study PRJEB24818) | metagenome | biome: human; feature: gut; material: faeces | place: Denmark | collected 2013-09 | reverse complement strand
AATCTGTAGACTTTTTTATTTACCCTCCACCAGACACACTATTTGGAACAGTATCATCGGCAGACACTCCGAAATGCAGCGGTCGTAATCCTTCGTTCCCTCGTCGAGCTCGGCATAGGGGCGGATGTCGGTGTGGATAAAACGTTTGTTTTTGTACTCCTTGCGGACGGCCTTATCCCGACAAAGAATCTCCTCCTCGGGGGTCGGTTTGCGGTAGCCCAGCAGGAGTTTCTCCATATTCCAGCGGTTGTGCTCCACCTTGGCCATCAGTTCGATCTGTTCCTTTGTCAATCGAATGGGCGATGCCGTTCCGAAGCCCAGTGAGCGCAGCTTTATATCGACCGAATCGGCGCAATAGAAGTTCGACCATTGGAGCGCCACGGGCAGTTTGTCCCATGCTTGCCGCAACTCATGATCCGAAGGTGCTGCCGACGGGCTTGTACCATATGTACCTTTGTAATCGTAGATGTAGTTGACGAGTTGTGCCCGGCGCGTGTTGCGGCGGTCCAGGTCGAACGAGTTGGCCAGCATCCCGAACGGGAAGACGTGCGAATAGCGGTTCAGCGGTTCTTTCTTGAGACGGTTGTTGAGCAGGTCGAGCAGCGCGCTCGATGTCTCCTGCCGCACGAAAACCGGGATATTGCGCGCATAAATCACGTCGGGCAGGTAGAGCCCCATGGCCATCGCTTGCGGCGGGAAGTTCAGGCAGATGGCGATCGACAGCTGTTGTGTGGGATGCCCGGCCCACTTCGCCAACAGGTGCTGTACGGCAGGCGTCTCGGCACGTCCCTTGATAAACTCAAACTCCACGTCGAGAAAATCGGTCCGGGGACCGTAATCCCAGTTCGGCGGCAGGATCCTATCCTCATCGGGGTGCGTCAGGTCCCGATAGTGGCTCGGCGCCAGGTCGAAATAGTGGCGGTAGCGGCCCCGGAAGAAGTTCATCTCCTCGTCGGCCGCAGCGTCAATGAAGGTAATCCGACTCTTCAGCCGCTGGTCGCGACAGAAGTTCGGGAAGTGGAGCAGCTGCGCCGCCTCGACACCCAAAGCCACTCCCATGCGGCTCATGCCGATGATGACCAGATGGACCGTTTGGACGCTCTCCCGCGTAATCGGGTCACGGTCCAAGGCCGGGTATTCGACTTTTACGCCGCCCTCTTCGTAGCTCCGTTTTACCAATAGTTTCTTGGCCCACTCCTCGTAGAAATTGAAGGGGTGGAAGTCGATCTGCTTGCGCCACTCCTCAGCCAGGTCCGAGATTTGGAACGCTGCGTAGGTGGTCTGATACTCGAACAGCACCGAAACAGGAATGCGCGGGCAATTCCGCGTCTTGCTATGGATTGCCACAATCTTCTGGAGGGAGTCGATGTTGAGCGAATCGTGGTCGTACTCGTTCGCTTCGCCGATCAGGAAAATTCCGCGGGCTCGTGTCGTGCAAAGTTTCTCCAACTCTTCGGTCGAGTTGCGCTGTGCGTGCAACACCAGAATGCGCCGCTCTTGCCGGGCATCGAGCACCGTGTGAATGCGGTTGCGCACCTTGGCTGCCGGTTGTACACTTTGAATCAGCACATAACAGTTTCCATAACGTGGATCGGTACATATCTGCCGCACGAGCATCGGTACCATCTCGTCGAAGCCGATGACCACGACGTGGTTTTCAAGCGGATAGGCAATCTCGCCCTCGCGGTAGCGCTCGACGCGCCGCTCCAACATGTTCGATACCACCGAGATCAAAAGGCCCGTAAAGAGCAGCAGCCCCAAGACGGCAACCCCCAGCGAGAACCACCGCAGTTCAGGCGTTACGTTGGCCACGCTGCCCGGGTCGATAAACAAGCAGATCAGTTGTAGCAGGCGTCCCATCGGGACATCGCCGCCGGTTGCGCCCTGTTGCGAATCGGGTGCTGCGGCGTCCGAAGGCTCCGGGAAGGCGAAGAACCAGCTGACCAGATAGATCACCCCGAAAAAGAGCAGCAGGATGCCGACCAACCAGGCAAACTGCTTGCGGCCACGTCCCGAGAAGGCCCGGTCGAAGCCCAATGTAAAAAATCGTTTCAGCGAGTTCTTCATGGGTGACAGTTTGGATTGACGTGAAGGTTACTTGGGGTTTTTGAGATCTTTGAGTTCCTTTTCCAGTTTGGCCAGTTCGATCTCCTTGCGTTTTGCTTCAATGTCGAGATCCAGTTGAGCAATAACGGTCTTTTTGTCTTGAATCAGCCCTTCGCGGCGAACTGATTCCCGATAGAGCGACAACTCGGTCTCGAAAAGTTGTTGCCTGCTGTCATCTTGAACATCTAAAAGCCTTTTACTGAAAAAGCCCAACCAACAAAGGGCGCAAATTACAACCAAAGCACCACTCCCGATTGCAATCACACCAAGACATACCGGTTCCTTGTGGTAAAAAATCACATAACAGATAATACCGGCCAAAGCCACAAAAGTAATAAAAAACATCATGCAAAGAGTCCTATTGAGCAATCCGGCAATTTTCTCGAGTTGTTCTGCAAATTTCGACGCTATTGATTCCATGGGGCGGTTATTTTTGGATCTTGAATCCGAGTTTGAGAATCAGTTTGAGGGTCTGCACGGCGGTCTGACGGTCGTATTCGCGTTCGGCATCGGGCAACTCCTCATAGGGTACCAGGCAGGGGTGCGTCTTTAGTTTGTCATCGCGCTGCTCGCCATAAGTCCACCCTTCGGCAATACGTCCCTGCGCCCAGACATCATGGACATTATGGGCCATCCGTTCGATCAATTCATCCAACTCCTTCGGCAGTTCAATATTCCGCGTATCGAGCGGAGCGGGGGTATACGTTTGGTTCATTGTTCATTTTATGTTTTATATGCAAGTTACAAATTAAGAGTTAATTTACAAAGAGATCGCAATAAACCTTAACCTACGTTTATATTCAATCCTTCATAAATACACAGATAAGATCACAATTAAAGCCACCATAATATCAATTGGAAAATCTGATATATGGAGCATATTTTATTTTCTCATCATATGTAGGCTGATATCCCTCTAGCTCAAAATTTTGAAGGACACGTTGTATCATCTCTTTTTGTGATAATTCTTGATTCAGTGTATCCAGTCTGATGATACGGATTTTGTTGTATTTTTCATGCACATACAAAGTTTTCTCATCAGGAGACACTAAAACTTTATCATTGGTATAATCACGAATATCTTCTGCAATAATCTGTCGAGGATTCCAATCTAATTCTTTGTCAATAAGAAAAGCTGTTCCATCTTTGACGGTAATCATCCATTGCCCCGAAAAAGACACATAACAAATTTCACCTATCTCCTCTTTTGTGCGAGCAACCTTCTCTCTATGTCCATTTATTTCTTTCATTAAATATGTAGAATCCGCAGTTCCAAAAGTAATTATACTACCATTACTCCCTGTTGTTATCCATTCAATAGTTTTGTTTGTGTTATATAATATATTAGATACTTTATTTTGGGGGCTATACATGCACAATGCCCCATTTGATTCATATAATATATTACCTTTGTATAAGTTCTTATCATCAATTCTAGGAAAAGAGATTTGGCCAATATACGATAAGTCGTTGTTCTTTTCTGAAATCGCATATAGAGTCGAATAATATCGAGATGTCCAATAAATAGTATCGCGTATAAGTGCAACATGATCTCCTCGTCCATTATTCTTGTGACAAAGAGGTTTGCTTTGATTTATCGAACAGTAGTATAGATTCCTGTAGTTAGAACATACAAAAGTCGTATCATCCCTCCAGACCATATCTACAACTCCATTTTCCATATTAATAGTCTTATGTATGGTTTTGCTTTTTATATCCCAAATTTTAATTCCATATGAACCTGAATTGCGATAACTCATAGCAAGAACCGTCCCAGTTGGATTTAAACTAAAAGACCGAACGTCAACATTTTCTTTACATAAGTATTCTTTATCGTAACCCAAGTTATGGGCTTGTTCTTGCAATATAGAATACATGGCGTCTATTACATTAGTTGCTGAAACTTCTCTTTGCTCAAGATATTTACTTAATGCATACAATGCTGCTTTTTCCCTTGTGTCTGTTGTATTTGAGGATTTTACTTCCTCATTTATCAATGACATAAACCTATTGGTCTCTGCCATAATCTCTTTCTGATTGCTGATTTGTAGTATAATTACTATACCAAAAATTAAAACAGTTAATGATATGGATATTATTATTTTATATCGACTAAAGATTGTCTTAAAATCAATTGCAATTTGTTTATATCCAATGTTTTTAAATTGATATAAAACATTTTTATACATCAGGAATAAAACCAATAATGCAGCAATAATACCTATTATAGTTGACAGTATAATGGTATAAACATTGGAAAAAGCCGAACCAAATATCCATGCTTGACAAAACCAATATACTGCGACCCCTGTTATAAAAGCCAAAACTACCATTCCTAAAGCATCAATAAATCCTCTTAGAACAGCATGTTTTGGATTATGGCTTAATTTAATTTTATTAAAGCTTAAATATCCCAATAGCATTAAAAAAAGGAAGGCTACAATACATTGGGAGTATAGGACTCCTGGAAAACTTTTCATGTAACCATAGGTAGTTTCAACTGTATCTTGTAAATTTCTGTATATAGTTAGCCCCAAAGACGCTTCTTTCAAATCTTTAAACCCTATAAAGCTATCTTTATTATTACCATATAGAAAATCATTTAGTTTACCCCATGGTACTGTTAGCGATATCTCTTTTTTTACAGAATCCGATAAATCAATAAATCTGGTATTTGCAAATGGAACATACCAACTCCGTTGCTTGGGTGTGAGATTTCTACAATGGATGTAAGCTGAATGTATTTTATTCGCTTTTGTCGTATTTCCATTGATAAAAGAATCTTCAAGAAATAAAAAATTATTATATTTTATATAATCGTCACCAATATCATCTAGGAACAAAGAATATCCCTCATCTAGCGTTGAAATCCGCTGCACATCAGAAATATATGGTTGACCAATGATATATCCATAAAAATAACGATAGCTGTATTTATATTTGATAATCCATCCTCTTGAACATAAATAGGTTGTATCATTCTTGATTTTGGTTTCATATATTTTATTGCTTTCCGCTGAAATCAATACAGGAATGTCCTCGAATAGAATAACACCGTCATCTCTTTTAATCAATGGACCGTCACCTATAATTTTATAGGTGATAGGCTGTTTTAATTCTCTAAGGCATATTAATAGATTCTTAATATAATCTTGCTTAATTGTTGAATCTTGAATGATTTCTATTCTTTTGAGATTTGTGCATCCGGAAAAAATATGGTCATTTAACAATGTTCTTGAATTAATGGTAACTGTTTCCAATGTTTTACAGTCCTCGAAGGCTTGCTTCTCAACTTTTAAGCCGGAAAGATCGAGTCTGGATGCGATATTATCGTATCCAATTATGATCCTGCCTTCCTCCGTATCTAAAAAGAAACAACCTTGTTCTTTTCTTGCGTTACGATGTTTATTCTTGAACCATATCCCTTTGTACTGAATACTGTCTATATGATGCAATCGTATTGGGAACGGTAATTCCTTATCAGCATCATTATTGAGTGCTGCTAAAAGTTTTGTGGTTGGGATATATTTTAATGTCTCTTGTTGTATGTCCCATAAAATACCATTTTTATTTTCATATTTAATATTTGACGATGGAATAAAAATTATATCGTTATCCGAATATATTTCTTTAATATTCTTGGGCAAATGAAGGTATCTGATATTTGGGCAATCTTTAAAACTGATTACGCGAATATCTGCACTATCAGGCAATTGCAAATTTCTCAATTTAGGACAATTTTGAATGTAAATATAATCTACATCACCCAAAACTTTAATCCGTTCAAGATTGTAACAGTTCTTTATACTGATATTATTACCTCCCTCGTAGACAACAGCTTCAAGCATTCTATTGTTACTTATTTCGCAAGAAATCCCTTTAGCTACTATTTCATTTTTTCTTGAATTGAAAATCGGAATCTTTTGATCGTCGGATGACTCGACATTAAGTGTAAATATAGAGCTTAATACACTCATGACAAAGAAGAGGGCGACCAGAGCCAATAAATAGAGCCTTAAAATACGACTTTTGCTCTTTTTTTGTCTTCGCTGACGTATTTCGTATATGGCTTGCGCCAACAAATCATGCACAAGTTCAACCCGATTGTTACTATTGACTTGAAGAATGCGTTTATCGCCGTTGGTTAAACTCTTCCATGACGGAAGATCTTTTTGTATTTCCTCAATATTGACAGCATTTCTACGCCCATTGGAGTCAATCAAATAAGCCTCTAACGCTTGTCTTTCTTTCGGGTGCAGATTGAGTGATTCATAAAAATCCAATAGCAGATTAGCGCCAATCTGATGAAGATCGTCTATCGATAATAGACGATCTGATCTCTTCATAGCCTTCTGATAAAGGAGGTAACATGTCAACGAAAGAATCAGTGTATTGATCTGACGGAGATCTCTATCCTTAGAAAACTCAATAATACCATTTACAAGCTTATCTCGATCTTTTTCATCTTTAGGAAGAAACTTTTTACCCGGCTTAACAATTATATCGTATGCATCCTTGTCTTTGAGAGGACGAAGTCCATATCGATGTTGCTTTAACGAAGGAATTACTGATGTGTAATATTCAAATTCGGACAGGAAATCATCCCTTAACGAAAACAAGATATGTATATTATTATCATCAACATATTCTGTTATTTGCGCATCAGACAACGATAAATCAATATTATCAAATGAATCAAATTCTACTGAACTTGACTCTACCTCATGAGTTGAAAATGGCTCTGATGCATTATTCGATTTGGATACAGCATGAGGTCTTACATTGTTAATTAAATCCGCTATCTCTTCAAAAAATTCTGCTCGTACCTGCTGGTTATGTTGTAGCGTAAAGATCTCCTCGAATTGATCAAATATAACGAGTAATGAAATTCTTTGATTATCTTTTAAGAATACATTACAATGAAACACTTCCCAAAGCAAAGGTTCTTCAGATATCGGTTTAACTATATTTTGAATAGTGACACCGACTCTGCCAATAGCAGTAAGCACTTGCTCGACATATGGTATGGCATCGGGACGATGATCAAGTCGTACATACAACGGAAGGAAACCTTTGCGGCGAATTACAGGCAATATACCAGCATTTAACAATGAAGATTTCCCAATGCCGGATTTGCCATACAGAACAGCATCAAAACTGTATAATATCAATTGTGTGAGATTAACAATATCCTCATCTCGACCATATAACACAGATCCTTCGCTATATGCATTTAATCCCAACCAAGGGTTCTGATCAATATTACTCATATTCAAATATTCATTTAACCAATAGCACAAACAATCTTATCTGCAACAGATTCTATATCCTGGATTTCATCATACATGATCACATTACACTGTTGTATTTTATCGGGTATTGCAGCCTGATAGAAATCTATATTCTTTTGACATACAGGCAACATATAATTTCTGCCAAGAGATATTGCAACCTCAATTGCTTCATCCCATTCATTACGATATATATGTGGTTCATTTCTCTCTTTGATTATATTCTCTGTAAGGATAGGTATGAAATATTTTGCCTTTCGTATACCACGACGGATTTCATCCATAAATTTTCCTCCGACAGATATATTCTTTTTGTCATACCATACGCTTTTACCTCTTTGTTTCAATGCCAAGTATAATTTCTCTGCAATTTCAGAATCAGAACGAGAATATGAAATAAAAATATCAACACCATATTCAACCGAGTCAAATTTTGTAGCATACAGCGTTTCCAATCTTTTCGACAATTTTGTACGCATTATGTCTACTGCTTTGCGAGTTGGATTTTGGAGAAATGTCTTATTCCTTAGTAAAAAAAGGGAAAGATCATCTTCTACAGTTTCATATGCATACAAACCATTCCCTGCACCGGATTTGCGCAATGAATACCATATAAAACGAAACAACCAATCTGAATAGCTGTTTCCAATCATAAGGAGATATTTATCTTTTAAACAATTTACAAGCATACCAGGACGTCTTTTGGTATCTGCAACCCAAGATGAACAGAATTCCAGCATATCTGTATCTGTTATGACATAACGATGCGCACTATTGCAGACCTTGCCAAACATATAATAAACAGTAGGTATGTTTAAGTCCAGGTCGCTTATAACATCCTGAATCTCCTGCGGATTATTATTAAACCACATAACCCGCAATTCATCTCCCCATATCTCACGCATTACATCTTCAACAACAGGAGTAAATGAAGTCGTAATAACAAAACGAAACTGCTTTATATTCAATATTTCTTTAAGAATAGTAGAAGGTTGGAACCTCTTCTTGGCTAATAGCTTATCAATACGCAAATAGATATTATCTTTATTTGATTCTACTGCCGCAAATCTTAGATCATTGATTAATTCTGAAAATGAATTGATCCTCTTCTGTATACCATATTTTCCTGCAAACCAGTTTATAAGCCATTGATGAGGATTACCTTGTTCGCATATAACTTCAGGGCCAATAATAGGAATTACATTCCCTTGTACAACTTCATCAATGAATGAGTTCCATTCGGGCGACTCTGATTCTTCAAAACTTATATCATAGTCCTCAAAAGATTCGAAATAATCATTTATTAATGTGTTATTATTACTCATATGTCTATTGTATTAGTTCATAGTAAAATATTCCCGTTCCACCTTAAAAAATCACATCTATGTCAGATTTGATTATCTAATTCCGGTATTTCAACGCATATACCCAATTTATAATTATACTATAAAATCAACTTATTATATTTTTCATAAAGTATATTTGTTTTATTTGCAGACTGAATCATACGTATTTTCCTATGCAAGGTGTGTATACAGTCTTCCGTTTATACACAACAACTTTGTTCCTCCTGATGCTGACTGATCAGCGTCAGCAGTCTGGCAGCCTCGACAGGCTGGCCGCGCAGAATGGCAATTTCGCTCAGCGCCTGCAAAATCCCGATACCGACCGCATCACCACCTTTACCCAGCGCGTTCCGCGTATCGTACGCAAAACGCAGGGCACCGTCAGCCAACGAGTAGTCATTCATCCGGTATTGCGCCATACCGAATAACCGCATTGTGTCCGAGTAGAGCAATGAATTATTCAACCCCTGCCGCTCAATCTTTCCTAAAAGTTGATCGGCACGCTTGCTTGCCTCCTCATCGCGTCCGGCATCGTACAGTGCCTGCGCCTCGGTCAGCATCTCATCGAAACATGATATGTCATCCGTATCGTTTGTCGCCATCGTACCCCCTCCTTATTTTTTTAAATCATCTGGACCGTATTATGTCCGGAATATCCTTGTCTCCAACCATAAAGCGCACAACGGCCATCGTCGTGTTCTGATCGGATTTTATGGTTCCACGTCTTTAACATGTGGATGTCACGTCCGTTTACTCGCTCTTCACGCGGCGGCACAGACGCCCGAGCAGCTCGCGGTCGGCCGCAACCAGCTCGCTTAACTCAATGTGCGTGCAGGCCTCGTCTTTCAGCAACTTCGACGTGGCCGACGAGTCGCCGTCCACATCCCACGTAAGCAGTACGGCTTGTATCTTCAACGCCTTCAACTTGCGGATCAGCATCTCGTGGTCGGCATCGCCCGTGATGAGCACCACATAGTCAAATTTGCGGATGACCGACAACTCGTAGGCTTCCAGGGCAAACCATACATCGATGCCCTTCTCGATAACCGTGGTCTCGCCGTCGTGCTGCACCTCGCGCAAGTGTTTGTAGTGGAAGATTACGTCGTTCTCGATCAACGCATCCTCAAAACGCCGCTCCTTGTAGAGCAGGTGCTTGCTGTTGGCATCATAAACACGGTAACGGCCACGGAAGTAGTGGCTCTCTGTAATGTGGCAGTCCGACAGGGCGTGGCCGCCGATGCGGGCCACCTGCTGACGCACGAGGTACATCAAGCTGCCCATGTCGATATTGAGCGACGCCTGCGCAGCAAGCGCCTCGTTCACCTTGGCGTAGTAGCCTCCATCGATAAACAGGCCGGTGGATTGGTATGTGTTTTCCATAGGTTTTTCTTGGGTATTTAATGGAATTTATATACAGGTTTATTCTGCTTCGTCCGGCTCGGGCAGGCGGATGGGACGACGACGGATCGGCGCCTCGGGATTTCGGACCAGTGGGGTCAGAAGCCGGTATTCGTCGCCCGTTTCGTCCAACTCCAGAATCGTCAGGGCGCAGTTCGCGGGTGAACGCATCACCTCGAACTCCTCGACCGTCAGGTGAAACCACCGCATGACAAAGAGCCGGATGGCCAACGAATGGGTAATCAGCACGCAATTGCGGGGATAGTCTGGGTCGCGGAAATCGCGGTGCAGCGAACCCAGCAGATCGTTGATGCGGTCGTAGACATCCGTGCCGGCCTCGCCGCCCGGGAAACGGTAGTAGAAGGCACCATAGGCGGTTCGTTCCGCCTTCAGTCGTTTCAACTCCCCGTAGGTGCGCAGATAGCCCCACTCCTGCTCCCGCAGGCGCGGTTCCTCGCTGTAGCGGAACTGGCTCCGGGGAAAGGAGCGGACAATATTCTCAAAGGTCGAGCGGGTCCGCCAAAACGTCGAGATGTAGAAATAGACCGATTCGTCACCCAGCAACTCCTTCAACGCGCGCCCGGCCTGACGGGCCTGCTCCACGCCCTTTGCCGTCAACTCGATTGTATAATCGGGCTCCGTGGCGAATTTGCTTTCGTCGTTGTTCGCATGGCATTCGCCATGCCGGATCAGGATGATGCGGCGCGGTTTCATCGGTTTGGGTCAGGATGGGTTTATACAAATTTATGGATTTTTGGCAGCCCATGCAACCTTTTGCACAAGAAAATAGTTGCAGGAGTGGGTTTTATGCCTGTTTTTGTTTTTGGGACGAGTCCAAATCTAGGAGACTGGTCTGAGGTTCTTTGGCATTCGATACGTTGGATGGATTATTCGCAGTCTACTGCTTCGGCGGTATTGAGACAAAAAGAAAAGGGGTAGGCACAAGTCTACCCCTTTCTTGGGTATAAATGGGATATTTACTGGACGGTATGGCGGTTGTTATGGATTGCTCCGGGCTGGAGCCACACGATGTAGCGATGCGTCGGAGTTTTCATTATGGGATCGGATTATGGTTTTACGTACCCGATTCGTCGCGTATCGACCTCTTTCCAGACATAATGTTCCACATCGCACAGCCGCACCGTGCCGTCGCCGTGTGAATCCCCGGTGCTGATGCGCAGCAGGGCGGTCTCGGCAATCGAACGGGCAAGTTTCGACATGGTGCGCGCATTGGCATAGCCGAGCCGGCGGTTCGCGCAGAGCGAATGGATGTAGGAGGCCATATGCCGGGCCGCCTCGGGTGAGAGCCGGAGCCGCTTGCGTTGCAGGCACTTCCCGAGAATGGCCAGCAGCTCCTCCTCGGTATAATCGGCAAAGTGCAGCGTATGGTCGAACGAGGTGATGCCCCCTTCGCGCAGGCTGCGCGTCAGCAGGTGCGGTGTGCCTTCGTTTTCGGCAATGACCAGCGCATAGGTGCCAGGCAGCTCCATCGTCATCGAACTCAGCTTGAAGCGCAGCACCTCGCTGTTGAAGCGGGAGTCGGGGTGCTTGAAGACGGGAGCATCGCCGTCGATGAAGAGCAGCCCCTGCTCGGAGCGTTTCATCGCCTTTTGCAGCAGTTCTTCGGCCTTGAAGTCCGAAACATTGTACAGCGTCTCGGCCTTGAGTTCCACCAGATGCCCCTTCCCGAGAAGGTGCATCGCCCGGAGCAGTTCAGCCATGATGCCGGCCACGGTGCTCTTTCCCGTGCCCGTATTCCCCGTGAAGTTCCAGCGCAGGGGTTCATTGTCCATCCAGCCTCCGCCCTGCGAAAGCATGTAGCGGCTCACGTCGACGAAATTGTGGATGCTGTGCTTGACCTCCTCCAACCCAACAAGGGCGTCGAGTTTCTTCAGCGCTCGGCTTACGGCGGCCTCATCGAACCCGACCTCCTGTTCGCGGACGGCATCGTCCTCAGGCGACGGAATATCCTCCTGACAGATCAGGCAGAGCCGGTTGCGGTCTTTCTGTTTAGCCGCGGGCAGTGCGGCCAAACGTGAACTCATGGCCGGCAGGATCTGCGACGAGATAAGCCGCGTGATGAAGCGGGCATTCCCCCAATTCGCATCCTTGCCCGCAAGTTTGAACTCGACCAGTTCACGCAGTTTGCGGCGGGCGGCGGGCGAGAAGCGGAACTGCGAACGTTCAGCCACTTGGACGGCTATCTGCATCAGTTCGTCGGCCGTGTAGTCGACGAAATGGAATGTATATGGGATGCGTGAACGCAGTCCGCGGTTGGATGCGAGCATCTCCTCCATCTCCTCCTTATATCCGGCCATGATGACCAGCATGTCCACCGACTCCCTGCTCAGTGCCGAGAGCAGCACCTCGAGTGCCCGCGGGCCGAAGTCCTTCTCGTTGCCCTTGGGGGCCAGCGTGTAGGCCTCGTCGATGAACAGGACGTTGCCTTTGGCCCGATTCAGGACATCCTCGGTGTTTTTTTCCGTGTCGCCGACGAACTGGCCGACCAGATCCTTACGCTCCACATAAATCAAATCACCCTTTGACAGCAACCCCATCGAGGCGTATATCTCTCCGATGAACGATGCCACGGTGGTCTTGCCCGTGCCCGGATTGCCCGTGAATACCATGTGCAGGGGCGGCATGGTGGTCTCGATGCCCTGCTCGTTTCGCAACATCATCAGCTTGACCATGTTTAAGTGGGCTTCGATGCTCTTTTTCAATGCTCCGAGCCCCACCATGTCGTAAAGTTTGCACATGGAGCCTTTATAGTCTTTCAACTGCGGCGATGGAATATCTTCCCGCTCGATGGTCAGCATGTCGAACAGCGAAACCGGACTGCGGCGGGCAAGGCGTGAAGCCATGGCCGGGAGAATCTCCGAGGTCAGAAGGGTAGTAACGTAGCGGGCGTTGCCGAACTTCTCGTCCCGCAGCCGATAGTCGTGACGTACTTTCAAGCGCAGCGCTTCGCGGGCCTCCTCCGAGAGGAAATAGTTGTGCCGTATGCAGTACGAGTCGACAATCTGCATCAACTCGTCGGCCGTGTAATCCTGAAAGTAATATCGGTTCTGCTCCGGAATGCGCGACGAAAGTCCTTGGTCGATGGAGAACAGACGTGTGATGCCGTCAGGATATCCGGCCAGCAGCAGTGCCCAGTCGTTCTTTTGTTCGTCGCTCAATGTCGTAAGCAGGGTCTGGATGACGTTCTTGCCCGGATCCCGAGGGTCGTTCGGGTTGTAGAGGTTGTGGGCTTCGTCGATAAACAGCACCCCGCCTTGCGCCTCCTTGATGGCCTGCAATGTCAGTTCCTGCTCGCTGGAGTAGTTCTGGCCCGTCAGCAGGCTGCGTTCCTTGTAGATGACGTGTCCCGAACTCAGCAGCCCCAACTCTTTGAGCATTGCCCCGTAAAGCCGTGCTACCGTGGTCTTGCCAGTTCCGGGATTACCCATGAATGCAGTATGCAGGGAGAATGGCGGTACGGATAAGCCGTTTTGCCGCCGCTGGATGGCCATGCGGACCATATCACGATAGGTGGCCATCTTTTCCTTTACTTGCGACAACCCGATGAGGGACTTCAGAACCTCGAAAGGCTGTTCGGGCATATGGGTATCCATCGAACTTTCGGACTTGTAGTAGCCATGGACATTCCGCTTCCCAACCTGGAACGTAACGGGCGCAATCGTTAGGTCTCTGTATTTTATATCAATCACATAATTTCCTGGCGCCCAGCGGAAACTCTCGTCCTTGTCGAACGAGCAGAACAAAAACAGGTCCGTTGAGTATTCATTGTGGGTTATGGAGGGAAAGACCTCTTTGTGTACCAGTAGGCGGCCGGTTTCGTCGTAGAGATTGACCGACATCTCGCCAAAATGGCACAGGGTCAGTCTGCTGATGGCCTCTAACGCAAGACACACCGATTCCAACCGCCGGGCATCGAATGCCCACAGCGACTCCTGCGGAATACCCTTATCCGAATTCACCGGCCCGCGGAACAGCCGTATTGATTTTATTCTCAAATCATATTTGTGGACCGTTCTGTTGATTGCATTCTTTTCTTCTTCGTTGTCTGTCCTATCGGTTCCCGAACTGGACGAATTTCCGAACATACAGTCGTAAAGAAGTTCTTTTTCGGTGAAATCAGAATCAGAATCGGAATCAGAGTCAGAATAGGAGTTTGAGTCTAAGTCGGAATCGGAATCGGAATCGTTTTCAAACAGGGCACTCATATCTCCAGTGTTAAATATCTTTTTCATAAGTTCCGGAAAGGCCTTGTCCAAATCCGATTCTTCGGGCTGTATGGAAGCCGCGGCGGCAGCTTTTACCAACATTCGCTTGTCGTCATCGGACGGCCGGAATAGCTTCGAAACCGTCTCGTCGATTTCATGAATAACCTTTATTCCGATTTTTTCCCATGCATCATCCATCATTTCATAATTGACGATTGAGTAGTTGCACACAAGCAACATCTCAATCTCGGCATCGGGATGAAGTAACGCGAGGGCGCATTTTACCCGCTGCATCTCATAGACCGGAGAGACGCGGTGGTCACTTTGTGAAAAATACAACGGCGGTTCGAGTCCGCAACTATCTTCATCGGCCAACCATGATTGGTCCCCTTTGGATGCCTCGAAGAAATCGAACTTGACCAACAGGAACGAATTATCCTCGCCTACGTATATGACATCAACAGGTTTTCGGAACAGAGGAGCCTTGCGGATGGATTCATTGTTATTGAGTCTGCTCAATGCTTCGGACAGGCTCTTGCTGTCGGTTTGATCCAGTTCGGACAAAAACGTCTTGAAAAAACTTGCTTCGCTCATGTCGGACAGATAATAGGGGAGTAGTCTTTACAAAGTTAACAAAAACAACCTAATTAAATGCAGGAAGCGGAGGTATAGATGACAACGATGAATTAGTAAAGGGAGATATATGGATCGAAGCGGAAGTAATCAATATGCTTTTTCTAAAAAGAACGATGCGAAAATGAAGTGTCGGGAAAGGGCGAATTGCCCGTATTTGTGTCGAATTGTGCCCCCGCAGAAAACGGACATTTGCTTTAAGCAATACAAGTGGATACTTTTCAAGTTATACCATAAATGGCCGAACCTCTGTCATAAGATTTTTAGCCAAATAGCAAATAACCTTAAAATCACATTACAGCGAAAAGAAAAATACGAACTTTACTTTATTCCCGTCTTATATATATTCAATAAAAAAGTCAAACAAAGGAAAGAAAAGAGATGGCTGTGCCAAGGCTTATTGGCTCAAGCGATTTTTTCTCTTTTGGCTGCACCTGTTGAATGAGTAGACGGTCAAAAAATTTAGTCTACTTTAGTTTATTAGCTCTATATATAAGCTAAACCAAAGTAAACTATATTTAGATAGGCATATTTGCTTGTCGGTATGCCTATGACTATTATTGTAAGGGCAGTTTGCTGACAAAAAAAAGGAAGCGCAGATAGAAGAGAGATTTTGTGTTTTTCTTTTTTGGCTGCAAGTAGGTTTATCAATAAATGTCTCTTGGAGTAGAGAGAATAACTGCTCACAGTAAAGCATGGACTCCTTGTGCAAACAAGTGAAGGGAATGAAACCTAATGAAAATGGAAAAGGCTTGAATTTGCTTTAATTGATTGTTTTGTTTCTGTGTTGTTTCGTAATCAGGGGGTGGAAAATATTAGAATACTGATTATTAATGAATTATATGTGTAAAACCCTTGTTAATTGCAAATTTTCCAGATTTATCATATATGACTTTTTCGTAATGCCCGGCCTTGGACTTCCGCAGCAGCCCGCTCCTGCACAGTTCCCTGAGGTAGTTCATCACCGTGCGCTCGCTGACATTCTGCTGTTCCCTGCCTGTAGCGATGGCCGTTTTCGTGTCGAACGTGTCCGGCAGCAATAACAGCAGTACCTTGGGCGGTTCCTCGCACATGTCCTCTGCCACGAATGAACGGATGCGGCGGTACGAGTCCTCGAAATAGCTGTTCAGCCGGACAGCGGCTTTTACAGATACCATATCCACAGACTGCAGATGGCTCTCGCCGGAAGCATACCGCAGCACCTGCATGAGCAGGGCCAGCCGTGCCACCTGCGCCGGATGCTTCATCTCACGGCTCTCCACTTGGGCGTCGTCCTCTATCCGGTTGATGCGTTCCACTTTCCTGTTCCACCATGAGAAGAAATATTCCCTTGCCTCCCTGTCCATGGACAGCACATGGGGCCTCCTTTCTTCCTCTCCCGTGTCATAGTCCAGGGCGAGCACCTTGCCAAGTATCTGCTCCCAGCGTGCCGCCGCCATGGAAGCCCTGTCCTCCCCGCCATCATCCCAGTCTGTCCATTTTGGCACTTCACGGGACTTGGGCAGCACGAACAGGATACGGTCGAGCAGTCCGTTCTCCTCGAAGCCTTTCGTCAGCAGTTCATGCACACGCTTGGTCTGTGTGGTTCCGACGATGTTGATGCACGGTTGTTCTATGTGGACAGGCATCGTGCTGCCGACCCTTGTCACGTCCAGCGCCCCGCCGCTCCATGCCGTGAGCAGCTGCTCTATGAGCTGTCCGTTGGTATAGCGGTTGGCAGAGTTGAACATCCCCATGATCTCGTCCACGAGGATGACCACGCTACGAGGATTGTTGTTGTGCGTCAGCAGTAGCGATTCTGGGGTGAAGTCGGACACGACGGTACGCCGCAGCACGGGCTTCTTCCCGTTTTCCCCGGCGGCCTTCCATGCCTCCAGTTCCGACTCATACGCCTTGAATAGGGCATAGTCGTGCTTCCGTATGGGACGGTATGCCGCCTCCAGCGGCGGTGTCTTGCCCAGTCCCGGCCTGCCCACGAGGATGATGTAGAGGGCGGCATTGCTCTGCCATTCGCCTTTAATGCGGATACGGTAGGTGCCGCCCAATGCCGCAGATACAGCCGAAATCATGGCAGTCGCTATGAACTCTGTCTTGTAGTTCTCGTACCGGGCCATGTCAAGGATGACGGATTGAACCGTCTGCGGGAACACTTCCAGAGGGAAGCCGGTGTCTTCGGTATGTTCCGCCTCCATGCGGATCATGTTGCATAGTTCAAGTCGGGTGTGTGTCATGTCAGCCATTTCTCTTCTTGCAATAGGATGTCACACTCTCGGATTTCCCTCCCGTCTGCACACGCCGGACATCCGACCTGGCATACATGTTCTTGTTGCCCACCTTGACGGGGACGAGGTAGCCGCGCTTCGCCCACAGGTTGAGCGTCCCCTCGCACACGTTCAACAGCTCGCGCACCTGTCTTGTGTTGAGCCATGTCTCTTCCGCCGCACGCTGCATCTCCGCATCCAGTTCTTCCTGCCGGGCCGCCATCGTGCGCTGCAC
>OJKC01001150.1_pt1 | contig 17519 bp, 19 predicted proteins | sample 1596401 | NCBI WGS metagenome assembly OJKC01 (sample SAMEA4350162, study PRJEB24818) | metagenome | biome: human; feature: gut; material: faeces | place: Denmark | collected 2013-09 | reverse complement strand
GCAATGATGCTGACGCGCGTGCCCTTGGTGATGCCCATGGACAGAACGCCGAGCAGGCTCTTGGCGTTGATCTTGCGATCCTCGACCTCGACCCAGATGCTGGACTTGAACTCGTTCGCCTTCTGGATAAAGTAGGTGGCCTGCCGGTTGTAAAGGCCGGATTCACACTTCACAATGGATTGCTGCATATACATAGACGACACTCCTTATACATCCTGCCGGGGATTTCAATTGCTATTGACCTTCTAATTTTAGCAAATTTCATTGAAATGTCAATCACTATTTCATTGCGCCCCGATTTCCGGACAAAAATCGATGGGACTTACTTGAATTCGACGATCGTGACGCCGGATTCGCCCTCGCCGTAAACGCCGAGGCGGAAGGACTTGACGTATTTGCAGCGGCGCAGCTCCTCCTGCACGGCTGCGCGCAGGACGCCCGTGCCCTTGCCGTGGATAATGCGTGCGTTTGGGAGATTGCCCATATAGGCCGCGTCCAGGAAATTATCGAGCACCGGCAGCGCCTCGTCCACGGCCATGCCGCGGATATCGAGTTCCGGCTGCGCCGCGGCCTTGAGCTCACGCACCTTGCCCGCGATGACCTTTTCGCCGCGTTCTGCGTCTCGTTTTCGAGCAGGTATACCTCCTCCGGCTTCGCCGTGATCTGCATGATGCCGGCGCGCAGCTGATAGCTGCCGTCCTTGTTAATGGCAAGGACGCTCGCCTTTGTGCCGAGCTTCAAAAGCTCGACCGTATCGCCCACGCGGATGGCGCGGGTCGGCTCCGGGCGCTGCTTTTCCTCACGCTGGGGCTGCATTCTGCTTTCGGCCTCGTTGAGACTGCGGCGCATCTGCGCCTGCTTTTCATTGGAGCCGGGGACGAACGCGCCGTTTTTCGCCTGCTTCCGGAGCTGCTTGAGTTCTTCGTAGACCGCGTCGGCGGCACGGCGGGCATCGTCGATGATATACTGCGCCTCCTTGCGCGCCTGCTGGGCGGCCTTTTCCTTTTCCTGCTTGATCTGGGCGTAATATTCGTCGGATTTTTCCTTCTGCTTTTCCGTCTCGCGGCGCAGGCGCTCGGCCTCCTCCTTTGCCTTCTCCATCTCCTGCCGCTGCTGGTCAAGCTGCGTCAGAACGTCCTCGAAGTTCACGTCGTTCTGGCTGACAAGGCTGCGGGCCTGCTCCAGAATGGCCTCGTCGATGCCGAGCCGCTTGGAGATGGCGAACGCGTTGGACTTGCCGGGCACGCCGATGAGCAGCCGGTAGGTCGGCTGGAGCGTCTCGACGTTAAACTCGCACGACGCGTTCATGACGCCGCTTGTGCGCATGGCATAGAGCTTCAGCTCGGCATAGTGCGTCGTCGCGGCGACGCCTGCGCCGCACTTGCGGCAGAACTCAATGATGGAAATGGCCAGCGCCGCACCCTCGGCCGGGTCGGTTCCGGCGCAGAGCTCATCAAACAGCACGAGGCTGTCTTTGTCGCAGACCTTGAGGATCTCTACAATATTCTTTGTATGCGACGAGAACGTGGAAAGCGACTGCTCGATGGACTGCTCGTCGCCGATGTCAGCGAAAACCTGCTCGTAGACGTTGATGGCGCTGCCGTCGTCGGCAGGGATATGCAGGCCGCATTCGGCCATGAGCGTGAGCAGGCCGATGGTCTTGAGCGTGACGGTCTTGCCGCCGGTGTTGGGGCCGGTGATGATGAGCGTATCAAAATCGCTGCCGAGGCGCACGGAGATGGGCACGACGGTCTTGCCGGTGATGAGCGGGTGGCGGGCGCGGATGAGGTTCAGCTGCCCGTCCGTCCGCACCTCCGGGCAGATGGCGCGCATGGCAAAGGACAGACGCGCCCGCGCGAAAATGCATTCCAGATCCAGCAGCACGTCGTAGTCCAGCTTGATCTGCTCACGGTGCCCCGCCGCTTCGGCGGAAAGCTCGGCGAGAATGCGCTCGATCTCCTTGCGCTCGGCCATGAACAGCTCGCGCAGTTCGTTGTTGCCGTTGACGGCGGACATCGGCTCAATGAAATACGTGCTGCCGGAGGACGAGACATCGTGCACGAGGCCCGGAAGCTGGCTCTTGCACTCGGCCTTGACCGGGACGACGAAGCGGTCGGAGCGGATGGTCACGATCGGCTCCTGCAAAATTTTTGCGTAGGACGGCGAGGTGATGATCTTCTGCAGTGATTCTCGGATCTTGGAACTCTGCTGGCGGATCTTGCGGCGGATAGAGGCAAGTTCGCTGCTGGCTGCGTCCGCGATCTCATCTTTGGAGAGAATGGAGGTAAAGATGCGCTCCTCCAGATATTTATTCGTGGTGATCTGCTGGAAGTACACATCCAGCACGCCCGGCTCCTGCGCGCTTCTCCCCTCGCCCTCGGAATACGCCTTTGTCTGGCGGGCGGATTTTAAAACAGCCGCGATGCGCAGCAGCTCCTCCGGGCTGAGGCAGCCGCCCCGGTCAGCGCGGTCCAGCGACGCGCCCACGTCATATAATCCGCCGAAGGACGGCGAGCCCTTGACCGTGATGCAGGCGCAGGCCGCGCTCGTCTCATCCAGAAGGTGCCGGATCTCATCCGCGTCCGTGCTCGGACGGACGGCAAGGCAGCGGTCCTTTGCCGCCTGCGACGCGGCGTGGTCGGAGAGCATAGCCAGGACCTTATCCAGCTCCAGCTTGGTCAGTGATTTTTCATATTGTTCGTTCATATGTACGATCCTATTCTGTCAAAAGAGATTTATAGAAATCCAATGTATAGAAGCTGCGCTCGAGCTGCGTGAGCAGATAGCTCTCCGCCGCGTCGCACAGCTCCTTTTCCGCCGCGCCGGTCAGCGCAAACGAAAACAGCTTTTTATCCGGGCAGGAGACGATATAGCGCATGGCGGCCAGCGACGCGGCAGACAGCGGCATCCGCACGCCGTCGGACGCGCGGCAGGACGCGCACTCAAGCGTCCCGTCGGCGATGGAAAACCGGTCAGGCTCCGGATTGCCGCACACGCAGCAGCCGGAAAGCTCCGGCAGATAGCCCGCAAGGGCGGCAAGCCGCAGCTCCGTCGCCGCCTTGACGAGCTGCGGCGGCTTCTTGAGCTTCGCGAGCGCGTACAGCGCGTTCAGAATCAGCGGCAGCAGCGCGGGACTGGCCGCATCCTCCTGCGATAGGACCTCGGCCAGCTGGGCAAAATAGCTGGCAAGCGAGAGAAGCACAATGTCTGTCCGCAGCTCCGGGAACATCTCGATGGCGGTCGCCTCCGTGATGGACGAAAAGCCGTGCGCTTCGCCGACGGTGAACTCCGCATAGGTCAGCAGCTGGCACGCGCCCTTGAGCTTGCTGCGGTTGGAGCGGACGCCGCGAGCCTTCATGGTGAGAAGACCATGGTCGGCGCTCAGAACCGTCAGGATGCGGTCCGTCTCCTTATATTCGGTTGTCCGGAGGACAAGCCCCCGCGTCGTCAGGTAGTCCATGCTCCGTTTTCCTTACGCTTTGCTGCGCGCGGCCCGCATCCTTGAACAGCAGATACGCCTCCGGCGCGCCGGTATCGGTAAAAACTTCCCACAAAAACTCTGCTCGCATCGGTTCGGCCTCCTTTTCTGTTAGGATAAGCCGAACCGGCGGGCGCTATGCCGGGGATTTCTGGCAGTGTGCCGCTCAACCCTTTTCCAGCAGCTTTGCCAGCGCGGTCCTTCCGACCACCATCGCGCCCTTCGGGCAGAATTCCTGACAGCAGAAGCAGTGGATGCAGGCCTTTCGGTCGATGCGCGGCTTGCCGCGTTTCATCGTGATGGCCTTTGCCGGGCAGATATTCGCGCATTTTTTGCAGCCGACGCAGTCCTTCGAGCGCAGCTTCGGGAGGGGCGTGAACATATGGAACTTCACGCTGTCGGCAAGTCTGGAAAACGGCCCCTTTCCGCCGCTGCGGAAAAAGACGCTCGCCTGCGAGGGAACGGTCTTATAATCCGGCACCGTGAAGGCCGCAGGATCGCCGAAGATCGTCAGCTTTTCCGCGCTGTCCGGGCACAGGCCGCGCCGGATGGCGGCGGTGAGCGTCGGCACCTCGCCGGGCGTCAGGCCGATCAGGCCGCAGGCGGCCAGGTCAAGCTTATGCGCGCTCTGCGCTGCGATCAGACAGCCGATGGGCCGCGCGGAGCCCTGCGTCGGCCCGTTGCCCTCCATGCCGACGACGGCGTCGCAGATGCAAAGGCGGGGCTTACAGTATTCGCAGAGGTCGACGAGCATATCGGCAAAATCGGCGGCTTTCGGGTATTTATAGTGATATTCCGGCTTCATTGTGCCGGGGATGATGCCGAAAAAGTTTTTGACGGCGTTCGTCATGCCCATCATGCCGTGCGTCTTGAGCTTGCAGACGTCGATGATCGCGTCAGCTTGCTTCAAATATGCCGTCATCGTAAAACTTCTGGCCTGCGCTGCTTCCGGATACGAGACAGGGCAGACGGAAAAATCCGCGTTAAGCTCCGCGCCGAGCGCCTCGGCGGCACGCAGGCCGGTCACATCGTAAACGCGCTGCAGATGTGCCGCAGTATACAGCCCGCCGGGGCTGTCGCCAAGAATGACGTGCGCACCGCGCGCCGTCAGCAGCTTTACCAGCGCGCAGACGACGGCCGGATGGACTGTCGCAGCCTGCTCCGGCTTCATGGCGGAGACAAGATTGAGCTTCAGCGCCACACGCATGCCGGGCGTGACCCAGTCAAGCCCGCCCGCCGCGTCGACAGCGGCTTGCAGCGCAGCGGAAACCTCCGCCTCTTCATAGCTTTTGCAGGCGGCAAACGCAGCATCCCAGTTTCTATTCATACGCCCTCCTTCAGGCAACGTGTCGGAATCACAAATCGATATGCGCCTGCTCTGTAGGGGCGGACGTCTCTGTCCGCCCGTTGGAAGCAGCTGTTCTACAGAAATCTTCGGCAAATTCAGATGCAGCCGCGCATTTGACTGTAGGGGCCGATGCCGGTCACAGCCGTTCGCGACGAAGGAGCGTTACGGATGTGGGTCTGCCGCTTGCCGGTACACATCGGCCCGCGCAGTGTGCACCGTTTTTACGATAATCTGCAGCGAATTTGCAGCTTCCCAATGGGCCGATGTAGGCATCGGCCCCTACATCAAAACAGGCAGGTGCATACGTATGCGCCCCAGCTTTTCGCAAAACCGGTGCATTCTGCGGGCGGACAGAGTCGTCCGCCCCTACGCAGACTTTTCTTTTGTAAAACAGTCTACCACTAAACGGACGCGATTGCAATGCGGGAAATCCGCACAGTATTTACTTTTTGGTGAATTTATGTTACAATGATACAATATTTATGGGACTTTCTTTCCACCAGCCGCCCCGGCTGCGCGGAAAATGGAAGGAGAACATAGTATGGAAGACAAGTATGCAGCGCAGCCCGAACAGGAAATTGCGCCGAAAACACCGGACGCGGACGACGTCGACGCGCTTTTGCAGGATGTAAAAAGCCTGCTCGGCGAATCGGACGGCGAGACTGCGGAGCAGCCTCCCCCCGAAGACGAGCCTGTGCCGGAAGGCCCCGGCAGTGAGCCGCTGAATGCGGAGGACGTGCACATCGACTACGGCAAATTCTACGGCCCGGAGGAGCAGAAGGAGCCGGAGGCTCCGCTGACGTTCTACGAGCAGTCCAAGCCCGCGTACCAGCGTGCACGGCGCGCGGAATACGAGCGCATCCGGGAGCAGGAGCGGCTTGCAAGAGCCGAGCGCCAGCAGGCATTTGAACAGGAGCGTGCCGCGCATATGAAGCAGAAAAAGGCCGCACAGAAGCACGCGAACGCGCACAGGAGCACAGCGGAATACGCCGAATGGCTCTACACGCAGGGGCTGAGCGACGACGAGCGCAGCGCACGCGCCGAGCAGGAGGAAAAGCTTGCGCAGCCGGAATCACGGCGGCGCAGAAGGCCGGAAAAGCCGAAGCGGCGGCACGGACTGCGCATTGCGCTGGTGCTGGTTCTGCTGCTGACGATCGGCGCGGCGGTGTTTCATTTTCTGATCGCCCGCGCACCGCAGAGCGAGGCCGCGCTTTCCGCCCGCAAAAAAGGCTGCGCGACCATCCTCGTCGCAGGCACGGACGAGGGCGGCTACCGTACCGACTCCATGCTGCTGCTGAACATTGACCGCACGGAAAAGGCCATTCATCTCGTCTCCATCCCGCGCGACACGCTGATCTACTGCGAGTATTCGGTCCCGAAGATCAACTCCGCCTACGGCTGGGCCGGCGGCGGAGAGGCCGGGATGCAGGAGCTGCTGCTGCGCGTGTCGGAGATCATCGGCTTTGAGCCGGACGGCTACGCCGTGGTCGATCTGAGCGTGTTTGAGCAGCTGGTCGATCTGATGGGCGGCATCACGTTCGATGTGCCGGTCGATATGCACTACTCGGACCCCGCGCAGGGGCTGAATATCGATCTGCAGGCCGGGACGCAGCATTTGAACGGTGAGCAGGCCATGCAGGTCGCGCGCTTCCGCTCCGGCTATGCAACAGCCGACCTTGGGCGTATCGAGGTGCAGCGGTCGCTCGTCTCCGCGGCGCTCCGGCAGTGGGTATCGCCGAAGGGTGCGCTGCATCTGTCGAAGGCCGTGAAGCTGGTGCTGGAACATACGAACACGAATCTGACGAAGGCCAACCTTCTGTGGCTGGCAGAGAGCTTCCTGCTCTGCGGCCGCAGCGACATCGCCTCCGCGACGCTGCCCGGCTATGCCGCGAACTTCACAAGCGGGTCTTACTATGTGCTCGACGCGGGAGGCGTCGCGGACATTGTGAACCGATACTTAAATCCCTATGAGAAAGAGGTGCAGGCCGCGGAGCTCTACATCCGCAACGGCTGACAGATATGTATATCGATCCAGTACGGTATGAGGGCCGTCCGGGCAATGTCCCGGAGCGGCTGGAAAAGGAGCAGCGCTGCTATGCGCTGCTGGACGAGCTGCAAATTCCCTATGCCCGCGTCGATCACGAGCACGCGGACACCATCGAGGCCTGCGAGGCCGTCGAGCAGGTGCTCGGCGAGAAGATCTGTAAAAATCTATTCCTCTGCAACCGGCAGAAGACGCAGTTTTATCTGCTGATGCTGGAGGGCGAAAAGGTATTCAAGACGAAGGATCTTTCCAAGCAGCTGGGCGTGGCACGGCTGTCGTTTGCGGCCCCGGCGGATATGGAGAAATATCTGGACATCACGCCCGGCTCCGTCAGCGTGCTCGGCCTGATGAACGATACGGAAAACGCCGTCCAGCTCGTGCTGGACAAGCCGATCGCCGAGTCCACCCGCATCGGCTGCCACCCGTGCATCAACACCTCGACGCTGGCCGTCTCCACGCAGGATATTCTGACAAAATTCCTGCCCGCCGTCCACCACGAACCGATCATCGTCGACCTGCCGGACCCGGAGGACGCAGACTGAAGCCTCCCCCACCGGCCCTGACCGATCTCATGAACCATCCTGCAACCATCAAGAACCGGCACGTACAGTTTGTGCGTGCCGGTTCTTGTCATTTTCTCCGCAAATCCGAAACATTTTGCCGCTATTTTATCAGCACCCGGCCCCTGAGCAGCTGCGGGGCGCCCTTTGCGCCGCGCCTGACAGCCGGAGGCAGCGGTCATTCGCTTGGCGTTTCCAGAATAGGAAAATCTTATTGAAACGCTTCTGCCACTTATCATTTGTTAATTACATGGCTCGTTTTTTGTAATAAAATAAGAGCACAAACAGGAAGAAAATTTAGCAGAAATGGAGAATTCATATGGATGAGATTTTTCAATTGCTGGACTATCTCGGGATCCAGTCTCAGAGCACGATCCAGACCTACGCGCGGCTGGCGCAGCGGCGGCACCTGAAAAAGGGAGAATGCCTGTACTACGGCGGAGAAGACTCGACCAATCTGTATTTTCTCATTTCCGGCATCCTGCGCGGCTTTACGGTCAGCGCGGGCGGAAAGGAATATACCGAGTGTATTCTGCACAAATACGGCCATGCGCACATCGGCATGATCGGTATGGATAACCGTCAGGAATTCAAGCTCAACAAGAATCTGGAGGCGCTTACGGAGGCGGATCTGATCTATTTTGATGTCCGGCCGATCATAAAGGAGCTGCCGAACTCCATCGAGTTTCTGCGGGTCTATGTCAAGAAGCTGGAGGAGTCCTACGCGCAGATGTGGGAGGTCCGCGAGATCATGCGCGAGTCCGCGCAGGCGCGCTACGCGTGGTTCCAGAGGACCTACCCGAAGCTGCAGAACATCATGCAGCTCAAGGATGTGGCGACCTTCCTCGGCATCACGCCCGTGACGCTCAGCCGTATCCGGGCCAGAGAAACCATCAGCGCTGAAAAGGATGACGCAACATGAAGCAGTATATTCTGTACCTGAATCTTCCGGATTCCTACTGTCAGATCTTTCTGCCGACGGAAAACAACCGGAAATACGAGCTTGAGCTTTCCGCGTCGCTGGATGCGCTTGAGGCGCAGCTTGGCAGCCGCTTTGTCCGCACACACCGCAGCTATCTGGTCAATCAGCGCCATATCCTGTCCTATGACGCGGGCACGATGACCGTGACACTGGACGATGAAAGCGTCGTTTATCTTTCCCGCACGGGAAAAGCAAGACTGAAGGAGGCTTTGGCATGGCGACCAGCTACCGCTTTACGGAGGACGAATTCGTCTTTCTGGCATATTTCTATCAATGCATGACCGTTCCGGCGTGGTTCCTCTGTGAGCCGGAGCAGATCGACCCGGAAAAGGCGCTGCGGACGCTGCCAGCGAAGCTTCTGTGCCGCGGCTTTCTGGAGCTGGTCGAGCAGAGCATGGGCATCCCGTTCGGCGCTTACCGGCAGGCGCTTCTGATGTCGGAGCTCACGGGCCGCATTCTTTCGCCGGAGCAGACGCTCGACGACGCCGATATCGACAGCGGCGACACGCTTTATCTGGTCTGAGGCGCGTTTTTCGGGCGGAAATTTACCGTTCATCGCGCCAAGTGTACCGTTCGTCGTCATTTCATCCCAAACCCGGTTCGCTGTGTTAGACTATTCCTTTAAGATTTACTGCAATCTGTATGAATACAAGAATTTTTACGGCGTTAGCTCCAACATTCCCGACTTCAACGTTGCGAATGTTACATGGACGGTCACCCCGGCCGATATTAAATGGAATAAGGCACCTGAAGGGGCATATGTTACTTCGACCGTTGACTGCACGATAACAGCTTCCTATGTCTATAACGGCAGGACCTACACCGACAGCATGAAACAGGCGGCGGATCAGGTCAAGTATACGTTCAACATCGTCCCGGTCTATCCTGTTACAGGCGACCGTTTGGTCTTTCGCATTGAGACCAATATTCCCAATTTTAACGCTGCCAATGTACAATGGTCGCCAGGTCCTGCTGCTGTTACAGGATGGGTTGAAGGCGGACAGTATGTTATCGACCGAACCAGCCTGTCAGCCAATATCAGTTATTGGCTTAACGCGATCTATTATTACAACGGTCTGAACTACACCAGCGATATAAGTATTTCTAGTGGCCAGTGACGCTGCCACTATAGACCGGCACAGCCGGAACTATACGGCGCAATAGGCGCTGCAGCCACCGGTATGTACGGCGGGTATCCAAACACCGGTATGCGCCCCTTGTGAAGCTGCCCGCAGTATCATAACCCTTCGCGAACCCCCTTTTCCCCCTCAGGCACAGCGCCCGGCCCCTCTGCGGAGCCGGGCGCTGATTCTTTCCATCAAACAGCCTCCCGGCAGGATGGAAAAGCCGGGGCCGCCGGAGGCATCCCGGTGATCGAATCAGAATCTCCCTACTTGTCATTTGCTCCGGTTTCGTGTAAAATAGAACAAATATTGCAATTTGAAAGATCTCCGCCCCGGAGATCGGGAGGACTATCATGCAGTGGATCGAACTGACCATCAAAACGGCTCCGGCGGCCATTGACCTTGTCTGCGACCGGCTGACCGTGCTGGGCTTTGACAGCTTCATCATCGACGATCAGGAGCAGTTTCATGAATTTCTGGAGCAGAACCGCCAGTACTGGGACTATGTAGACGAGGATCTGGAAAAGCAGATGCAGGGACTTTCGCAGATCCGGCTGTATCTGGAGCAGAACGCTTCCGTGCCGGAAACGGTCGAAAGTCTGGAAAGCCAGCTGGCCGCGCTGCGCGCGCAGTACCCGACCGTGGACTTCGGCTCTCTCGACGTGCAGCTGGCAAACGTCAAGGACGAGGACTGGGAAAACAACTGGAAGCGGTACTATCAGCCGCTGCCCATCGGCGAACGGCTGCTGGTCGTTCCGGAGTGGCTGCACCCGGAAAACCCGGAAAACCGCGTCGAGGTCCTGCTCGACCCCGGCATGATCTTCGGCACCGGCGCGCATGCGTCCACGCAGATGTGTATGCGCGAGCTGGAACGGGCCATTCAGGGCGGCGAGCGCGTGCTCGATCTCGGCAGCGGCAGCGGCATTTTGTCCATCACTGCCGTCCTGCTCGGCGCGGCCCACGCCACGGGCGTGGACATTGACCCCAAGGCCGAGGACATTGCCCGGGAAAACGCCGCCATCAACCAGATCTTCTCCGACCGCTTTACCGCCGTCACCGGCGACGTGATCGGAGACAGGGCCATGATGGAATCGCTCAGGGGACATTACGATGTGGTGCTGGCCAATATCGTGGCCGACGTCATCATTCCCCTGAGCCGCGTCGTGCCGGAATTTTTGCAGGAGGACAGCGTGTTCATCTGCTCCGGAATTCTTAACACGCGCCTTGCGGAGGTTCTGGCCGCGTTGGAACAAAACGGGCTTCAGATCATCTCCACCGAACAGCAGGAGGACTGGTGCCGCGTGACCGCCGCGCTGCCGGAAGCGTGACGGGAGGAAGGAGAACCCCATGCGTATTTTTTCCTACCGCAACAAGCGGACGCTGCGGCGCATTGCGCTGATCGCGCTGCTGGCCGTCGTTCTGCTCGGCCTGCTCATTCTCGCGCGCATCAGCTATCTGGGCCGCTACGTCGTGTATTCGCCAAACGGCGTGTATTTTGACAAAACGCAGAAGCTCCAGCGCACCCCGCAGACGCCGGAAGCGCCCGCCGACGCAGAGGACTATCCATTTGAAACGATCCTGTCCGCCGCTGCCGAGGAAACGGACGTCGACCCGAACGCGGTGCAGCTGCAAGGCTTTTATATCTCCACGACCATGCTGGCAAACAGCGTGGACGAGGTGCGGCAGGCGTTGGCCGACGCGGACGGCTATAACGCCGTGCTCATCGACGTCAAAAGTCCGCTCGGCAATTTCTATTATTCGACCGACATCGCCGACGCCCAGACGGCAGACGCGGACATCGCCGCCTGCGACGCGCTCATAAAGGAGCTGACCGAAACGCCGGACCTGATCGTGATCGCCCGCGTGCCCGCGTTCTCCGACCCGAATTTTGTCGCCAAGCACTATTCTTCCGCCCTGACGACGACCTCCGGCGATCTGTGGATGGACGAGCGGCGGTGCTACTGGCTGCGGCCCGACTCGCTCGACGCGCGCAGTTATCTGGCTGCCATCGCGCTGGAGCTTGACGCACGCGGGTTTGACGAGGTGCTGTTCGATAACTTCACCGTACCGGACGACAGCTCCATTGCATGGGACGCCGAGGCCATCACGCAGGTCGCCGCATTGGAGGACTGCGCGGAGACGCTGGGCGCGAATCTGACCGGCAGCTCCATCCGCCTCGCGCTGGGCACGACGGTCCCGTCCGTCGCGCAGTATGCCAGCCGCGTGTATATCACGACAGAAAAGGCCAACGACGTAATGACCATGACCGAGGCCATGGGCGAGGTGCTGCCGGATCCGGCCACGCAGCTCGTTTTCGTCACGACCTCCCACGATACCCGGTTCGACGCCGCAGGCGTCATCCGGCCGCTGATGGGCGATGACAGCGGAGACTGAAACCGCCGCAGAATAAAGAGGAACATCCATGATCGATCTATCTGTAAAGGACCTGGTCAAGAGCTTCGACGCCGACACGAATCTGCTCGACGGCGTGAGCTTTGACATTCAGGCAGGCGAGCGTGTGGGCCTGCTCGGGCGAAACGGCGCGGGCAAGACGACGCTCTTCAAAATACTGACCGGAGAGCTGGACTACAACACCGGCGAGGTGCGCTTCGCGCCGGGCCGGAAGGTCGGCCTTATCTCCCAGATCCCGCATTACCCGGCGGGCTATACGGTAGAGGACGTGCTGCGCACGGCGTTCCGGGAGCTTGCGAATATCCAGAGCAAAATGCGCCGTCTGGAAGAGCAGATGGCCGCGCAGCCGGACAAGGCGCTGCTTGCCGAATACGACGCGCTTTCCACGCGCTTTCAGACCGGCGGCGGCTATGAGACGGATATGCAGACCGACAAGATCTGCAACGGTCTCGGCATCCCCGCCGCCCAGCGGCAGCAGGACTTTGACAGCCTTTCCGGCGGCGAAAAGACGCGCGTGAATCTGGCGCGGCTGCTGCTGGAAAAGACGGATATCCTGCTGCTCGACGAGCCGACGAACCATCTGGATATGCACGCGGTCGAATGGCTCGAGGGCTATATTGAAAAATTCAGGGGAACCGTCCTGACCATCTCCCACGACCGGTATTTTCTTGACCGCGTCGTGACCCGCATCATCGAGCTGCACGATGGGAAGGCAGAATTTTATTCCGGCAACTATTCGTTCTACGTGCAGGAAAAGCAGGCGCGTTTCGACCTGCAATTGAAGCAGTATGAAAAGGAGCAGGCCAAGCTCGGCCAGCTCGGCTTCACGCTCGAGCGCATGAAGGGCTGGGGCATCAACAACCGCACGCTCTACCGCCGCGCCATGTCCATCCAGCACCGCATGGAGCGCATTGAAAAGACCGACCGGCCCACGCAGGAGAAGACCCTGCGGGCGCGCTTCGCCCAGCGGGACTTTTTCGGCGACGAGGTTTTGTCCGTCAAGGGACTCGGCAAGGCGTATGACGGCAGAACGCTGTTTTCGGACGTCGAATTGCAGGTCGCGGGCGGCGAACGCATTGCGCTGCTGGGCGACAACGGGACCGGCAAGTCCACGTTTTTAAAGCTCCTGCTCGGCGAGGAGGCCGGTGCGGGCCGCGTGAAGTTCGGCCCCACGGTCAAGTGGGCCTACCTGCCGCAGATCATTCACTTCGCCCACCCCGAACGGACGCTGCTGGACACGATGCTCTATGAAAAAAACTGCTCCGTGCAGACCGCGCGTGACCGGCTGGGCGCGTATCTGTTCGAGGGCGAGGACGTGTTCAAGACCGTTTCGAGTCTTTCCGGCGGCGAACAGAGCCGTCTGCGGCTGTGTATGCTGATGGATGAGAAGATCAACCTGCTCGTCCTCGACGAGCCGACGAACCACCTGGACATCGACTCGCGCGAATGGCTTGAGGATGCGCTGGAGGACTACGAGGGGACGCTCATCTTCGTGTCCCACGACCGTTATTTTGTCAACAAATTCGCCACGCGGATCTGGGAGCTGGAAAACGGGCATATCCGGGACTTCCCGTGCGGATATGAAAAATACCGCTCCATCAAGGAAAAGGAGGCCATCGCGGCTCCCGCGCCGGAAAAGCCCAAAAAGGAGCGCAAGGAAAAACCGAAGACCTCCGGCAGCAAGATGCTGGAGAAGCAGATCCGTGCGCTGGAGCGCGAGATCGAAAAGCAGGAGCAGCTTTCCGCTCAGCTGGATACGCAGATTGAAGCCGCCGCATCCGATTATCAGGAACTGGCGCGGCTGATGGCAGAAAAGCAGTCCTGCGACGATGCGCTTACCGGCCTGATGGACGAGTGGGAGCGGCTTTCATCCGAATTGGAGGACGCAACATGATCCCGGTCTGGGTGATCGCGCTGCTTGCGGCGCTCGGCGCGGTATGTCTGGCGCTGCCGCTGCATATCGGCATGACGGGCATCTGCCTGCTGCTGCTTGCGGCGGTTTTGCTGGCGCTGCGGATTTTGAAGAAAAAGAACGCACCGGAGCATTGGAGCCGTCTATTGACCGGTCTGACTGCCGCAGGCATGGCGGTGATTTTCGGTGCGATGGGGTATATGGCCGTGCAGGGACAGGACAGAATCATGGCACAGGACGAAACGCCGGCGGTTATCGTCGTACTCGACGCGAAGCTGCAGGGTGATGGGCCGTCGCTGACGTTAAAAAAGCGGCTGGACAAGACGCTCACTTTCATGCAGGAACACCCGGATAAAACCGTGATCGTCTCCGGCGGACAGGGACCGGACGAAGCGCATACGGAAGCGTCCGTCATGGCCCGGTATCTGATCGAACACGGTGCGGATGCTTCCCGCGTCATAGAAGAGGACAAAGCATCCAACACGCGGGAGAATCTGCTGTTTTCGGCGAAGCTTGCCGAGGCGGCGGGATTTGATACGTCGCGTGTGCTGATTGTCACAAGTGATTTTCATATGTGCCGTGCAAAATATATCGCACGGACGCTCTCCATGGAGCCATACGGCCTTGCAAGCGATACATGGCCGTGGATCCTGAAGGTAAATTATACGCTGCGTGAGGTCTTCGCCTTTGCCAAGGCATTCTGGCAGGCAAGGCACGGTTGACGCCCAAGCAGGCAGGAAGGGAACGGATATCATGACCGATAAGGATCTCAGACATCTCAGCCGCGCAGAACTGCTGGATATTCTCTACGAACAGCAGAAGCGGTATGAAGACAGCCTTGCGGAAAATCAGGCGCTGCGGCAGCAGCTGGAGGATCGGACGCTTCGCATTGCGTCCGCCGGCTCTATTGCCGAAGCGGCCATTCAGGTAAACGGCGTATTCGAGGCTGCACAGGCCGCCGCTGACCAGTATCTTGCCTCCGTCAAGGCTGCGACAGCCGAGATGGTGCAGAAGACGGACGAGGCACAGCGGCAGCGCGAGGCGATCTTACAGGACGCAAAACAGCAGGCTGATAAGATCGTACAGGACGCGCAGGCGCAAGCAGACCGGCTTCTGACTGAGTCTGCCGCGCAGATCGACGCACGCTGGACCGAATTTCAGAAAAATGCCGACGCGCTGATCCATGCGCACGATGAACTGCGCATGCTGATCCAGAACCGGCAGGCGGATGTTTGACTTTTCCCGCTTTGGTGGTAGAATAACAGCAAACGACACAAAAAGGAGTGTTTTTTATGAGCGGATGCAGCGGCAACTGTTCCAGCTGCGGAGAAAGCTGCTCTGACCGCAAGCCGGAGAGCCTGCTGGCAGAGCCGAACAAGAAATCAAATGTCAAAAAGGTCATTGCAGTCGTCTCCGGCAAAGGCGGCGTCGGCAAATCGACCGTCACGTCGATGCTGGCCGTCGCCATGCAGAAGCTGGGGTACAAAACAGCCATTCTCGATGCAGATGTCACCGGCCCGTCCATCCCCAGAGCCTTTGGCCTGCACGAGCAGATCGTGGGCAGTGACGACGGGATGCTCCCCGCTGAGACGCCCGAGGGCATTAAGGTCATGTCCATCAATCTGCTTCTTCCGAACGAGACGGATCCCGTCATCTGGCGCGGCCCGGTCATCGGCGGCGCGGTCAAGCAGTTCTGGACGGATGTCTGCTGGGGCGATGTGGATTATATGTTCGTCGATCTGCCGCCCGGAACGGGCGACGTGATGCTGACGGTGTTCCAGTCGCTGCCGGTCGACGGCGTGGTGATCGTCACAAGCCCGCAGAGCCTCGTGTCCATGATCGTCTCCAAGGCCGTCAACATGGCGCGGATGATGAACGTTCCGGTCTACGGCTTTGTCGAGAACTACAGCTATTTCCAGTGTCCGGACTGCGGCAAACGCGTCGAGATCTTCGGCAAAAGCAGGCTGGACGAGCTGGCGCTGCAATTCTCGCTCCCGGTCCTCGCGCGCCTGCCGATCAATCCGGACATCGCCTCCCTGTTTGACGAAGGCAAAATGGCGCAGGCCGACGTCAGCGCCGTCCTGCCCGCCGCCGAGCTGATGGCAAAGGCATAACCCGGATTTTTGAAAATGGAACGGGAGGAACCGCAGAATGCTGCGATTCCTCCCGTTATTTTGATCCATATCCGCCTTGCATACAGGCGCAGGGCGCTCAGATGTTCTTCAGATGCCGCACGTCGAGGACAGCTGGGTCGTACTGCTCCAGATACGTCAGCGTATCCGCCGGTGTGGGGCAGAGAGCGTAAATGCTCAGGCAGGCGGAGCGAATGAAGCGCTGCTCCACGGCGGACAGGACAAATTCCTGCAGTTTATCATAGAAACCGTTCGTGTTGAGAATGGCGATGGCCGGGTTATGGCGGCCAAGCTGCTTGAGCGTCAGCACCTCGAAAAACTCCTCGAGCGTTCCGAAGCCGCCGGGGGCCATGACGAACGCGTCTGCATGGGCGATCATGGCGGCCTTGCGCTCGGCCATGGTGTCCGTCAGGATAAACTCGGTGCAGCGGTCAAACAGAATGCCGTCTACATTTAAAAAGTTCGGCGCGATGCCGGTGATTTTTCCGCCCGCGTCCGCAGCGCCGCGTGCTGCAGCGCCCATAACGCCCTGCGCGCCGCCTCCGTAGACGAGCGTGTGGCCGTTTTTTGCCAGCAGGCGGCCGAATTCCTCCGCCGCGTCAAAGTATGCGCGGTCAAGCGCGGGGCTCGACGCACCGTAGAGACAAATGTTCATGCCCGTTCCTCCGTTTTTTGCAGCTGCGCGATCTGCTGTCCGATCTGGCAGACATCCCGATAGGCGCAGGCTTCAAAATCGCAGTCTGCTTCGCCGTCCTCCACGAGCACAATCCGCGAAGCGTCGATCGTGCGGCAGTAGCCGCTCAGAATCTGTTCCATGCCAGTCCCTCCATATGTACTCAATTTTTTATTATATACGCACACATTTGAAAAAACCAGAGCCAATTATGGATTTTGTCGAAAACGCCTATTTAGGCATTTTTTTATCGATATCTATTGCAGTTTCTTAACGGCTATGCTAGAATTACAAAATCGAGTACATTCTGTACATAATATATAGAGCATTTTCTGTATTGTTCTGGAAAATATGATGCGGCGCTGGCTTGGAAAAAGCAGCGCCGCAGGGTGTACATGAAGGAGGTGATGGAAATGGCGATGCAGGAGCTCGCACAGATCGCCGCAGCGGAGGAACAGGCCCGCGCGATCTGCGAGCAGGCACGTGCGGAGGCCGCCGAGCTGGCCGTACAGGCCGAAAAGGACGGCACAGCCCGTCTGAACGCCGTGATATCCGGCGCGCAGGAGCGTATGCGCGAGGCGAAGCGGCAGGCCGGAAAGCAGGCAGCGGCATTTGAAACGGATTTGAACAGCAAAACAGCCGCGCAGTGCCGGGCACTGGCGCAGGCGGCAGCCAGCCGGTCCGGCGCCGCGGCGGCAATGATCGTAGAGAGGATCTGGGACAGCGAATGGCAATCTTAAAAATGAAAAAAATTCGGCTGTGCGGCATCGCGGAGGAACAGGATCAGCTCATTCGTGAGCCGCAGCTGCTCGGTAGCGTCCTAGTCCGTCTTCTCGCCCCCTTGGCCCTCCGGC
>OJKC01001136.1_pt1 | contig 17753 bp, 17 predicted proteins | sample 1596401 | NCBI WGS metagenome assembly OJKC01 (sample SAMEA4350162, study PRJEB24818) | metagenome | biome: human; feature: gut; material: faeces | place: Denmark | collected 2013-09 | reverse complement strand
GTGAACAGGAGACACGTCATGGACCATACGGGGTATATCCTAGACGCGATAAAGGATCTGTATAAGATAAAGCCGCTGCACATGAAGGTCACGGCGGACGGCGTGACGCATGAGGACGATTATATCTTCGGCGCGATCTGCAATACGACCTCCGTCGCGGGGACGATAACCCTGCCCGCGGCGATGGTGGACACGGCGGACGGCGTGTTCGAGGTGCTGCTCGTGAAGATGCCGAAGACGATGCTGGAGCTGGATATGATAATCCGCGGCCTGCTGTCGCAGGATTATTCCTGCCCGAATATCGACCTGTTTCAGGCAAAGGAGCTGGATATTGAGAATCCGCCGGAGCTTGAGTGGTCACTGGATGGCGAGGCCTCCGGCGTGATGGATAAGGCGCACGTCAGCGTCATCCCGCGGTTTCTGAACCTCCGCGGATAATGCGCGGCGCGTGTTGTGTAATATAATATATAATAGTGTAATGACCACCCCATGCGGTTCACACCGCATGGGGTGGTCGCGCACTATCTTGGCGCCCCTATTAGGGGAGCTGTCAGCCGTAAGGCTGATTGAGGGGTCGCCAGTCTTGGTTTACTGCCAGTAGGCAAAAGACAGAACTTGTCCCAAAAACGCAGGAAGCCGCCACTGCGTTTTTGTTCCTGCTGTATGTGTCCCTTACTCGCTTAACCATCCAGAAAATCCTATGGGAATTGTATACCAGTTACAGAATCTGTAAAATTGACACACTAGGTCAAATTCCAAATATTAACACAGCATATAGTACTATTGCTTGCACAGAATACCATATATTGAAAAACTTAAGAAAAATTACAATAAAAAGACAGGCCGCACCGCTTGACACTGGTATAGCGTGATGGTAAAATATCCTGTACCTTGGGGCAGAAGTATACACGCCCCAAAATCCAAAGGAATGGAGTAGATTTTATGAGCAAAAACAAAGGTTTCTCCCGTGTAATGGCTTTGGTTTTGTTGATATGCATGGTCGTGAGCTTTGCACCCGCGGCGTATGCAGACGTTGACGAAGCCCCGGCCGTGCAGGAAGAAACGGTCGTAGAAGAATCGACCGTAAAAAAACCTGTTTCGGAGGAAGAAGCGCCCGTCGAGGAAAACGACGCTGAGACTCCGGAACAGCCTGCGGTGCCCTCCGGCAGCAATAGCATCAAGGAACTGTTCAAGTTTCATTGCACCACTGATGACACCCATGCCGATCAGACCTACAACTGGTTCGGCAGCTATGTAAAGTACAATAATGACATGGCTTATGATGCAGCCCGCGGAGTATGGACAGCAAGCGCGAATATAACCAATGTTCAGACCCTGCTTTCCGCCGGCGTGAAGGCTCCGAATAAGGTTTGGGGTAAGACCCATTACCACACCGATGCCGACGGCAATACTGTCCGCACCGCGACCATCAAGCTGGTTTGGGATGCAAATGCTACTGGCCAGAATGCTTCCGGCACCGAAACCACTGGCCTGTGGCTGCCTGACGGCGGTGTGCAGACTGTTGATGTCTGGTGCGCGACTGCTCCTGCGGCTCCGACAATAGCTGGATCCTTTACCAGGTCTGCCGGCAGTACTGTCGCAATTCGTATTCAGGATTCCGCATATGACATTCCGAAGTATGCCCAGAGCTACAGCAAGGTAACCTACTTCAGGTATCTTAAGGAAGGTACCTACAAGTTTACACCTGTGACAAAGGACGAAAACGGAGATTTCTGGTGCGACCTCGTTATTGATCCGACTAGCTATATCGACGAGTTCAACACTGCCAACAAGGCTGACCCCGCTTTTAGACTTGACCCCAACAAGCCGCTTTCCAACTTCACCTATAAGATGAAGTACACCGGAAGCAAGACCGACTTCAAGACCGACGGCAGCGGCTGGTCCATGCAGTCGTCTTCTTATGATAAGACTATCGGCGAGACCGCCAAGACCGGTAAGGTCGCGTATGTTTCCCAGTATTACATAGTCAAGTACACCGACGGTGTGGGCGGTAAGGCGTTTGCGGATCAGACCTATTATGCAGCCCCCAACGGAGCTACCCCCGCATTCAATGGCACCCCGACCCGCACGAACTACAACTTCGTCGGCTGGGACACCACGGTTGCTGATACCGTGACCGGCGACGTGACTTACACCGCTGTCTGGGAAATCGCAGAGCCTGTTGTTCCCTCCGGTGCCAATAGTGCCAAGGAACTGTTCAAGTTCCACTGCACCGTTGATGATACACATGCTGACCAGACTTATAACTGGTTTGGCAGCTACGTCAAATATAATAATGATAAGACTTACGACGCGGAGCGCGGCGTCTGGACTGCAACTGCAAATATAACCAATGTTCAGACCCTGCTTTCCACCGGCGTAAAGGCTCCTAATAAGGTTTGGGGCAAGACTCATTACCACACTGATGCCGACGGTAATACCGTCCGCACCGCAACCATAAAGCTCATCTGGAATCCCGATGCAGTTGGTCAGAATGCTTCCGGCACCGAAACCACAGGTCTGTGGATGCCTGACGGCGGCGAGCAGACCGTTGACGTCTGGTGTGCGACCGCTCCAGCGGCTCCGACTATAGCTGGTCTGCCCAGAGCCACCAAGTCCTCTACCGCTATTCGCGTTCAGGACTCCACTGTTCCTTTTGACCCGAAGAACACCAGAGACACCGTTTCCAGCAATGTACATTACTTCAGAGACTTGAAGGAAGGTACCTACGAATTCACCCCTGTCACCAAGGACGAAAATGGAGACTTCTGGTGCACTCTCAAGATCACTGACTTTGCGCCCTACGTTACCAAATTCAACACCAGAAACAGCAACCCCACTCCTGCATACCGTATTGATGAAGAATTAACTACCGCTACTTTCGAGTGGACCTTGAAGTACACCGGCAGCAAGACCGATTACAAGCAGGATGGTACCGGCTGGTCTATCCAGTCCAGCTCTTGGGCAAAGGGCGAAACCTCCAGAACCGGTAAGCTTCTGTATGTTTCTCAGTATTACACCGTCACCTATACTGACGGCATCAACGGCGAAGTATTTGCCGACCAGAGCTACACCGTTAGACTCGGCAAGGCTACTCCCGCATTCGACGGCACTCCCGAGCGCGAAGGCTACGTGTTCAAGGGCTGGGCTCCCGCAGTTGCAGAGACCGTGACCGAGAACGTGACCTATGTCGCCCAGTGGAACGCCCTCTATACCGTGACCTACACCGATGGTGTTGACGGTGAAGAGCTGTTCGCAGATCAGAGCTACACCGTTGAGAACGGCGAAGCTACCCCCGCATTCGTTGGCACTCCTGAGCGTGAAGGTTACGTATTCAAGGGCTGGGCTCCCACAGTTGCTGATACAGTGACCGGCAATGTGACCTATGTCGCCCAGTGGAACGCCCTCTACACCGTGACCTACACCGACGGTGTTGACGGTGAAGAGCTGTTCGCAGACCAGAGCACGACCGTCGAGGCCGGCAGCAAGACCCCCGCATTCCCGCGCACCCCTGAGCGCGCCGGCTACACCTTCGCAGGCTGGGCACCCGAAGTTGCGGAGACCGTGACCGAGAACGTGACCTACACCGCACAGTGGACTGCTAACGACTACACCCTCAGCCGTGACTCCAACGGCGGCGAGGCTCTCGCCGATGTGACCGTCACCTTCGCCAAGCCCTACGGCGACGCTATCGTCGCTTCCCCGCGCGCAGGTTACACCGAGGACGGCTGGTTCCTCATCGTTGACGATACCGTCAGAGGCACCGAGATAAAGGCCGATACCGAAGTGGCCATGCCCGATAATCACCGCATCTTCCTCAAGCGCAGCATCGCTCCCGTGACTGTCACGGTTTCCGAGGACATCACCAAGGATTATGACGGCGAGGAAATCGTCCTCACCGCGAGCACTGAAGAGTACACCGGTCTGCGTTACGCATACCAGTGGTACAAGGATGGCGAGGTTCTTGCAGGCAAGAACGACAAGACTCTGACTCTTGACGGCAATGTCGCCGACAGCGGCGTGTACACCGTCAAGCTCACCGTCACCAATGCTCAGGACAGCGGCGTTATCACTGAGAATGATGCCGTTTCCACCGAGGCCGAGGTCAAAGTTGTCGTCAACAAGATCAACAACTCCCTCACCTACAACTACAACGGCGCGGACGAGAAGGATTCCACCGTTGAGACCATCGAGAGCACCGTCACCGTCGACGCCGACAAGGAAATCACCCGCAAGGGCTACGACTTCCTCGGCTGGAACACCAAGGCCGACGGCACCGGCGACAGCTACAAGAGCGGCGATGAGCTGACCTTTGCCGATAACGGCAACGGCGGCGAGGCTGTCACTCTGTACGCTCAGTGGAAGGGCAAGGAGTACAAGCTCACCTTCAAGATCAAGGAAGACCCCGATTTCAAGGAAGACGTAAAGCTCAACTTCACCTCCAAGACTGTTGTCTATGGCGAGAAGGTCGGCCAGTTCCCGTACGCAACCCGCAAGGATCACATCCTCGTGTGGTACGATAAGGACGGCAAGCGCGTAGATTCCGAGACGGTCTACCTCGTCGAGGGCGACTCCACCTACACCGGCGTGTGGACTGAGTACAAGCCCGTTGTCGCTACCGGCGACAGCAGCAATATCGCTCTGTACGCAGCTGCAATGTTCGCTTCCATCGCTTGCATCGGCGCAGGCATCATCCTGCTCCGCCGCAAGAGAGAAGAGTGATCCGCAGTAGGCGAAGCACCGAATAAGCAATAATACGGAACACCCCCAGATGAAAATCTGGGGGTGTTTTGTATAGGGGAATAGTTTTGACATAGTCCTTTCTTCTATCTATTGGCAATATACCGTGTCTGGCGACCCCTTCGGCGCCGCCGCTTCGCGGCAAAGGTTTTAGTCTGGTGCAGCATTGTTGCTCTGTGCCATTGGCGCCCCTCTTAGGGGAGCTGTCGGCGTAAGCCGACTGAGGGGTCGCCAGCTGTTAGAGAGTGCCATTAGGCAAAAGACAAAACGCACTATATCCTATCCTGTAGGGGACGGCCGCTGTGCAGTTCCACCATTATCATCATCTGCCCCGTTTCTTAAATCTTTAAGTTAACATAATATTACTCTTGCAATTCGTGAACGGCGTGATAAAATTAAATGGAAAAAACAATAACTGGGGGACATGATGACAAAAGAAGAGAAAACGGCCAAGCTTCAGGAGATCGAGGAGCAGGTCGAGGATTTTTACACCGAGGATGAGGCCGTCGCGCTCGTCAACGGCATTCTTGAGCCGTGGTCGCCGCTGTGCCGCCTCAGCTTCGGCGAGGACGCGTTCAAAATAACCTATTCCTACATGGTCAAATCGTGGCGCGACCGACACCTTATATGCGCCATTCTGGCGCACACCGGCGCGACGGAGCGCAGCTTCGAGAATCTTGCAGCCGAGTGGCGCTTCCATAACGCTGCGTTCCGGCTGCACCTTCAGCGCCGCTCCGCGCGCGACGTTGACCTTGATTACACGCGCGATCCGCGCTGGCCTGTCCGCGCCGTGACGGCGGTTCTGGACTGGCTGGACATCGAGTGAGGAAGGGGAGCACATGGCAAAAATCATTGAAATTTCAGACTTTTCCGCCCCAGAGCTTGACGTATACGCGCGCCTGACGGAGAATCAGCTCCTCAACCGCGCCGACCCGAAAAACGCTATGTTCGTCGCGGAAAGCCCGCTGGTCATCGGTCGCGCGATGGACGCGGGCTGCGTGCCGCTGTCGTTCCTGATGGAGCCGAAGCACATCGAGGGCAGGGGGCACGAAATTCTTGCGCGCTGTGCAGATGATGTACCGGTGTACACCGCGCCGCTTGAGGTGCTGACGCAGCTCACCGGCTTCCATCTGACGCGCGGCATGCTCTGCTGTATGCTGCGTCCGGCGCTGCCGGCACTTTCGGAGCTGTGCGCCGCGTCGCGGCGCGTGGCCGTGCTGGAGAACGTGATGAACCCGACCAATATCGGTGCGATTTTCCGCTCCGCCGCCGCGCTCGGCATGGACGCCGTGCTGCTCACCGCCGCGGGCAGTGATCCGCTGTATCGCCGCGCCGCGCGTGTCAGTATGGGGACGGTGTTTCAGGTGCCGTGGACGTACCTGCCGGAGGACGCCGACTGGCAGGACGTGCTGCATTCCTACGGCTTCAAGACTGCCGCCATGGCGCTGCGCGACGATTCGCTCAGCATCGCCGACCCGCGCCTGCGCGAGGTCGAAAAGCTTGCGGTCGTGCTCGGAACCGAGGGCGACGGGCTGGCGTCGGAGACCATTGCCGCCTGTGACTATACCGTCAAGATCCCGATGTCGCACGGGGTCGACAGCCTGAACGTCGCCGCGGCCTCCGCCGTTGCGTTCTACCAGCTCGGCACCCTGAGCGGAATATAAATATAGTCGTCAGCCAAGAAATATAATGCTGAAGGAGTGAATGAGCGTGGCAATTCTGAACTTTTCGGATGTTTTGAAGAAAGTTGGACTTGAGCCAAAGGAAGTGAAGCTGATAAGGCATGCATTATCCGACGAACGTTTCAGAGCGTGCTATAAAGCCGGAATGGCTCACGAGTACACACAGCATCAGAAAGAGGGCTTCAGCAAGGACTATACATACTGGGTTACTTTTATCAGCGATGGAGGTACATACGCAAGACTGCATTCCTGTTATCGTGTAAATGGGGTCGTGCCAGATACACCGGATGTGTGCCCCGCCGGATTGCCTGATTGCGAAGCGAAAGAATATAATGGTGAAAAGGCATTCTTTGACCTTGAATATATAGATTTGTTGAAGGAATACGAGGGAAAACTGGTCATTGATTGGGGCGCGTCGGCGAGAATGTGGCATCAAAAGGCTACGACGGAAAAGCCGATTGTTGCAATAGAGTCGAAAAATCAAAAAGCATTTGTCGGCTTTGAGAATTTGATCCTGTCGTTCGATGAGCTGAAAGAAGTTGTTGAGAACGATACGGATTATGAGCTGTGGCAGACGGCCATGTCTGCCGTAAATGCGGTATATCTGATAGTTGATACGAAGAGCGGAGACCGATATGTCGGGTCAACCTACGGCTATGACGGCCTGTTTGGACGTTGGTCTGTTTATGTGGCAACTGGAGGACATGGAAACAATAAGGGCATGATAAGCCATTTGAAGTCCGAAAAGCATAGCTGCCATGATTTGCAGTTTTCGGTATTGCAGATATTATCTAAGGCGCTGCCTGACAACCAGATTATTGATGCGGAAACACTTTGGAAGAAAAAGCTGCTGACATACGAGCCGTTTGGAATGAACCAGAATTGATAATAAGACGCAATGAGATTTGCCCCCGAAGACGAAAAAAGCACTGCCTAGGCAGTGCTTTTTAATGTTTATAGCCTCACGCGACGAGGAAGAACTTGATGAGGAACAGCACGGAGATGACGTAGGTCAGCGCCGAGACGTCCTTGGCCTTGCCGGTGAATATCTTGATGACGGTGTAGGAGATGAGGCCGAGGCCGATGCCGTGGCCGATGGAGCCGGAGATGGGCATGCAGATGAGCATGATCGCGGCGGGCAGACCCTGGGACATATCGTCGAAGTCGATCTTCTTCAGACCGCCGAGCATCAGCAGGCCGACGTAGATCAGCGCGGAGGAAGTCGCGGCGGCGGGGATGATCGCGGCGATGGGCGCAATGAACATGCAGGCAAGGAACAGCACGCCGGTGGTCAGCGCGGTCAGGCCGGTGCGGCCGCCGGCCTCGACGCCGGAAGCGGACTCGACGAAGGTGGTGACGGTGGAGGTGCCGGTCAGAGCGCCGGCGACGGTGCCGACGGCGTCGGCAAGAAGGGCTTCCTTCATCTGGGGCATATTACCGTCCTCATCGACCATACCCGCACGGGACGCGGTGCCGACGAGAGTGCCGATGGTGTCGAACATGTCGATCATGCAGAAGGTGATGACGAGAGTGGTCACGGTGAACCAGCCGACCTTGGCCAGACCTGCGAAGCTGAACTTGAAGAGGGTGGTCTCCGCCATGTCGCCGAAAGCGGGGAGGAAAGAAGCGGTTGCGAGGCTTGCGAAGGGATTGACGCCGAGGAAGATCGCTTCGCCTGCCCAGTAGATGCAGGAGGCTGCGAGCATACCCAGCAGGACGGCGCCCTTGACCTTGTGGTGCGCGAGGATGACGATGATGAACAGGCCGACGAACATAGTCACAACGGTCAGCACCATGGCGCTGTAACCGCTGCCCATGTTGGACTGGGCGAGGCTCGGAGTGAGCGCGCCGAAGAAGTCGCGCATGACGTAGAACGGGCCGCCGGTCTCGGAGTAGATGCCGGCGTTGGAGCCGACGCCGATGTTCAGCAGCATCAGGCCGATGGCCGGGGCGATGCCGAGACGGATGCCGAGGGGGATAGCGTTGACGATCTTGTCGCGGATATTGAGAACGGAGAGAATGACGAATACGACGCCCTCAATGAGAATGATGCAGAGCGCGGCCTGGAAGGATTCGAGGTAGCCCATGCCGGTGATGGAAACGATGTTTGCCACAACGACGGCGAAGAAGCTGTTGAGTCCCATGCCGGGAGCCATTGCGAAGGGCTTGTTCGCGGCGAAAGCCATGACGAACATGCCGATTGCGGAAGCGATGCAGGTGGCGAGGAACACGCCGTTCCAGAGCTGCGGGCCGCCCTGCGAGCCGAAGCCGGTGAGCAGGTTGGGGTTGAGCGCGATGATGTAGGCCATCGTCATAAAGGTGGTGAGTCCGGCCACAAGCTCTGTACGGACAGAGCTGCCGTTTTCCTTGAGCTTGAACAATTTCTCCATTGATCTTTTCTCCCTTTTATATTTTTGGAGCGTCTGTTTTCAAAAAACAAACAGGAGATATTATATCAGTTATCCGCGTCTTCTCAACATCTTTATGCAGGAAACGGCGAAGAAACAATTTATGTAAATAAGATTACGTTAACATGATTATGTAAATAAAAGCTGCACCGCGCAGGGCACGGTGCAGCGGGGGATTATGGCGGAGGATGTCAGGAATTTGTGCTGTCGGTATAGAATTCGAGCGGCATGTCATACACATTGTGGCCGCTCTCAAGCGGCGCGCCGTTGACGGTGATGCTCACGGTGTCCGCGCCGAAGGCGGTCAGGTAGGTGTTGACGAGGCAGCCGACGGCGATGTATTCGCCGCTGGTGCCGAGGGACTGGATGTAGCTGGCGTAGGCGTCGCTGAGGTCGATCGTCAGCGCTCCGCCGTTCTGCGCGAAGTCGAGCAGCTCCACGTCGTCGGGCATGACGCCGGCAGATTTGAGAGCTGCGAACACGCTGTTTTCGTCGAGGGCCGCGGCGGCGACTTCCTGCGTCAGGCAGTGCTCGGCGGTCTAGTCGCCGGTGTAGTCGGTTATGGTCACGCTGGGCGCGGCTGTGGGTTCGGGTTCGCCCTGTGTGGAGGATGCGGGCTGGCTCTGAGTGGGCTGCTTCAATGCCCCGCAGGCCGTGACGCAGAGGATGAGAAATACGGATGTGAGAATTATAAATATCTTTTTGAATGTATTTTTCATAATGAGACCTCCATTCGGTATGGTGTAATTCTAGCAGAGAAACCCGCGGATGTCATCATAATATTTCTTAATATGTCGGAAGGGGAGGGGTATGAAAAGGGACGGCACAGCGGCCGTCCCGCCGCCATTTCATCGCATAGAATGAATATCCAGCGCAAGGTGATATGTTTCGCTATTCCGGACTATCCTCAGCATTGCCGATGTACAAATCTTCTGCCCGTTGCTGAGCTTCAACTAACAATCGTCGGGCACGGCTATAATCAGCTTTATCTATTGCCCAGATTGCATCAGTGGCTGCATTGAAAAGAATGTGATAAAAATTTATAGTCCATTTTGCCTCCTTTTTATTGCGTCACAACTGCGTCATTTCCACAATTAATAATAGTATGACGCTATTATTTTGTCAATACTTCGTCGTGGGAGGCTGGCAAAATGAAGGATGAACTCAGCAGATACACCCTGCGTGTGGAGCAAAAGCTGCTGGATAAGCTCGGCTACATCGCCGAATACGAGGGGCGGACGAAAAACCGCGAGCTGGAGCAGATGATAAAAAAGCGCATCCGCGACTTCGAGCAGGAGCACGGAGAGATCACGCTGGAATAACAAAAAAGCGAAGGGAATGATCCCTTCGCTTTTACCATATTTACCTTACTTGGTGCCGAAGATACGGTCACCGGCGTCGCCGAGACCTGGGACGATGTACGCGTGCTCGTTCAGGCGCTCATCGCAGGCGGCGACATAGATGTCAACGTCGGGATGATCGGCCTGCATGCGGGCGATACCCTCGGGGCAGCCGATGATGCACATGAGCTTGATGTGCTTCACGCCGTCGTCCTTCAGGAACTGGATCGCAGCGGAAGCGGAGCCGCCAGTGGCGAGCATCGGGTCGACAACGATAATGTCGCGCTCGGCGATGTCGGCGGGCATCTTGTAGTAATATTTCACGGGCTCGTGAGTTTCAGGATCACGGAACAGGCCGATGTGACCGACCTTCGCGTTGGGGATGAGACTGACCATGCCGTCAACCATACCAAGACCGGCACGGAGGATGGGGACTATTGCCAGTTTCTTGCCGGCGAGGCGGTGGCACTTTGCCACTGCGACGGGGGTCTCGACGGTGACTTCCTCGAGGGGCAGGTCACGGGTCGCTTCAAAGCACATCAGCATGGCGATCTCGGAGATAAGCTCTCTGAACTCCTTGGAGCTGGTGTTTTTGTCCCTCAGCACGGACAGCTTGTGCTGGATAAGAGGATGGTCGAATATGCATACTTTGCTCATGTTCACGTTCTCCTTTGTTATTAAGTTTTCGCTAGTTTTTCCTGCCGCTCGCGCTCCGCCTGAGACAGGCGCAGGTAAACGGGCAGCAAATCGTCGGCACTGCCGAAAGGTTTATCCTGTGCGGCCATGGCCACACCCCAGGCGCTCTGCCAGACGAGGTTTTCCGGCGCGGCGCGATAGGCAATATTATTGCCGCCGAGATAGGCGGCCGTGATGGCGGCGCCGTCTCCCACGAGGAACACGGGGCTGTCAAGCTCGCGCAGCTCCGAGGCGAGATCCTCAAGGGAAATGGGCCTGTCGGCGGTCATCCGCACGGGGCGGCCGCCTTCGATTTTGAATATGGCGTTGTAGACCTGACTGCGGCGCGCATCCATGACGGGGCAGATATAACCGCCCGCTGAAACGCCGTGCCATGCCATCGCCTCCAGAGTGGAAACGCCGACGCAGGGCTTGTCGGAAGCCCAAGCGAGACCCTTCACCGTCGATACGCCGATGCGTATCCCCGTGAAGGAGCCGGGGCCATGCGCCACGGCAAATGCATCGATATCGCCGATAGTCAGCTCGGCGTTCTTGAGCATGTCCTCAGCCATTGGCAGCAGCGTGCGGCTGTGGGTCAGGCCGCTGCACTGGCTGTATTGACTTACGAGATGCCCGTCGCGGCAGAGTGCAACAGACGCGGCTTTTGCCGATGATTCAAACGCGAGTATCAGCATTTTCAGCTCTCCTCCTGCCAGTTGTCGATAGTGATGCGCCGCTCGGTATCCGAGAGCTTGTCGATGCGGACGACGATCTCGTCGCCGAAAAACGCGTCCTGCACCTTCTCGCTCCATTCCACGACGCAGACTGCGCCGCGGGCTAGATAGTCCTCCCAGCCGATGTCGAACAGCTCGTCCGCGCTGGAGAGCCGGTACATATCGAAATGTATAAGCTCGCGCTGGCCGAGATATTCGTTGACGATGGTGAAGGTCGGGCTGGAGACGCGGCAGTCAAGCCCCATTCCGCGCGCCATGCCGCGCACGAACGCGGTCTTGCCCGCGCCGAGGTCGCCGTACATCGCCACGACCGTACCGCCGGGCAGTCCGGACGCGAAGCGGCGGCCAAGCTCCTCGGTGTCATGTTCGCTTTTACTGATAAATTCTGCCATGTCAGCCTCGAAGAACAGAGAATAATTCATACGTTCTTCATATTATACCACCGTATATGGCATTGCGTAAAGAGAAAGTTTGTGATAAAATATTACCGCTTGCGGGTATATATTTTTAGTGATAATATAAAGCCCTGCGCATTCGGCAGGCGTATCGTGTTTTTTTGTTCCACGAAGGGTGGTGCTTTGAAATAGAAAAGTTTAAGTATGCCGTGAGGCAGTTTTTCCAGCGGGCGGATATATTTCTGCTCGTGATGAGCGTTATCTGCGCGTCGTACGGGCTTGTCCTCGTCTCGCGCGCGACGGCGTCCATGGGTTCGAGCAAGTTCATAATAGTTCAGGCGTTCTCTCTGTTTCTGGGGCTGATCGCTTTCGTCGTGCTGACGGTGCTGGACGCTGATATTCTCGGTGAGCAGTGGAAGTGGCTGTGTGTGATAAATGTCGCGCTGCTGGTCGCACTGGTCATCTTCGGTCAGGACGACGGCACTGGCAACAAGAGCTGGATCCGTTTCGCCGGCATCGGCATACAGCCCTCGGAGGTCATCAAGGTTCTGTATATCGTCATTTCCGCCAAGCAGATGACCTATCTGAAGGAGTATAAGGATATAAACTCCTTTATGTCCGTCGTGCAGATGGCGGGGCACTTTGCGATAGTGTTCGGCATGATCGTTGTCGTCTCCTCCGACCTTGGCAGCGCGAGCATCCTGCTGGGCATCTTCCTGATAATGTTCTTCGCGCTGGGCGCGCGGCTGTATTGGTTCGCGCTGGGCGGCGCGGCCGTCGCGGCGCTCGTCCCGGTCATATGGAGCTATCTTCTCAAGCCCTATCAGCGCAACCGTCTCCTTGCCCCATATGATAAGACCATCGACCCGGACGGCTGGGGCATTACATGGCAGACCACGCAGAGCCGCATCTCACTTGCAAACGGGCGTCTGTCCGGCGTTGAGGCGGGCTATACGCCCAATGTGTTTACCGGTAAGCATACCGACTTCATTTTCGCCACGGCGGGCGAGCAGTTCGGCATGATCGGCGCTATCATCCTTATCGTGCTGCTGATGATAATCATAGTGCATTGCGTGCGCGTCGGGCTCAACTCCGGCCGGACTTATGATATGCTCATCTGCGTCGGTGTCGCCGCGTCGCTCGCGTTCCAGACCTTTATCAATATCGGCATGTGCCTCGGCATCACGCCGGTCATCGGCATTACGCTGCCGTTCTTCAGCTACGGAGGTTCATCACTGCTGACGACCTTTGCCGCGATGGGGCTTGTCTCCGGCGTGAAATATAAGCCGAAGCCGCAGCTGTTTTCAATGATGTATTAAATATAGAAACGGGACGGCTATAGGCCGTCCTGTTTCTTTGAATAGGTTTTGAACCTCGGCAGGAGCTTTTGCTCCTGCCGGTTTATTTTGACTCCACAGCCTCGCCGCGGTATTTCCGACGGGTGGCAAGCCCACCGCGGATGTGCCGCTCGGCTTTGTTTATGTCCAGAAGCTGCCGCACCTGCCCATACAGCGCGGGATTCACGCGCGGCAGACGTTCCGTCAAATCTTTATGTACGGTGGATTTTGATATGCCGAACTCCCGCGCCGCAGAACGGACGGTGGCTTTGTTTTCGATGATGTACACAGCCAGATCACAGGCGCGCTGCTCGATATTTGTATACATATAAACCACTCCCCATACTCTCGTACTTGATTATATGAGAGCCTGGGGAGAGTTATGTTGTGCGCCGCCGCGCGGGCTGTTTACGCTGTGCCGACGGCATGCAGCAAAACGATTTGCGCATAACTAATCAAAAGATATGTTGATTTTATATATCATACCCTGTATAATTCACCTGAGGTGATAGCAGGTATGGAGCTTCGTGTACTGACTTATTTCCTGACCGTTGCGAGGGAGGAGAACTTCACCCGCGCGGCGGAGCAGCTGCATGTGACGCAGCCGACGCTGTCGCGGCAGATCGCCGATTTGGAGGCGGAGCTTGGCGTGAAGCTCTTCACGCGCAGCAGCCACAATATAATCCTGACCGAGGACGGAATGCTGCTGAAGCGCCGCGCGCAGGAGATCGTGGCGCTTGCGGAGCGGACGAAGCAGGACTTCCTGTTTAAAGAAGAAAACATCGAGGGCACCGTCACCATCGGCAGCGGCGAGTTTTTGTCCACAAGAATACTCACCGACTGCATCGCGGCCTTCCGCAGAAAATACCCGCTTGTGCGCTATGAGCTGTACAGCGGCCACGCGGACAACATACGCGAGAGCATCGAGCGGGGACTGCTGGATATCGGCCTTGTGGCGGAACCGATCGACATACGGAAGTATGAGTTCGTCTCCATGCCGGTAAAAGAGCGCTGGGGCGCGCTCGTGCGCGAGGATTCGCCGCTTGCGGCGCGGGAATATATCACGCCGCAGGATCTGACCGGCCTGCCGGTCATTTCGCCGGTCAGCAATATCGCGGAGAGCAATGTCGGCAAGTGGTTTGGCGCGGAGCTGAGCCGGATAGATGTTATTGCGCGGGGGAATCTCCTGTACAACGAGGCGCTGCTGGCGCAGAGCAATGTCGGCGCGGTGCTTGCGATAAAGCTGGATTGCAGCTACGATGGGCTGAGATTCATCCCGTTTTCTCCGGCGCTGGAGAGCTCCACCGCGCTGATATGGAAGAAGGAGCAGCGCTTCTCAACTGCCGCTTCCGCGTTTATGAGCTTTGCAAAGAAATACATTTAAAGCATATCTGATGATGTCTGATGAGCATTAGACATTTCAGATAAAAGCGACTAAGATAAAGGCGTTCCGAAGAGCGGAGCGCCTTTATCATTTATCCGGAAGGACTGTTCAGATGACCATTGAAGAAGCGAGCGAGCGCTACAACATCCCCATAAAAGTTCTGAAAGAGTATGAGAGCTGGGGGCTGTGCGGCGAGGTCAAAAAAGTGATGGGCTCGTGGCATTACGACGAAACGGACATTGAGCGGCTGAGCCTTATCATGACGCTGCACGACGTCGGCTTCACGAACGAGGAAGTCGAGCACTATATGCGTCTGGCTCTGGCGGGCGGTGCGACCGCGGATGAGCGGCTGAAAATGCTCCGCAACAGGAGAAACGGAACTCTTGACGAGATACATTTCAAGCAGAAGCAGCTCGACAGACTCGACTATCTCAGGTTCGAGATATCGCGGTCGGGCGAAAAATAAAAGTGACGGCGAGCTGCCGCATTTGCTGTGCAGATTTAAATTATATAAAAATATATAAGGAGATAGACTATGTACGACCTGAAGAAAACCGATCCGGAATTTGCAGAACGTTTTGAGCACTTTGCGTTTGACGAAGTTATAAACGAAGACGGCCAGCAGCTCGAAGCGCCGGTGCGCTGCCTTGCCATACTTGCCGCGCTGCTCGGCTGCGGCGGCGTGGACGCATACGCCGAGATTCTCCCGACGGCGCTTGAGAGCGGAGTGACTCCGGTGATGGTAAAGGAATGCGTGTATCAGGCGACGGATTACCTCGGCTACGGTAGGGCGCTGCCGTTCCTGAACGTGACCAACTCCGTCCTCGAACAGAGAGGCGTCGCGCTGCCGCTGGCCGGTCAGGCGACCACCGATATGAATGACCGCCTTGAAAAGGGCGTCGCGGCGCAGGCAGCGATATTCGGCGAGGGAATGAACGAGGCATGGAAGAAGGGGCATATCAACCGCTGGCTGGCGGCGAACTGCTTCGGCGATTACTATACCCGCACCGGTCTTGACCTGAAGCAGCGCGAAATGATCACGTTCTGCTTCCTCATGGCGCAGGGCGGCTGCGAGCCGCAGCTCACCGCGCACGCCAGAGGAAATATGAATCTCGGCAACGACAAGGACTTCCTGACGCGAGTGGTCTCCCAGTGCCTGCCCTATATCGGCGACCCGCGCAGCCTTAACGCCATTGCATGCATCGGCAAGGCCGCGGAAGCTTAAAGGAGAAGATGAACCGACATGGAATATACGAAACTCGGAAGCACGGATATTAAAATATCCAAAATATGCGTCGGTTGCATGAGCTTCGGCAAAGCCGGAACGATGCACGACTGGACGCTTGACGAGAGCGCGACGGAAGAGGTAGTGAAGCACGCGCTCGACCTCGGCATCAACTTCTTCGACACCGCCAACGGCTATTCCGAAGGCACGAGCGAGGAGTATCTAGGCCGCGCGCTGAAACGGAACGTACAGCGCGACAAGGTGATAATCGCGTCCAAGGTGTATTTTAACCCCGGGCGGCTCTCCCGCGAGGCGATAAACAGGGAGATAGACGGCAGCCTGAAGCGGCTTGGCACGGACTATCTCGACCTCTATATGATCCACCGCTTCGACTACGAGACGCCGATCGAGGAGACGATGGAGGCGCTGAACGGGCTGGTCAAGGCGGGCAAGGTACGTGCGCTCGGCGCGTCCGCGATGTACGGCTACCAGTTTTACAATATGCAGCTTGCCGCGCGTGATAACGGCTGGGCGCGCTTCGAGGCGATGGAGAACCACTATAATCTCCTTTACCGCGAGGACGAGCGGGAGCTTATCCCGATATGCAGGCAGATGGGCGTGTCGCTCATGCCGTACAGCTCTCTTGCCGCCGGACACCTCACGCGCAGAACGTGGAACACGGATACGCTCAGAAGCCGCACCGACCGCGCCGCCATGGGCAAATACGACCGCACCGAGGAGCAGGACATGCTCATCGTCGAGCGCGTCGCGGAGCTGGCGGACAGGTACGGCGTGAAGATGCAGCAGATTGCGCTCGCGTGGCACTGGGCGAAGGGCGTGGCCTCGCCGTTGATAGGCGCGACGAAGGCAAAGTATTTCGACGACGCTGTCGGCGCATTCGGCGTGAAGCTGACGGAGGACGATATAGCGTATATCGAGGAGCCGTATCTGCCGCACCGCATCGTCGGCGCGATAGACCATAATCCGGCCGACGGCGTGATGCTCATCGACGTGAAAAAATAAAATACATTGCGCAAAAGCCGCCGTGGAAATTCCACGGCGGCTTTCGTGATGTATGCTTTTTGCTGTAACGCTTAGTTCCGATACGCCTCGCGACGGCAGAGAACATAGAAGCGATATCGCCTCCGCGCGTTCAGCTTGTGGACGGGGAAGAGCATCACGGAGTATAAACCAGAAGCGGCAAAATGATACGGCATAAAATGCCGGAGCCTTCGATTTCCCGAAAGCTCCGGCATTTTCATATTCTGATACGACCGCCAATGAGGACGAACTGTGCTCACTTGTTTTTCTTATAAAGTATCCAGAGACCCTTCAGCAGCAGATCGTCGTCGCAGATGATCTCGCGGCGGCAGTAGGGGATGATGCTCGATGCCAGCCCGCCGGTCGCAACGACGGTGCACTTCTCGCTAAGCTCGGCCTCCATGCGCTCTATCATGCCGTCGAGCATTGCGGCGGTTCCGTACACGGCTCCGCTGCGCATCGAATCGACGGTGTTGGTGGCGATGACCTTCTTCGGCGCGGTGATGGATATCGAGGGCAGGAGACTCGTCCCCGCGGCGAGCGCGCCATAGCTCAGGTTGACGCCGTGGGGCACCCCCCCCCCCCCCCCCCCGCCCCCGACCCCCACCGCCCCCCCCCCCCCACCCCCCACCCGCACCCCCCCCCCCCCCCCCCCCCCCCCCCCGCCCGCCCCCCCCCCCCCACCCCCCCGCCCCCCCCTCCTCCACTCCACACCGACCCGTCCCCCCTCCCGCACCTCCCCACCTCCTGCTCCCCCCCGCCGGCCCGCCGTTGGTATCATGGGTCCCTTCC
>OJKC01001135.1_pt1 | contig 17758 bp, 13 predicted proteins | sample 1596401 | NCBI WGS metagenome assembly OJKC01 (sample SAMEA4350162, study PRJEB24818) | metagenome | biome: human; feature: gut; material: faeces | place: Denmark | collected 2013-09 | reverse complement strand
TAAATTTGCATCTGTCATGGGAATGAATGTTTTATGTAACTTATTGATTATCAACTATAAAGGTACTAAAAATATTTCATTCCCACAACTTTTTTAAAGATTTTCTTATACCGAACTCACGTTAAATTAGTATTAACAATTCTATTAAACGCAATATTACGCCAGTTATCATTGTTTACAAGAAATGTTGAATCACATATAGATTTACCCATAAGTAAATTATGGATAGGCCTTGCGTAAATATTGGTTCTCATTAAAATATTGTTACGCTATGTGGCAATAGAATAACTGAATATAAATTTGTCATTATGTGGATATGATTGAATTTGTTTCTCCCAGTCGCTACAATATGATAATATAATACGGTTAGCAATAGCATCTTTTTGCCCGAATTCTGTTAATCCATTCACATTAAAATACTTGTTAGCGTTCTCCCATTTTTTGGAAAAATTGCTCCAATCATCCATCATCCCGTTTTCATCAGTAAACAAAAAACGAATGGCACCTCTAAAAAAAGCATAATTCTCAGCTTCGATAATCTGTGTCTCGTCAGGTCCTATTGCATTTGCATTCGCTTGCTTTGTAAGAATCTGTTTTGCTTTGGCGATTTCTTCATTAAAACGATTGTTAATTTCGGATTTTGAGGGTTCTTCTTTCTGATTTTTCAGTTCGTTATAAATATCTAGAGGATTATGAATCTTATTAATAAGGTTAATTGCTGCTTGCATTGCGCCAATACTTCTTATTGCAGGAGTATCATTTCCATCGTAATCAGAAACTAAGTTCCAAATAAAACGCATCCAATTTTTTAATGAAGTGCCATCTTCATTAGTTGTACCTGATTTAAAATATTTACATATTGCATAGAAAACGACTCTCTCCATTTGATTGAGGGTTGTTACCTCATATATCCTGTTGCCCGCATTGTCATCTATATTCTTCCATTCTTCACCATCTTTGCAAAACTTTGGAATAAAATGAAAGTCCTTATTCCAGCTACATCCTAATATGTCGTGTATATTCTTACATTTTCTAAAGCTACTGTAAAAGTTATTCAGGATCGTGTATATATCATTGATTATTTCTGAGTTTAAAAAATGTCTATAAAAATCAAACGAGGTATAAGCAATTTTTTTGTCGTTATCCTTTGGGTTTTTTAAATCACTGAAATAGGCATAATAGACATCTTGAGACGCATTGTCATCTTTAAAACTATCTTTTGTGATAACGAGATTATAAAAATAGCGATTAAAGAAAGCAAAATAGATTTCATCTACTCTTCCCAAGCCTTTACCGTTCTCCCAGAAAATGTCAGTCCATTTATTGTCAATATCGCTCGAAAATGCCAAAGTATAAGGCATTTTTCGGCCATCGTAGTCAACTAGTTGGTTGAATACCTCTCTCTCTGGATTAGAACTGTCTTTCATCCAACCAATTAAATCTGCCTTGAAATTTTCAAAACTTGTCAAGGCCTTACCACGGGCATTCATTTTTATGTACAAATCATCTGAAATTGGAATTTCATTAGAATTCAAAGGTAAAAAATTGAAAGTGATTTGATTATTTTCCGTCAAATATTTCCAATACGCGGGGAAATCTTTGTTGTTTTCAAACAGTATTTCAATGCCATCAATTAATTCTCTATCCTGATTATTTGTATTACTAGTACCACTCAACATTCTGAGCATAGCCTGAATGGTTGGGTCTTGTTTCCATATAGAGAAAAACCATGTTTGACTCATTATGTGTTTTACGATATTGTCAGTTTTTTTGTATTCCAATTCACACAGTTTTTCACAAAACTCTCGTGAAGACGTTCGTGTTTCGTACGAGAAATTTTTTAGTGTACTAATTGTCTTGACTATTTCTTGTTTCGATGCTTCAAAATTTTCTAATTTTCCAGATTGATTTTTAAGTTTCTTCTTTTCATCTTCTGTAAATGAAGTCAGATTTGTTTTTCCTGCATGATAAGCTACATACCAATGCAATAGCCAAAGAGTAGTCAAACGTTGCTGACCATCAAGCGGATACATAGTCTTATCCTTTTCTGTGCCATAGACAAAATCAAGTTCTATTGACCCGTTTTTAAAAATAGCATTCCCCAACTGTTCTAAAAAACTCTTTCGTACATATTCTTTACCTTCACGACCCTGCGCATAATCGCGTTGGATAATCGGAATAACTATTCTCTTTTCCGAAATAAGCTGCCAGAACGTATATTTATTATATCCCATAGTTTCAATCCTCTTGTTATAGTTTATCAATCTTTTCTTTCTGATCTTCTATAAAATCAGCGATAGACAAAACATTATTTATATCCATAAGATATGCTTTGGCATCTTGTCTCTCCCAGCAGCGCAAAACATTTGTCTGCTGGTTATAGTATTTTAGGAAAACATTCTTTGTACAGGGAGGTATAAATGAAACTCCATTTTCCCCCTTGTCTTTTTGAATAATTCTTCGCCTTTTGGCAGGAAAAATTGCATTGCCATAACTCCTATTTGTACTAGAATCGAGCAAGCAATAATTCCAGATCAAATTTTTCTGATTGACGTCACCTTCTTTTTTAGGTTCCTGTAATCTTTCACAGCCCTTATTTATATATTGATCGATTTTGAATGCCAATTTATCAAAGTTCTCGGGTTGATCTTTTGCCTCGACAAATTGAATAATCTCACTTTTTATATTCTGATCCGTAATTTCATTCAGACAATCATTCAACCATTCCTTCTGATCACTGAACTTGGTTAAGGGATTGGTTGTATCAGAATCAATATGCTCCATATCCCAATTCTCTTTCTTCATCAAATGAAAAGGGAATTTATAGAATATAGACATGCCATATTTGTTTTCTTCCAATTTCTTGTTTTGGGCAATAACTGTTTGGAGATTATAAAGGAGCAAAAGCGGATAACATGCGGTTTTGGGCTTGCCTTTTTCATATTCCTGTTGCAAATTATTGCAATCTTTCAGCTTGTCCTTGATTCTTGTCTTTATGTAATTCACGAATGCCTCTTTTTCTCCATTGTATTTTTTAATCAAAGATTCAATCTTTTCGCCTCTTTCAACCAAGAAACCCACATAATGATATAATTCCAAATCATTAAACCACTCTTTGAAGATCTGGAAATAACGTTTGATAATTAGCCAAGTTTGTCTAAGCCACTCTGAATCTATTTTATCCTTGTTCAGATTAAAATAAAGGTAGAAGTAACGGAAAATAGTGTGCTCGTCAATGCCAATTTCTTCTCTGTATTTTTCATTCACTATATTTTTTAATTCCTTCTCATCGAGATTTGTATTGGATATCTTGGTATATTCGGTTAGTAATTCTTTTAATTCTAACGCGTCTTGTCTTCTTATCAAATCAAAGATATAATCAATTCTCGTAGGTTTGGAGTATTTAAGCTCATTTTGGATAAACAGCCAAAATTCGTCGTTCTGCAATGTGTATTCAAATTCATCCCATTCGTTCGCGATTTCAATTTGTTGTAATCTGATAGAGTCTTGGTCTTGATTTTTGAAATTCGACGCATTCAAGAACAATGCCTTGATAAGTTCCGAATCGGTCAAGGCAATCTTGCCGATATTCAGACGAGTAAAGACTTCGATAGGATGCACTTCTTTGGTCTCATACCAGATAAATTGGACTTTTGATTTTAACGTTTCAAGAAACATCGTTTTGAAACTTTCATCTTTCCCGTTGAACCAATTGCTAATTGTGACATAAGCTTTGTGCATGTGGTAAAAATCAATATTACTTTCAGCTTCGGCATTATTTTTTCTGGAAATATCATTTAGAAAATCTTTTGACTCTGTACGTGTTTCATATTCCAGCTCATAAGATTTTTCTTGCAAAACAGTTAAAATGATTTTGATTGTTGTCAATCTTTGCTGGCCATCAATAACCTCCCAAGAGCCTAATAAGAATTGCTTTACCTCATCTATACTATTAGCCTTCTTAATTTTCGAGAGTATATCTTGTTCTCGTTCTTTAACAACCAATGGCTGAATGCAATATATATTATTCGTTCCGTTGTCAATAAATTCCTTTATGTCATTCAACAGGTCTTTTACTTGTTGTTCGGTCCAGCGATAACCACGTTGGTAACTTGGTATAAAGAAATTCATTCCAAGCAAATTACGAACAGATTTTAAGGTTATGTCATTTGGCATATTAATCATTAAGTTTTTTTAATTATAAATCATTTTGCGAAATACTCAGTCTTCAACCAATAGGCATAAATCGGGTCCTGGAACGAGATTTCACCGGCCTTATTATCCAATACATCATTCTTGATAAGGGCAGTCTTTGAGCGGGAAATTGAGGTCGTTGAAGAGATTTGATAGCGATGCATCACTTCGGTCGAATTGATGGCCTTTTCGCCGGCAATAAGAGCTTTAAGGTAGTTCAGTTGCTGTGTGGTCAGTGTTTCGGTGATTGTAACAAACAACAGACTTAACTGCTCCACCAATGCCGTGTGCGCCTCACGTACGATTTCAACGGTACATACATCCTTTGTTCTAAGCCATGAAAGCTGTGCCAGCTGCTGTGCGTAGTATGGATGGTTATCTACAAGTTTTGCAATCAAATGGCTTGCTTCATCGTCAATGTTCTTACCGGTATCAGCGAAACGACTCTTGAAAAATTCTACAAGGCAAGGCGTCTCAATCTTATTGAGAAACATCAGGTTACCGAATTTGTAGAATGGTTTGGATGAGTCTGTAAACACTTCCATCATCATGTGGCGCTTGCTGCCATAGAGACAATAGGCGACATTTTGGTGCAGCTGCCAATGTGAACGCAACTTTTTCTGAAAATATTCTGGGTCGGTAAATTCCGCGATATTTTGGAACTCATCTACGCAAATAACGATTTTCAGGCCCTTCTGTCTAGCAATCTTTTCAGCAAGATCGAGAACTTCATCAGGGTTGCGCTTTACCTCCTCCCAATCAAAATCGATTGAAACCTCGTTTGTAGGGTCAGTACCGATTGAAATCTTGGGAACAAGATGCGAAAAGAAACTCTTCGCACTCTCGATTGCTTCCTCCCATTTTATGGAAGTAGCGGCAATTACCTTCTGGGCGAGCAGCGAATAGAAATGCTCCTCGCTACGTACATTGAACAGGTCGATATGACAAATTCGGAGGTTGCTGTCCTGCGCCATCGCTAATTTTTCAGCCTTATTTACAAGCGAACTTTTACCCCAACGGCGAGGAGAGATAATAATCGTGTTTATTAACGACGTAAAGTTCTGAACCAGGTCGGCTGTTTCTTTCTCACGGTCGGTAAAATTCTTCTCAGTAGCAATCTTTCCAAATATAAAAGGAGTTTCCATAACACTCTATTTTGATTTGATGTACAAATATAATACATAAAATGTAACTACAAAAAATGTTGCAACAAAAAGTGTGTATACATTTATTGTCGTATTTTACTGATTTCTGTCTTCTTTGTATAAATATCAGGGTAAAAGTTGTACAATCATAATGAGTTTCGCTTTCCAGTAAGAAATAATATATTGTTTGTTATATGTGAAATACGAACTCTACGAATAATATAATAGCATTTAATGTCTTAACGTCCAATGATGTGACCAAGCTGATTACGGCAAAAGTAAATTCGAAATTTGTGAATAAAATAATAGTGTTTAATATCTCAAATTTACATAATGTGGTCAAAACAGACTGATCAAAAGTAAATTCAAAGAAATTTATTTACAACTGGTATTAATCGAGATTTTGCAAGTAATAAGTCATAAATATGGTCGTCACCTTTAAGAGTACATTCTAAATAAAAAAATAACACTTATAATATTAGCCCTTGTGATGTCGATACGAGTGATATCTTCTTCTCGGTGTTGTTCGTTCCCGAATATGATTTTTATTTCTGTTAATTGTCTAAAGCACCACTAAGATACTATATTACTTTAAAAGTTGTGATATTGTTTCAGAGTACATTATGATGAACTACACCCACCGTCATGCAAAATAAGAAAAATGTGCTAAGTACTGACTTTTTGTCAGTTGTTGATTGTAGAAAGACATTTGGCATATAGTTTGCCATTTTAAGTATAAACATTTAAGTTAAATTAGCATGTCCATAGTAAAGTCTTATTCATTCCCAGAGGGAGATATTCGAGGGGATATGTTCTATATCAAACATGGTTCCCGAAATTTTACTGTTATTGATTGCTATCTGAAAGATGGTGATGGGAATAATGCTCGCAAAGATGAAATTATAAAAGAAATCAAAAATGAGTCTGCTGGCAGAGTTTGTCGTTTTATATCAACACATCCGGACAATGATCATATAGCAGGCATAGAATATTTGGATGATAGTTGGGAAATTACAAATTTTTACGCGGTAGATAATAATCGTCCGAGAGATGATAACGATGATAGTTTAACCCGCTATCATTGGCTACTTGCCAATAAAAATTTTGCCATAAAGCGTGGTATTAGACGTGCTTGGCTCAATAAAACAAATGACGAAAATGGATGTTCTGGAATAAATTTCATGTGGCCTGATTTAGAAAACGAAAAATTTAAGCAGGCACTTAAACTTGTTTCCGAAGGCAAAGAGGTAAATAATATTTGCCCAATTTTCACATATAGCATAGAAAATGGTGCTACTTATATGTGGATGGGGGATTTGGAAACAGAAATGCAACAAGCATACTACGACGAATATAAAAATAATATTCCACAAGTTGATATATTGTTTCAGCCACATCATGGTCGCAAATCAGGAGCTGTTCCGAATGATTTATTAGAGGCATTAAACCCTAAATTAATCATCATAGGTAATGCTCCATCCGAGCATATTGACTACGGTGATTCAAGGCAGACTATCACTCAAAATGCAGCTGGGGATATATGTTTTGAAAATGATGGCAAAGAAGTGCATATTTACACTAAAAATAAAATTAATAATAAGCCCACATGCCTAAAGACTAAACAAGGGAAAGGAAATATTACACGAACCGTTTATGGATTTTCTATTGTAGATTGGTATTATGCGGGAACGTTAGCAGTTTAAAGATGAAATACTTATGGATATAAAATACTACGATTTATTATCAACTACCATAATAGGTGTAACTATTGTGGCCACAATCAATTATCTTTTTGTCGGAAATATAGAAATAGATGGTGTTGTATATCTTGCATTAGGATATTTAGCTGGATATTTTATTAATGCTATTGGAAGCCTGCTTGAAGGCTTTTATTACAAAACAATAAATGGTATGCCATCAGATAAGCTGCTTACATTGGTGAATGGACAAAATTGGACAGGATGTAAGCGTGTTAAATTCTATGAAGCTGAAAAAGCAATAGCAACGTTGAAAAAAGAATTGAATGACCAACATGCCTCTGAACGGAAAATGTTTGGATGTGCTATGAGAAAGGTCAATGGATGTGAGGATTGTAGAGTTCCAGCTTTTAATGCCCAATATGCTTGGGCACGAACAATGCTTACAACAATATTGATTGCAGACACTTTGTGTGCTTTTCGTTTTTATAACGAATGGCTGTTTTGGCCAATTGCAATGATACTGTTGATTATATCATGGAATAGATTCAAAGAAAGAGGCTATTATTATGCAAGAGAAGTTCTTAATGAATATTTGAAACGAACTGACAAAAATGAATGATTTTCACACATAGGGCTAAGGCTGATTTCTGTTATTTCATTACAATAAAGGTGATGGTTGGTAATCTTATTATAATAATATTTGTCGGTAATTTGTCTATATTGGCAAATACATCATTGAGTTAAGTTAATGAAACGTGAGGTTCAAATAATGGTTATATTGGGATTATGTAAGAAAATCCAAGAAAAGGCATTACCTTTGTGATTAATAAGCAACTGCGCTAATGACCTGAAGAATAAGAATAAAATAACATACAAAACTCCTTCGCTGTCTTATAGGCTTTGGTCTGCCTCGCAGGGATAGCGGCGGAGTTTTCCGCTTTTATATACGACAATGGCAAAAAAGGCAAAAACAAAGGACATAGTAGAGAAAACTATTGAGCAAACGCTATGGGATTCGGCAAATGAGTTGAGAGGCAATCTCGATGCTGCCGAGTATAAAAGTGTTGTACTCGGACTTGTTTTTCTAAAATATATCAACGACTGCTTTAAAGTCAAGCACGAAGAACTGATCGCAGAGGGTGCTGGTTTTGAAGAAGACCCGGATGAATATATTGGCGATAACATATTTTTTGTTCCTGTTGATGCCCGTTGGGACAAAATTGTCAAAGCCTCACTTACTGCCGAAATCGGAGTTGTCGTTGATGCGGCGATGGAAGCATTAGAGAAAGAGAATAAACAGCTAAAAGGTATTCTTCCGAAAAATTATGCACGCCCAGAACTTGACAAACGCCGCTTGGGTAATGTGATCGATATTTTCGAGAACAATCTACACTTTACAGGGTCGGAAGCCCGCGATGTACTCGGACGCGTATATGAGTATTTTCTTGGAGAATTTGCCCGTGAAGAGGGCAAGAAAGGTGGAGAATTCTACACCCCTTCATGCGTTGTCCGTACCATTGTTGAAGTTATCCAACCTTACAAAGGTAAGATTTTTGACCCTGCCTGTGGTTCGGGAGGTATGTTTGTACAGAGTAGTAAGTTTATTGAACGACACCGGGGTAATATTAATCAAATATCTGTTTATGGGCAAGAACTCAACAGCAACACGTGGAGGTTGGCACAAATGAACCTTGCCATTTGTGGTATTGAAGCCAACTTTGGTGATAGTTCCGGTGATTCTTTCCACGATGACAAGCACCCGTTTCTCAAAGCAGACTTCGTAATGGCTAATCCACCGTTCAATATTTCCAAATGGGGTGGTGACCAACTACGTGATGATCCACGCTGGCAATATGGAATACCACCGGAGGGTAATGCCAACTTTGCATGGATGCAGCATATGCTATATCACTTGGCTGACAATGGACGTATTGGTCTGGTACTTGCCAATGGCTCATTATCCTCACAACAGGGTACAGAGGGGGAAATCCGTAAAAACATTGTTAAAGCTGACTTAGTGGAAGGCATTATTGCCATGCCATCACAATTGTTCTACAATGTACAGATACCTTGTTGCCTATGGTTCTTGACAAAAAAGAAAGTACAACCGGGCAAAACGCTTTTTATAGATGCCCGTAATATGGGCTATATGAAAGACCGTACGCACCGTGAACTTTCTTGCGGAGAAGAAACAGAAGACCATGGCAATGATATTGCACGCATAGCAGATGCCTTTGAACAGTTTCGTGCTGGAACGCTTGAAACTGAAAAAGGTTTTTCAGCTATTGCCACTATTGAAGATATAGAAAAGCAAGACTTTATTCTTACTCCCGGACGTTATGTAGGTATTGCTGAAGTGGAGGAAGACGGAGAACCTTTCCAAGAAAAGATGGAACGCCTTACTTCCGAACTTTCAGATTTGTTTGCCCAATCACATACGCTTGAAGACGAAATCCGTAAACAGTTGGCAAGTATTGGTTTTACCGTCAAATGAAACAACTTCTACTCTTCGTTAGATTCACATTAATAACGAGGATATGAAAGAAAAATTAATTCAAGAAATCAGCACCGCAATGGCAGAAGTATTAAGTTTTGAACAAGTAGCTCACCTTAATAGTGTATTGCTTCAAGTTGTAAGCAAATACACTATTACAGAGGATGGCGAGACTCTGCACGAAAACGCAGCGTCTAATGACCGTCTACTTGATATATTTCTGTCGGCAAAACAAGTGGAGGGTTGCACTACTCCGACAATCAAATACTACGGTTCTACCATTCGGCAACTGTTCAAAAAGATGCCTAAGAAGATAACCGACTACACGACAGAAGACATCAGAGCCTACCTCGCTGTATTCCAAAGAAAGAACAAATCAAGCAAAGTGACCATTGATAATATCCGCCGGATATTTTCGTCATTCTTCGCTTGGCTTGAAGAAGAAGACTACATTGTCAAAAGTCCTGTCCGCAGGATACACAAGGTAAAAACAGGGACACAGGTTAAGGAAGTGTTAAGTGATGAGAATATCGAACAGCTTCGGGATAGTTGCACCCAAATTCGCGACCTTGCCATTATTGATTTGTTGGCTTCTACGGGTATGCGCGTGGGTGAACTGGTGAAGCTCAATCGTGAAGACATCAATTTTTCCGAGCGCGAATGTATTGTTTTCGGCAAAGGCAACAAGGAACGTATTGTTTACTTCAACGCCCGTGCCAAAATTCATTTGCAACAATATTTGGCTTCTCGTAAAGACCGGAACAAAGCACTTTTTGTTTCGTTGGCAAAACCGCATAAGCGGCTTGAGATTTCGGGTGTGGAAACCCGTTTGCGCAAAATCGGTCGTTTGGCAAAAATCGTACGTGTTCACCCTCATAAGTTCCGCCGTACCTTGGCTACTATGGCTATAGACAAAGGTATGCCTGTGGAGCAAGTGCAACGCTTGCTTGGTCATGTTAAGATTGACACCACCATGCACTATGCGATGGTTAATCAAAATAATGTCAAACTCTCTCACCGTAAATTTATAAATTAGCATGTGGTATTGTTCGACATATGGTAGAAGTACATCTTTTTTCCAAAATAGACACGGAAATGATAATTTAGAGCAGCAGGCGCAGGCGTTGTTTAAGGCTTGGTTTGTGAATTTCGAGCCGTTCAGGGACGGTGAATTTGTCAATTCTGTATTGGGGAGTACTCCTAAAGAGCTACCAATAACATATATTGAAAATATACCTCATAATATAGAAAGTGGGAAAAGACCGAAAGGTGGGGCTGCATTGATAGGCGTTCCGAGCATTGGAGCAGAAAACATTAAGGGGCTGGGATATTATGATTACTCTAAGACAAAATATATCCCCGAAGAATATGCCCAAACGATAAAAAAAGGAAAAATTAATGGATATGAACTATTGATTTACAAAGACGGGGGCAAGCCGGGGTATTTTATTCCAAATTTCACTATTTTTGGAGAAGGCTTCCCTTTCAATGAGATGTATATCAATGAACACGTTTTTCTTTTGGACTTAATGGACTGTGGCTATAATGTGTTTGCTTATTTTTATATGCAAACACCATACATTATGAACCAATTAAATTCAATTGGAGGTAAGGCTGCGATTCCCGGAATTAACACTAAAGATGTTGAATGTTTGCCCATATACTCAAATGAAAGCCCTTATGTGAAAAAGTTTGGTGAAATAGTTCTACCTTTCATCAAAACGATACTTTCTAACAGCCTTGAAAATGCAAAACTGGCAAAAGTGCGTGACTCACTTTTACCAAAGCTAATGTCTGGTGAGTTAAAAATTAATGAAATAGAAACCGAAAAATAATTATGGATAAATCAATCGGCATATTAGATAAGGATTACTCTTTATGGGTTGATGAGCTTGTAAAGCGTTATCGTGGTAGCCAAATCAAGGCAGCAATAAAGGTGAATAAAGAACTGCTGCGCTATTATTGGGAGCTTGGTAAAGATATTGAGGAGAAACAAGCAGATAACAAGTATGGCAGTAAGTTTTACGCTACATTAAGCCGTGACTTGCGTCATGAAATGCCTGATGTTGAAGGACTGTCTGAAACTTCAATTCGATACGCAAAGCGATTTTATACCCTTTATAACCAACAGGTTGCAATTCTTCCACAAGTTGTGGAAGAATCTGAAAAGGAAAACCTTCCACAACTTGTGGAAAGATTATACTCCGATTTGTTTTCAATACCTTGGGGGCATCACCGCTATATCATAGACAAATGTTCCAATGATTCAAGTAAGGCTTTGTTCTATGTACGCCAAACATTGGAAAATGGTTGGAGTAGAGATATATTGCTGAATATGTTGGGTACAAATTTGTATGAGCGAAGTGGTAAGGCTCTGACAAATTTTAAGAATACACTTCCAGATGTGGATAGCGATTTGGCACAAGAATTAACACGCGACCCCTACGATTTCTCTTTCACTGGTTTGCGTGGGAAATACAATGAACGCAAACTGAAAGATACACTGCTGACCAATATCACTAATTTTTTGTTGGAACTTGGTACCGGATTCGCCTATGTAGGCAAAGAGTATCGCTTGCAAATAGCTGAGAAGGAAAAATTTATAGACCTGCTTTTCTATAATCTCAGATTATCTTGCTATGTCGTAGTTGAAGTAAAAATCGGAGAATTCGATTTTGCTGACGCAGGTCAGTTGGGCGGTTACGTTGTCGCTTGTAATCATCTACTTCGCAAAGAGGGACGAGACAATCCCACAATCGGATTGCTTATTTGTAAGCAGAAGAACAACACTTTGGCTCAATATGCGCTGGAATCAAGCAGTCAGCCTCTCGGAATATCCGAATATGAGCTTGAAAAGCTCTATCCAGAAAAGGTTGAAGGTACAATGCCATCAATCAAAGAGATAGAAGATAAATTAGATGGTCAAACTAACTGCTAAATTCTCATTTATAGAATAATATGAAATTATTTTCAGAAAGATACAATTACATAAAGGTAGCAGATGTGATTATAAGAGAAAAAATCACACCTGAAATTCAAAATGCAATCTGTTCATGCTATGATAAATTAAAAAGGTTCTTCATAGAAGCCGGGACATGCTATAGTGATAACCCTATATTGATATGGAGAAATATCTGTGGACCTATTTTCTTAATCAACGTGAGGGAAACTTTTATGAAGGAAGAAGGTATCATATTGTTGCAACGCAATTTGTAGAGGATGAGAATAACCCTTGGTATAGAAAGTTGGACTTGATAGAATTCACCGTCAAATATTTGCATACTATTGATACAAAATACGATAGACGTATGTTTGTTTTCCATTCGTTTGTTGAGCAACTAAACTTCGAATTTAAACGATTAAATTTTGCATATAGGGTCGTTAATACAGAAATAGTCGAAATTACTTCGGATGAAGAACTTGCTGCCGTAGAATCTTCCATGCACGATTCTCCACACAATATAAGAATGCATTTGAGCAAAGCTTTGGAATTGTATGCTCAACGACCGACTGGGGATTATCGAAATTCTATTAAAGAATCTATTTCTGCCGTTGAAGCGTATTGCCGTGAGATTACAGGAGAGAAGACATTAGGCGAGGCTCTTAATAAAATTAATGGTAAAGGGTTGGTCATACCTCAAATTTTGAAAGTTGCATTTGAAAAGTTGTATGCATATACGAATCAACCTAATACAGGAATCCGACACGCTTTGATGGACGAGACAGGCACTTATACTCCAGCTTCAGAAGAAGCATTGTTTATGTTGGTGTCATGCAGTTCTTTTATTAATTATCTAAATAAAAAACTGAAATAATTTCATATGGAAGAATACGATAAAAAGGAAATACAGCATATTTGCTCTAATATATGTAGTGGTGGAACTCCTAAAAGTACCATTGAAGAATATTATGGTGGGACTATTCCTTGGCTAAACACCAAAGAGATTAACTTTAATCGTATCTATAAAACAGAAAAGACAATAACAAACGAAGGGTTAAATAATTCATCTGCCAAATGGATTCCTGCAAAATCTGTAATTGTCGCAATGTATGGAGCAACAGCGGGGAAAACCGCTATTACTCAAATTCCTTTGACAACCAACCAAGCATGTTGTAATCTTACTATTGATTCTACAAAGGCGGATTATAGGTTTGTTTTTTATGCATTATGTAATGATTACGCTTATCTGGCATCGTTTGCAAATGGTGGAGCACAGCAAAATCTGAATGCACAGCAAATAAGAGAATTTGAGATACCTTGTCCTTCTCTTGAAGAGCAAAAACGTATTGCAGACATTCTTTCCTCTCTTGATGACAAAATAGAGCTGAACCGCCGGATAAATGATAATTTAATTCCAACCTATTATGCCTAATACGTTCCATTTTACAGAAGATTCATACGAGCAATCAATAATCTCATTGTTCAAGGAAATGGGCTATGAATATCATTATGGTCCGGAACTTGAAGCCGAAACAGGTCGGGAACTTACTGATGCGACTATACCGGAAGTATTGCGTAAGACAATGTTGGTCATCAATGGAGCGGACAAAGCCGCAGCCGTAGATGAAGCTATCCGTCAAATACGCGAACAATTCAGCCTGCCTTTGGTCAGTGCGAACATCACCCTCACTGATTGGCTACAAAACGGTTTGGACGTGACTTTTAAGACTGACCAAGGCACATTACGTAGCGACCATATCAAGATAATCGAAACGGCCCCAGATCATATAGACAATAATTCTTTTGTTGTTGCAAATCAATGGACTGTAGTAAATGGAAAATCTACCAAACGTGCTGACATCGTGGTATTTATTAACGGTTTGCCTATCTCCGTCATTGAATTGAAGTCTCCTTCTCGTGAAGTTACCAATTCGGAAGAAGCCCATCAACAATTGCAAAACTATATGCGTATTGTTCCACAGTTATTTACCGCTTGTCAGATGCTTGTTATAAGTGATATGGCAGACACTCGGGTGGGTACGATTACTGCACCACTCGACCGATATATGGAGTGGAAAACCACAGACGGAAGTTATGAAAGCACAGCATTTGCCGATTTTGAAACTTTTTTCAATGGTATCTTTAACAAGCATCGCTTCATTGATATTATTGCAGATTTTACTCTCACGATGGGAGTTGATAAAAAAGCCCGTATTCTTGCAGGCTATCATCAATATTTTGCAGTAAAGAAAGCTCTCGAATGTACCAAGCAAGCCTTGCAACGTAAAGACGGAAAAATCGGTGTATTTTGGCATACACAAGGCTCAGGTAAAAGTCTTTCGATGGTGTTTTACGCACATCAACTTTTGAAAAATCTACTAAGCGCGACCTTACTTGTACTAACTGACCGTCTTGACTTGAACGACCAATTGCATAGTACCTTTGCGGCTTGTAGCGATTATTTACGTCAAAAGCCAGTCAAGGCTACCGATGGAGAACATTTATATGAATTGCTTGAAAAGCGTAAAAGTCACGGTATTATCTTTGCCAATATCCAGAAATTCAAAGACCGTGAAAAATTAATCACCAACCGTTCCGATGTGATTGTGATTAGTGATGAAGCCCACCGTACACAATCAAACACCAAAACAAAAATAGATACTGAAACAGGTGAGTTGAAACTCGGTTTTGCAGCTATTGTGCGTAAACTTTTACCTAATGCCGCATTCATCGGCTTTACTGGTACACCTATCGAGCAAGACGATAATGATACAAGGGAAGTTTTCGGCAACTATATCGACATTTACGATATGACCCAAGCCGTGGAAGATGGGGCAACTGTTCCTGTCTATTACGAAAGTCGCCTATTAAAATTGGATTTGGATGATGACACGCTTAAATTGCTTGACAGCGAGTATGACAAACTTGCTGAAGAAGGAGCGGAGGAGCAGGACATCAAACGCTCCAAGGATGAAAATGCACGGCTTCACGCCTTGCTTTCAGCCCCGCAGACTATTGACACATTATGCAAGGACATCATAGACCATTACGAGAATAACCGTGCCGACCTGCTTACGGGCAAAGCCATGATTGTAGCGATTGACCGAGCCACCGGGATAGACATTTATAAAAAATTGATAGAACTTCGTCCACAGTGGAAAGGGATTATCGCTGTAGTTATGACGCAAGGAAATCAAGACCCCGTAGAATGGAACGATATTATCGGCTCTGGCGTAAGGAAGGAGGAGCTGGCTCGCCAGTTTAAGGACAACAACTCATCGCTGAAAATCGCTATTGTCGTGGATATGTGGCTCACGGGATTTGATGTGCCCTCACTTGCAACAATGTATGTTTACAAGCCGATGAAAGGCCATAATCTGATGCAGGCTATCGCTCGAGTGAACCGGGTATTTCCTGAAAAGAGCGGCGGTTTGGTGGTGGATTATATCGGTATCGCCAAAGCGCTGAAAAAAGCCATGCACGATTATACAGGGCGCGACAAAAAACGCTTCGGAGACCCAAATATCAAGACAACCGCTTATCAGCAGTTTGTTTCAGCCTTAAAGCGATGTCGGGAATGTATGAACGGTTATGATTATTCTACTTTTTCCAATTGTTCAAATCTGCAACGAGCCAACCTCATTAGAGGTGGTGTAAATGTGTTACTTGATAAGAATAATTTTGTCCCATCAGAACCTGTTGCCCAAGATAAAGTTTCTTCTGAAGCTCAAAAAGTTTTTATGGAAGAAAGCAAGCGTTTGTCGCAAGCGGCTTCACTTTGTCGCAGTTTGCTGACTCCTGCCGAGCGTTTTGAAGAGGCATATTTGGAAGCTGTAAGGACATTACTGTCACGTCTTTCCGGGAATAAGCAGATTACTCGAAAAATCATAGATGAGCGTATTACACAGTTGCTCAAAGTCGCAATCAAAGCAGATGGCGTGGTGGAAATACTCAATACCAAAGGCTCTGAATTTTCTCTTTTTGATGAGAATTTCCTGAAAGAAATTGCTGATATGAAAGAGAAAAACTTTGCACTCGAACTACTCAAACGCTTGCTTGAAGAGCATATCAAAAAGCACGCTAAAAAGAGAATGGTTGAAGCCGAAAAATTCAGCGAAATGCTCGATGCTCGTCTTGCCGAATATTTGCGTGGATTGATTTCCAACGAGGAGGTTATCAAAGAACTGCTTAAAATGGCGCAAGAGCTGAAAGCAAATGCAGAACAAGCGTCTGAATTGGGGCTGACCGAAGAAGAACAAGCTTTTTATGATGCCTTGACAAAACCGCAAGCTGTACGGGATTTCTACGAAAATGACCAACTTGTTGCTATGGCAAAGGAATTAACTGAAGCCTTACGCAGTAGTAAAACCATTGATTGGCGACAGAAAGAATCAGCTCGTGCCAAAATGCGCTCAATGGTAAAGAGATTACTCAAAAAATACAAATATCCACCTGAAGAACAGGAAGCTGCGCTCGAAACCGTTATCCGTCAATGTGAACTTTATGCGGATTCGGATGACGAAAGTTAGCTATAAAGTTTCATATCCTATCTGGTTATCATTTTTGGATTATATTTATTTACTGCAAAAATATATTATGAGTAGAGGATTACCTTTAAATGTTAAATTATGTTTGGATAAAGCATTGGATTCTGCTTTGTTGTCAGTTGAAACATATAATAAACCTGCTGTGAAATTTAAATCAGGTGGGTACATTGTTTTAATGTGTATCGCATGGACATCATTGTTTCATGCAATATTTTTCAAAAGGGGGATAAAACCATTTTATCGAGAAAAAAATAAAGTACGATTTAAAAGAGTTGATGGAGAAATTCAATTTTGGGAGTTAGCCACATGTGTAAAAGAATACTTCAAAGGAGAAGATTGTGCAATAAGGAAAAACATCGAACTCTTTATTCCATTAAGAAATAAATTGGAGCATAAATTCTTACCAGAATTAGATGCTAATATTTTCGCAGAGTGCCAAGCTCTATTGCTAAATTTTGATAAGATTGTAGAGAAAGAGTTTGGTGAAGATTATTGCCTAAGAGAGTCTTTGTCCTTTGCATTGCAACTATTTCCCTCTTCGAGAACTCTTGCAATGGGGATAAAAATGAGCAAAGATGCTCAAAAAATTACTCGATTTATTGATAAATATACGTGAGTTCGGTATAAGTATTCTATGCAATAAGTTTGCTTTTGTCAATAATATCGATATTCATTGATGGTTTCTTAGGGAGCAGATTATATGCAATAAGTCCAGCAATGAGATTTGAGGCGAAGTT
>OJKC01001132.1_pt1 | contig 17767 bp, 8 predicted proteins | sample 1596401 | NCBI WGS metagenome assembly OJKC01 (sample SAMEA4350162, study PRJEB24818) | metagenome | biome: human; feature: gut; material: faeces | place: Denmark | collected 2013-09 | reverse complement strand
CCTCGAAGCCGAGAAACTCAAGGCCTACAACATCGAAAACCTCTCGCAGATCCTCGACGAGGTGAAGACCTCGGTCAACATGCAGACCTTCCGCAACGACAAGTCGCAGGAGGAGGACACGCAGGCACAGTCGTCGGCCGTGGCCACGGGCGTGGGTTACGTCCTGGGATTCATCCTCTACATGTTCCTGCTGATCTACGGCTCGATGGTCATGCAGTCGGTGATCGAGGAGAAGAACAACCGCGTGCTGGAGGTGATGGTCTCGTCGGTGCGCCCCTTCGACCTGATGATGGGCAAAATCCTCGGCGTGGCTTCGGTGGCTATCGTACAGGTGCTGCTCTGGGGCGTGCTGATCGCCGGCGTCGGAGCTTTGGTGATGCCCCATCTGATGCCCGAAGACGTGATGGCGAGCGCCCAGGCCATGCAGCAGGGCATGCCCGACGCGGCTTCGATGTCCGGCATGAACCCCGAGATGCTGCAAGCCGTGGCCGCCATGACCGACCTGGGCTATATCGTCAAGATCTTCGTCAGTCTGCTGCTGTTCGTCTTCGGCGGCTACCTGCTCTACTCGGCGATGTTCGCCGCCGTGGGTTCGGCCGTGGACAACGTGCAGGACGCCTCGCAGCTGCAAATGCCCATCACGCTGCCGATCATCCTCGCGCTGTTGATGATGTTCGTCGTCATCAAGGACCCCAACTCGCAACTGGCCTTCTGGTTCTCGATCATTCCGTTCACCTCGCCGATCGTTATGATGGCACGCATCCCCTACGACATTCCGCTGTGGGAGGTCGCTCTCTCGCTCGTGGTGCTCTACGCCTCGTTCGTGGGCATGGTGTGGTTCGCGGCGAAGATCTACCGCGTGGGCATCTTCATGTACGGCAAGAAACCGTCGCTCAAGGAGCTGTTCAAGTGGATACGGTACAAGTACTGACGCCGGGCGTCAATTAAAAATGAAAAATTAAGAATTAAAAATTGGCACCTGTTTTTCTGTTATCAAAATAACAGATTCTTAAAATATTTTCATAAATTTGTCCCGAATTAGGACTTACCGAAAATCATTTCAACAAAATACTTAAAAATCAAAGAGCTATGATCTCGATCGACAACTACGATTTCAAAGGCAAGCGCGCGATCATCCGCGTGGATTTCAACGTGCCCCTCAACGAGAAGGGCGAAGTGACGGACGACACGCGCATCCGCGCCGCCATCCCCACCATCAAGAAGGTGCTCGCCGAGGGCGGCTCGGTGATCCTGATGTCGCACATGGGACGTCCCAAGAAGAATCCCGATCCCAAATACTCGCTCGAGCAGATCGTTCCCGCCGTCGAGAAAAACCTCGGCACGAAGGTCGAGTTCGCCGGCGACTGCATCGGTGAGAAGGCCGCCGAAATGGCCAAAAACCTCAAGCCCGGACAGGTTATGCTGCTGGAAAACCTGCGTTTCTACGCCGAGGAGGAGGGCAAGCCCCGCGGCCTGGCCGAAGACGCCTCGAAGGAGGAGAAGGACGCCGCCAAGAAGGCCTTGAAAGAGGGTCCGCAGAAGGAGTTCGTCAAGAAACTCGCTTCGCTGGCCGACTGCTATATCAACGACGCGTTCGGCACGGCCCACCGCAAGCACGCTTCGACCTACCTGATCGCCAAACAGTTCCCCAACGACAAGATGTTCGGCTACCTGATGGAGAAAGAGGTGAAGGCCATCTCCTCGCTGATGGAGGCCCCGGCCCATCCGTTCTGCGCCATCGTGGGCGGATCGAAGGTTTCGTCGAAGATCGGCGTGATCAAGGCGCTGATCGAGAAGGTCGATTCGATCATCATCGGCGGCGGCATGACCTACACCTTCGCGGCTGCGCAGGGCGGTAAGGTCGGCGGCTCGATCTGCGAACCCGACATGTTCCCCGTAGCCCTCGAGATCCTCGAGCTGGCCAAGAAGAAGGGCGTGCAGCTGGTCATGTCGCCCGACGCGCTGATCGCCGACGCATTCTCGGCAGACGCCAACACCAAGGAGGCGCCGGCCAACGACATTCCCGACGGATGGGAGGGTCTGGACATCGGCTCGGAGGGCAAAAAGGTCTTCCGCGAGCACATCCTGGGCTGCAAGACCATCCTCTGGAACGGCCCCGTGGGCGTGTTCGAGATCGACAAGTTCGCAACCGGCTCCAAGGAGGTGGCCCAGGCCATCGCCGAGGCTACGAAGAACGGCGCCTACTCGCTCATCGGCGGCGGCGACTCGGTGGCCTGCATCAACAAGTTCGGCCTGGCCGACCAGGTGTCGTACATCTCGACGGGCGGCGGCGCGCTGCTCGAATACATCGAATTCGGCGACCTGCCGGGCGTTGCGGCCATCCGCGACTAACCGGGCATACCGTAACAATTACAACGGCGGGGATTTCCGGTTTTCACGGAAGTCCCCGTTTTATCAAACCCCGAACGACATGAAAAAAATCATTCTTTTCGCAACAACAATGGCTTGCATGACAGCCTGTCAGAATACCCCCAAGACCCCGGCCCTCGACATGGCGAACTTCGATCTGTCGGTAGCCCCCAACGCCGATTTCTACGAGTACGCCACGGGCGGCTGGCAGAAGAACAACCCCCTGAAGCCCGAATATGCGCGCTACGGTTCGTTCGACATCCTGCGCGACAACAACGAGAAGCGCATCAACGAGCTGTTCTCCGGCATGACGCAGCAGAAAGCCGAGCCGGGAAGCGTCGAGCAGAAGATTTCGGACCTCTACAAGATGGGGCTCGACTCGGTGCGCCTGAACGCCGAGGGCGCTGCTCCGATCAAGGCCGCCGTCGACGGAATTCTCGCCATCGGCGACCGCCCGCAGCTGACCGCCGCAGTGGCCAGGCTCCACTCCTCGATCGCCAATCCGTTCTTCGGCGTGGGCGTGCAGTCCGACCTGATGAACAGCGACATCAACGCGCTCTACGCCTCGCAGCCCGACCTGATCATGGGCGACCGCGACTACTACCTCGATCCCGAGAACGAGTCGATCCGCACCGCCTACAAGGAGTATCTGGGCAAAATCTTCCGGCTGTCGGGCGTTCCCGAGGCCGACATCGACAAGGCCGTCGCCGGCGTGCTGTCGATCGAAACGAAGCTGGCCGAGAAAAACTGGTCGAGCGTCGAACTGCGCAACATCCCCGCCATGTACAACCCCACGAAGAAGGCCGATTTCGAGAAGGCCTACGATGCCATCGACTGGGCCGAGTACTATAAGACAATGGGCATCGGCGATTTCGAGCAGATCATCGTGACGACCCCCTCGGCCCTGGCCAACGCCAACGAACTGATGAAAACCGCCCCGCTGGAGGAGATCCGCTACTACCTCGCCGCACAGTACATCGGCGCAGCCGCCAGCTACTTGAGCGACGACTTCATCAACGCGTCGTTCGACTTCTTCGGCCGCGTGATGTCGGGCAAGCAGGAGCAGAAACCCCGCTGGAAGCGCGCCATGTCGGTGCCCAACGGAACCCTTTCGGAAGCCGTCGGCGAGATGTACGTGGCCAAGTACTTCCCCGAGAAGGACAAGGTCCGGATGCTCGACATGGTGAAGAACCTGCAAACGGCCCTCGGTCAGCACATCGCCGCCCTCGACTGGATGTCCGACGCCACAAAAGCCAAGGCGCAGGAGAAACTCGCGGCCTTCACCGTGAAGATCGGCTATCCCGACAAGTGGAAGGACTACACGACGCTGAAGATCGACCCTGCGAAGAGCTACTGGGAGAACATCGTCGAGGCCAACGCCTGGTATACGTCCGACAACATTTCGAAACTGGGCAAGCCCGTGGACAAGGACGAGTGGCACATGTCGCCCCAGACGGTGAACGCCTACTACAATCCCACGACCAACGAAATCTGCTTCCCGGCCGCCATTCTCCAGCCGCCGTTCTACAACCCCGACGCCGACGACGCGGTGAACTACGGCGCCATCGGCGTGGTGATCGGCCACGAGATGACCCACGGGTTCGACGACCAGGGCCGCAATTTCGACAAGGACGGCAACATGAACAACTGGTGGACCGACGAGGACGCCGCCGCGTTCAAGGCCAAGACGGACATTCTGGTCAAGCAGTTCGACGCGATCGAGGTTCTGCCCGCCAAGGAGGGACAGCCTGCGATCTTCGCCAACGGCGCATTGTCGCTCGGCGAGAACATCGCCGACCAGGGCGGCCTGCGCGTGGCCCGCACGGCCTACCGCAATTCGCTCGCAGGCAGGGAGGCTCCCGCCCCGATCGACGGATTCACTCCCGAGCAGCGTTTCTACCTGGGCTACGCCACGCTGTGGGCGCAGAACATCCGCGACGAGGAGATCGCACGTCTCACCAAGCTCGACGTGCATTCGCTGGGCAAATGGCGCGTGAACGCCACGCTGCGCAACCTGCAGGATTTTTACGACGCCTTCTCGATCGCCGACGGACCGATGTTCCTGCCCGAACAGGATCGCGTAATCATCTGGTAACCCGCTTAAAAAGCGGGTTTCAGGGGCGATGCCGGGCCATTCTGGCTTACGATCCCGTTCTGCGCCCGCCCGCTTAAGAAGCAGGCTTCAGGGGGCGACGGCCGGCCGGCAGGATTCCGACCAAGCTCTGCGCCCGTCGGCTTGAGAAGCGGGCTTCAGGGGCGGTAAACGCCCACCGGAATCACGCCCCGGTCCGGAACGCTTCATTCAATAAAAAAGACGGCAGGGAGTTTTCCCTGCCGTCTTTTTCGTCTCCGGGCGGTGCAGCCCGGCTTTCCCCGCCGCGCGCCCGGTCCGGCGGCGGAGAACCGAAAAACCGGGCTTCGAAGCATCCATTTTTCGCTTTTTCTTTTATCTTTGTGCTAAAGAAGAAACGATGACCCGACATAAGGCATATACGAAAATTCCGTTTGCGGCGCTGGTTTTCGCCGCAACGCTGATTTCTCCGGCGCTCCATGCCCTGAATATCCCGGACTACCGCTTCCACACCATGCCCGAGACCTCCTATTACGGAGGCATCCACAGCATCGCCAAGGACAGCGTCGGGCGTATGTGGTTCAGCGGCTACGACGCCCTGTTCATGTACAACGGCACGTCGTTCGTACGGATGACCGACCTGGTCACGAACCTCTTGCCGAATTCCTACTGGTCCTACGGACAGGTGATCACGGACAACCGGAAAGGCCTGTACGTAGGGACTAACCAAGGGCTGCTGCGCTTCAACTACCGGAAGCTGGAGTTCGAATTCGTTCTGGAGGGCAATATCGGCTCGGTCACAGCGAACAACGACGGGACGGTATGGCTGATCCGCAACAACGGCATCGAATCGTTCAGCCCCGAACGGCTGCCCGCCGTGACCCGCTATCCGATGCCTCCGGAGATGTCCGCACCCGGGCGGACGCTGACGCTGGTGTGCACGAAGGAGTACGTTTACGCCGCGTCGGGCGGCGATCTCTACCGCCTGAACCGGGAGACCGGGCAATACGTCCTCTTCGCATCCGTCGGCGGCGGCAGCTGCGTGATCCGCGACGTGGTGGAGTGCAACGGGTCGGTATATGTCCTCACGCTCATGGACGGGCTCTACGAATGCGACGGCAACGGCAGGATCGGACGGTATTTCCGACTGCCGCTCGAATACGAGAAATCCGCCGGCGCCAAGGAGCTTCACCTCGATTCGCAGGGCATCATCTGGGTAGCGACGCAATCGGGACTGCTGCTGCTGGAGCCGCTTACCGCCAGCACGCAGCTGCTGCGTTCCGACCTCCACTATCCCTACTCCCTGCCCAACAATTCGGTATGGTCGATCTTCCCCGATCCCGACGGCGGGATATGGGTCGGCACATACGGCGGCAAACTGGCCTACATGACCTTCGCGGACAACGGCGTGGACTATTTCAAAGCCACGCCGGGCGGGCTGAACCATCCCATCGTCAGCTGTTTCGAAGAGGATTCGGAGGGCAATCTCTGGATCGGAACGGAGGGGGGGGGGAATTAACCGCTGGGACCGCCGCGACGGCCGGTTCGTCTATTACACGCAGGAGAGCCGCTGCGGCCTGACGTCGAACATGATCAAAAAGCTGTGGCACGACGGAAACGACAGGCTGCTGGTCTCGGCGTTCAACGGCGGAATGCGGGTCTTCGACGAACGGCAGGGACGTTTCTCCGACCTGTACATGAACCATCCGGCCTCGGGACAGCCTTTGAGCGTCTATGACTTCGCCAAGGAGGGCGACCGGGGCATCTGGCTGACCGACCCGGACGCCGAGCTGATGTACAAGGATGCGAGTACGGGACGCGTGGAGACGGTCCGGCTGACAGACGCACAGGGAAACGCCGTCCGCATCCATATCGAAACGCTGTTCCACGACGAGCGGGGCAACCTGTGGCTCGTCGGGCACGACGGCGCATACGTCGTCGATCCCGCCACACGGCGGATTCTGAAGCGCCATTACATCGCAGAGGCCCCCTATTCGGTCAACAACCTCTGCTCCTACTGCGTCACCTCCGACTCCGACATCTGGTTCGGAACCCGTGGCGGCGGGGTCAACCTGCTGCGCCGCAACGGCAGTTACGTCAATTTCAGGGACCGGAACGGCGAAGGGCTGGAGGGCAAAACAGTCTTCGGCATCCTCGAAGACACCCCCTCGAAAGATGTCTGGTTCAGCACCAACGACGGGCTTTACTATTACGACCATACCGACGGGGTGATCCGCAAATCGCAGATCGACATCCCGAACCGCTGCGGGGCCTACTACGTGCGGGCTTGCTACAAGACCTCGAAAGGCGAAATGCTGTTCGGAGGGACGGACGGCTTCATCCTCTTCACCCCGGGAAAGATCAAATACAACGACCAGAAGCCGAAAGTCTATTTTACGGACCTGCTTATCAACAGCCGGCCGGCCGTGCCCGGCGCCAAGAACTCGCCTCTGGAGAAAGCCATTTCCACGCTCTCCTACCGCGGAGGCGAGGGCGACGTGATCGAACTGTCGCACCGGCAGTCGAATTTCGAAATCCGCTTCTCGGCGAACAGCTACCTGAACGCCGAGAAGAACCAGTATGCCTACCGCCTGCTGGGACACTCCGAAAGATGGTCCCTGCTGCCGCAGGGACAGAAGGCGGTGCAGTTCTTCAACCTGCCCGCCGGAAACTATGTCTTCGAGGTCAAGGCGGCCAACAACGACGGCCTGTGGGGCGACGAGGTTTCGGCGCTCGGCTTCAGGGTGCACCCCTCGCCCTTCCTCTCCCGCTGGGCCTACCTCGTTTATGCGGCGCTGCTCTCGGCGGTGGCCTACTTCATCTGGCGGTATTTCACCAACAAGAAGATTTTCGAACAGCGGCTCGAACTGGAGCGGATCAAGGAACAGAACATGAAGCAGCTGACCCAGGCCCGGATCAACTTCTTCACGAACATCTCCCACGACCTCAAAACTCCGCTCACGCTGGTCGTCGACCCGCTGAAACAGCTCAAGGAACACCTGCCCGCCAATGCGCCTGGCAATGCCTACGTGCACCTGATCGAGAAGAACGTGGGGCGCATCCAGCGCATGATCAGCCAACTGCTTCAGTTCCGCGAAATCGAGAGCCAGAAGATCACCCTGAACCGCCAGCCGGGCGATCTGATCCGCTTCATCGACAGCATCTTCTCGCTGTTCGAGTTCTACGCCAACAAGAAGGGGATCGAAACCGGCTTCAACTCCCAGTATGAAAGTTTCTACACCAAGTTCGACCACGACGTGATCGAAAAAATCTTCACGAACCTCTTCTCCAACGCGATCAAGTACGCCTCGGAAAACGGCTATGTCGGCGTGAGAATCTACCCGGCGCGGCAGGACCAGCGCCCGGAGTCCGCTCCGCCGGCCGCCGGCACCGAATACATCGCCTTCACGGTCACCAACACCGGGGCGGAAATCCCCGACGACAAGAAGGAGGCCATCTTCGAATCGTTCAACCACCTCTCCGACCGCCGTCCCCAATTCGAGAGCAGCAGCGGCCTGGGACTGGCCATCGTCAAGGAGCTGGTCGGCAACCTCAACGGAACCATCACCCTCCGTTCGGGCAACTCGAAAGTCGCGTTCACGGTGGTCCTGCCCTTCACGCTCAACGCCGAAAAGACCGACAGCGCCGCCGAATCGTACGAATACACGGTCTCCGAAATCGACAACCTGCTGACCGAATCCGACGTCATGGCTCCCAACGACCGGCACGACCGCAAGGCGTGCAACATCGTGGTCATCGAGGACGACCCCAACCTGCGGAGCTACCTCGAACAACGGCTGTCGAAACACTACAACGTATACACCGCGGCAAACGGCAGCGAAGGCATCGCCAAAGCGGAGAGAATCTGCCCCCAGATCGTCATCACCGACCTGATGATGCCCGAAGCCGACGGCTTCGAGGTATGCCGCTCGCTGCGTTCGAACATCAAGACCAGCCATATCCCGGTGATCATGCTTTCGGCTCTGGGCAAAAACACCGAAAACAAGATCAAGGCACTGGAATGCGGAGCCAACGTGTTCATCGACAAGCCCTTCGATATGGATTTCCTGCTCAAACAGGTTGCCAACCTCATCCGCAGCCAGCAGGAACTCAAGGAGCGTTACAGCAAGAAGTACATCGCCGAACCGTCGAAGATCACCATTTCGTCGATGGACGAGGAACTGCTGAAAAAGGCGATGAACTATATCGAACGGAACATGGACAACAGCGACTACAATGTGGATTCGTTCGTGTCGGACATGTCGATCGGACGCACGCTCCTCTACCAGAAGATCAACGACATCACGGGCATGTCGATCAAGGAGTTCATCATGGACGTCCGGCTGAAACGGTCGGCCCAGCTGCTCCGGGAGTCGGACCTGACCATCTCCGAGATCTCGGTCCTGACGGGATTCGCCAATCCCAAATATTTCAGCATCTGTTTCAAACGGCATTTCGAACTGACCCCATCCGAATTTAAGAAGAAATCCTGACGCAAACCGCACGAAAGGAGCCGACCGAACCGGCTATGAATATCTCGTGCTTTCGTATCCGCCGGAGCAGCGTCCGCATCTGCCCGCAGAAACCTTCCCGCCGTCGCCCCGCGCGACCGGCAGGGAGGTTTCATTTTGTCCGGACGGGACTCTTCGCAGGTCTGCGCAGCGCCCGGATATGATCCTTTTTTTTACCCCTCCGTACGAAATGGAACCATTTCCGAATAAACGACGCCCATCCGGTCGCCCCGTTTTATTGACCTTTGCAATACGGGGTCCGAAGTCCCCGGCGTCCGCTTTTCCTTCGAAATACATAAAAAAATTTAAAAAATTAAAACCTGAAACCTATGAAAAGATGATCGGAAAACCACACCAGGCGACGAAGTGTCTCCCGCCCCTCCAGACAATCCCTTTATAACGGAGATACAAGCACTAACCAAAAAGAAACCTTTTATGATAATGAGCATGTACAAAAAGCTTATAGGCAGCCTGACGATTTCCCTCTTATTCCTGCTGTCTGCAACACCGTCGTTCGCCCAGCAGAACGACGTCAAAGTAACCGGTAAAATCACCGACGGAAGCGGCGCCCCGCTGGCGGGAGTCGTTGTCGTGGTAAAGGACGGCAAAAGCAACAACGGAGCCGTATCCAATACGCAAGGTGTTTATGAAATCAAAGTTCCCGCATCCTCGACGCTTCTTTTCACCTGTCTGGGCTATACCGACCAGGAAGTGAAACTCGGCGCATCGAATGTCGTAAACGTGACGATGACCGAAGACGCCCAGTCCCTCGACGAAGTGGTCGTCGTGGGTTACGGTACGCAGAAAAAGAAAGACCTCACGGGAGGTCTCGCCGTCGTCAGCAAACAGACGCTGGAAATGGTCTCGACCAACAACCTGATGGACCGTCTGGTCGGCCAGGTCGCCGGTCTGAACATCACGACCGGCAACGAAGCGCCGGGCAGCAACCAGACCCTGCTGATCCGCGGCCAGAACTCACTGACGGCCAGCAACGACCCGCTGATCATTCTCGACGGCATTCCCTACTCGGGCGGACTGGCCGACCTCGACCCGAACATCATCGAGAACATGTCGGTGCTGAAAGACGCGTCGGCCGTGGCCATCTACGGTTCGCGCGGCTCGAACGGCGTCATCCTGATCCAGACCAAGCGGGGTTCGCAGGGCGATTTCCATGTCACCTACAAAACGAAGCTCGCCATCGCCGAGCCGATGCAGCGCATCGAAACCATGGGTCCCAACGAGTTCATCCGCCTCAAACAGGACATGGGCCGGCTCAAGAACAATTACAGCGGCGAGCAGCTCGATCCGCTGGTAGGTTCGATTATCAGCGCCAGCGAGAAGGTAAACTACGCCAAGGGCATCACCAACGACTGGCAGGACTACGTCTTCCGCACGGTCTTCACGATGGACCACCAGCTGAGCTTCCAGGGCGGCAACGAGAAGACCACCTATATGGCCTCGGTTTCCTACCTGGACAACCCCGGCGTGGTTTACAATTCGAATTACCAGCGCACGAACGTCTATGCCAGCATCAACCAGAAAATGAACGACTGGCTGTCCGTAGGTCTCACCACGCAGTTCGTGAACCGTGAGACCGGCGGTGCGACGCCGAACCTCGAACATGCCATCAAGCAAAGCCCCTACGGCATCTACAAGGACGAGACCGGCGCCTACTACGAAGAGCCGATGGACTACTCGAACCTGCCCAACCCGATGAAGGACGTCAACGCCGACCAGAAACGCACGGGCCGCAACTTCATGGCCAACGGGTTCCTCGATCTCAAACTTCCGGTCAAAGGGCTCTCTTTCCGGTCGCAGTTCGGCTACAACTACCGCAGCCAGATGAACGGAACCTACTACGGCCGCAACACCGTAACGGGTAAGAAAGTCGACGGCCGCGCCGAGCTGGCCAACAACCACACGACGGACTGGACGTGGGAGAACGTGCTTAAATTCGACCGGAATTTCGGCAAACATCACATCGACTTCACAGGTCTCTTCTCCATGCAGGAGGCCCAGTATACAGCCGCTTCGCAAAGCGGCGAAGGCTTCGTAAACGACGACTCGAGCTTCTACCGGATGGACGGCGCCGAGAACAAGATCGCCATCAGTTCGTCTTTCTGGAAAGAGAACTTCGTTTCGGGCATGTTCCGTGTGAATTACGGCTTCAACAGCAAATACCTTCTGACACTCACCGGACGCGCCGACTCGTTCTCGGCCTTCGCTGAAAACCACAAATGGGCTTTCTTCCCCTCGGCTGCCGTTGCCTGGCATCTCGGCGAGGAGAGCTTCATCAAGGACAACGCCTCTTGGATCGACATGCTGAAGATCCGCCTCTCATACGGCGCCAACGGAAACAACGCCATTTCACGTTATCAGTCGCTCGACCGTCTCTACTCGACCAATGGTGTCAAATATATTTGGGGCGACAACAGCGACGCCGCCAACTCGGCCTACCTGCCGAGCGACGGTATCGGCAATCCCGACCTGCGTTGGGAGACCACCTATACGGCCAACCTCGGTATCGACTTCCAGTTCTTCAACGGCCGTCTGGGCGGTACGATCGACATGTACCTCTCCAACACGCACGACCTGCTGATGTCGCGTACCGTTCCCATTATGAACGGTTACAGCAAGATTCTCTACAACGTCGGCCAGACCCGCAACAAGGGTATCGAACTGACGCTCCATTCGCAGAATATCCGCAAGAAGGATTTCAGGTGGGAGACCGACTTCACCTTCTCGCTCAACCGCGACAAGATCGTCGCGCTGCGCGGCGACGGCAGAGACGACATCAACAACAAGTGGTTCATCGGCCAGCCGCTGTCGGTCTACTACGACTGGAACATGATCGGCATCTGGCAGGAAGGCGACGAGTTCACGTTCATCGACAAGGACGGCAAGGAGGTGGCCCACCAGACCGGAGCCACGCCCGGAGCCGCCAAACTGGAGGATGTCGACGGCAACGGCGTCATCGACTCCAAAGACCGCAAGGTGATCGGCAGCAAACAGCCGAGCTTCACGATGTCGATGGGCAACCGTTTCTCCTACAAGGACCTCTATTTCTCGTTCCTGTTCAACGGCGTCTTCGGCAAGTGGATGACGGACAACGTGGCCAACATCTCCTCGTATACGTTCGGTTCGGGCAACTACATCCACGGCGTGAAATACTGGACGCCGGAGACCCCCGACGCAGAGGTCGTTTCGCCGGGTTACCAGGCCTCCTTCAGCCACGGCTACTACAAGAAGCTCAACTACGTGCAGCTGCGCAACATCACGCTGGGCTACCGTGTCAACCAGAAATTCGTCCGCCGGATCGGCTTGAGCGCCATCGACGTGAATTTCAGCGTGAACAACGTCTGCGCCTTCTCCAACATGCGCCAGATGCTGAACTACGACAACACCTGGTTCGCATCGTTCCCGACCGCCCGTTCCTACGTACTGGGATTAACCTTAACCTTCTAATCAAGACCTGACTATGAAAACGATGAATTATATCAAGATCGGCATCGCGAGTTCGATCCTCTCGATAGCTGCGGGCTGCACCTCCTTCCTGGAAGAGGATCTGAAAAGTTCGCTGGCCCCCGACAACACTTACACCAGTTCACTGGGCTTCGAGGTGGGAGCCACGGGGCTCTACGCCATCGCCCGCTCGGAATACAACACCTGGGGTGAAAACGGCGCTTTCATGCACAACGGCGCCTGCGCCTACGAGGTCCTCCAGATTTCGACCGACCTCTGCCGCATGGGAACCGTCCGCGACGGTTCGCTGGTTCCGTTCGCCGAAATGACGCTCAACCCGTCGACGCTTTTCGTCGGCTCGTACTGGAACTGGGCCTACAACCTGATCGCTTCGGCCAACGAACTGCTGATCTATTCCGAAAAGAACGACAACTGGGACTATCCCACCGACAAACAGCTTTACCAGGCCGAAGCCCGTTTCTTCCGGGCTTACGCCTACCGCACGCTGGTCTACCTCTACGGCGACGTGCCCTGGGTCGAAACCATCCAGAAGCCCTTCCTGCTCTCGTTCTCGCGCGATCCCAAGATCGAGGTGCTGGGCAACATCATCAAAGACCTGGAATTTGCCAAGACGTACCTTCCCGACAATCCCGACAACGTGAAGGAGGGCAAGCTTACGACGTGGGCCGCACGCCACCTGCTGAGCGAAATGTACCTGCTGCGCGGCGCCGAAGGCGACTATAAGCTGGCCGAGGAGAATGCCCAGGACGTGATCGACTGCCCGTATTACAGTCTGATGAAAAGCCGCTTCGGCAACGCCAAGAACGATCCCGGCGACTATTTCAGCGACATGTTCGTCGAAAACAATCAGAACCGTTCGGCCGGCAACACCGAGGGTATCTGGGTCATGCAGTTCCAGTACAACACGGTCGGCGGCGGCACGAATTCCGACGACTGGACCCGCCGCGCCTGGAATCCCCAGTACCACGCCATCGACGGATTCGCACTGGCCGACTCGCTCGGCGGCCGCGGCCTGGCGCAGATCTATCCGCTGAAGTGGTGGATCGGCGTCAAAGGAACCAACGCCACGACGGCCGGAGAAAAGGAGGGTTTCCCCGGGATTCAGGAAAAAGGCATCTTCGAAGACGGCGACATCCGCAACTCGGAGTACAACATCAAGCGCAACTGGTACTACAACAACCCGCTGACGCCCAACAAGCTGGGACAAAAATGCCCCATCGACGACAAATCGTGGTCGCAGGCCCAGCTCTTCCCGGCGCTGAAGAAATTTTTCTTCGGTAAGGAGGAAAACCTCCAGCTCACCGGCGCATACAAGGACCGCATGAAATTCCGCCTGGCCGAGACCTACCTGCTGTTGGCTGAAGCCTACCTGCGTCAGGACATGCCCGATAAGGCCGCCGATGCCGTGACCGAAGTGCGCCGCCGCGCCAAAGTGTCCGACGTTTCCGACGAGGAGATGACGATGGATTTCCTGCTCGACGAGCGCATCCGCGAACTCTACGGCGAAGAGAGCCGCCGCTTCACGCTGATACGCACGGGCAAGCTGCTCGAACGCGTGAGAAAGTACAACCCCGAGGCGCGCGACCTCATCCAGGATTTCCACGTGCTGTGGCCCATTCCGCAGGCTATCCGCGACGCGAATGTCGGCAATTTCCCGCAGAATCCCGGATATGAAGGTTACGAAGGCTAAAAACCTTCGTCCCCGCCTCCGGGCGGATCAGACAAGAATGTGTCCGGCAGATTCCGGACCGTATCAGCAACCACGAAAAAAACAATTATGAAAAAGATAAAATTTGCATGCAACCTGTCGCTGCTGACCCTTTTCGCACTCGGCCAGTGGGCCTGTGAATGGGACCCGTACGAACACGACAGCGACCCGGTCCGGGAAACTCTGGAGCTGACCGCCTCCTCCTCCCAGATCGCTTTGGACGAAAACGACCTTTCGGCTACGGTACTGACCTTCGACTGGACGCCCGCGCGTCCGATGCCCGACGAGTATCTGGTGTCCTACACGACCAAACTGGACCTGCTGAACAACAACTTCGGTTCGTCCACCGCCATCGTGACGAGCGAAGACGACGGCATCTTCAGCCGGAGCTACACCTCCGAGCAAATCAACAACTGGGCTAACGAGCGCTGGCAGGTGCCCGTAAACAAGACCTTCACGCTGACGTTCCGCGTCATCGCGGAGTATGCGGGCGGCCCCACATACGAAATGCCCGAAGTGCGCACCGTGGAGGTGACCGTAACCCCGATCAAGGTCGATGTCTTCGATGCCGACAAGGTGTCGCTTTCCGGCACGGCCATCAGCAGCGTGACGGAGATCGAAAAGACGGTCGAGAATGCGAACCTCTATGCCTGGTACGGCGAATTGAGCATCGGCGAGTTGCAGATTCCCGTCGAGCTGGAGGGCCAGACCTACTACATCGTTCCGAGCGACGGCAACGGCGCGCTCCGCGACGGGGAGCTTGTCGACGTGAAGATGACGGAAACCCCCGTTTCGTGGAATATCCCGAACGCCGGCAACTACCGCCTGCTGATCGACATGGAGAACAAGCAGGTGCGCATCTACTCGTCGGCGACCGACCTGAAGCCGCTGTCCGTCACATTCCACCCGAGCGGTGCGGAAGCCAATCCCGAGGCAACGATCGAAGTGCTCGATCTCTACGCCTACGGAGCAGGTACGGGCTGGGGCGTGCGCAAACTCAACCTGAAGCAGAGCTTCGCCGACCCGCAGATCCTGATCTATGACGCCGAAGAGCACAACGGCACGAAACTTTCCAGCGGCATGAAGTTCTGCGTAGCCCAGAATTTCTCGGTCGGCGATGCGGATTACAACCAGAACAATGCCTATTGCTTCACCTGTCCGCTGACGGCAGAAGGCAAGAAGCAGAACCTCACGCTGACTCTCGGCAAGGTGGGCGAACTGCACGGAGGTGCCGACGGAGAGACGCGCAACTCGTATTACACGATCCCCGCTTCCGACCTGCTGATCTTCGATCTGCGTCACGGAACGATCCTGGCCCGGAACAAATAACGCCGGACCGCACGACTGAAAAATATTGCCGTATCGGAATGGAGACTGGGTTCCGGCCGACAGGAAGATACGGCAATATTCCATTACAACGACAATCAATCGTAAAAACAGCAACATGATACACATGAGAAATCTGATGACCGGCTGTCTTCTGGCAGCATTTCTTTGCGCCGCTTCCTGCGGTTGCTCGAAGGACAACGGCGGCGGCGAAGAAGGCGGCCAAGTTGCCGGTGTGACCGTAAAGCCCGCCTACAACAAGTCGGAAGTGCTGCACAACCCGCTCAACGGCTGGGTGATGTATGTCAGCGCGGACTACGATCCCTCCTATTTCGACAAGGAGATCTACGTACCGCTGCTCGGAAAGAACGTAAGGGTGGCGGACTACGCTTCGGCCTGCTATATCCGCACGAAATGGTCCGTGCTGAATCCCGCAGACGGGCAGTACGCCTGGAAAGACCCCGATTCGAAGGTTTACAAACTGGTTCAGAAAGCCCGGGAGCTGAAACTCCCCATCGCTTTCCGCGTCGTGGTGGACGGACGTGACCAGGGCGCCAATACGCCCCAGTTCGTCTACGATGCCGGAGCCGAATACGCGATGTCGGAGCCGAAATACCCCGACCGCAAGACCCCGATGCCGCAGGACCCGATCTTCCAGCGCTACTACGAGAAGTTCGTCGCAGCCCTCGCCGAGGAGTTCAACGATCCGGAATACACCTCGTTCATCGACGGCTACGGCCTCGGCAAGTGGGGCGAGGGCCACAGCGTGGCTTACAACAAGGACGACGTATCGGCTGTCGATGAGAATACGGAAACGGTGAAGCGCGAAGTCCTCGACTGGATCACCAAGCTCTACGCCAAACACTTCACGAAGGTTCCCCTGGTGATCAACTACCACCGCGTACTGGGCCATCCCACGAGCCAGGGCACGGCGAACCCGAACAGCGAAAGCCTCGTGGCCCTGGCCATCAGCAACGGCTACTGCATCCGCTCCGACGCCTTCGGCATGAACAACTCCAGCTGGGGTTACAGCACCTGGGAGAAGGCAATCGCCGCACAATGGCGTTACAAGGTCCCCATCATCATGGAGGGCGGATATATCGTCAGCAGCCACAGCTACTGGAACGACCCGGCCGGCTACCGCCAGGGACACCCCGAAGATGTCCGCCAGGGCGAATTCGACTCCTCGGCCGAAGCCCGCGTCAACATGATGGACTTCCGTGTCGGCCAGGAGACCGAGTCGTGGTTCAACGATGCCTTCAGCCTCGTGCAGCGCTTCGTCTCCGAAGGCGGCTACCGTCTCTATCCCGACCAGGTGATCGTTCCCGACCAGGTGAGCGCAGGCAGCCGTGTCAAGGTCGCTTCGCGCTGGCGCAACATGGGCTGGGGCTATTTCCCGAACAACCTGCCGCAGTGGAACTACAAATACAAGGTGGCCTTCGCTTTGATCGACGCTTCGGACAAGGCGCAGAAGGTCTTCGTCGACAAGGACTGCGAGCCTTCGACCTGGGTCGAGAGCAAGCCCTTCTCCTACACCTTCGAAACGCCGGCCGTCGATCTTCCCGCGGGGAAATACACGTGGGGCATCGCCATCGTTGACACGACGAAGGAGAACCGGCCTGCCATCCAGCTCGCCGTGAACAACGAAAAGACGGCCGAAGGCTGGGTGAAACTGCACGAAGTACAGATCAACTAACGCCTGAAAAACCATGAAGAGGGTTGCATTGCTTTCCGCAGCGCTGCTGCTGTCCGTCACCGCCTCCTTCGGGAGCGGCGTCCTGGTCGAGGCCGAGAGTTTCCGCGACAAGGGCGGGTGGGCCGTGGACCAGCAGTTCATGGACCAGATGGGTTCGCCCTACCTCATCGCGCACGGCATGGGCAAACCCGTGGCGGACGCCGTGACAACGGTCGAATTCCCGGAAACGGGAACCTACCGGGTCTACGTCCGGACGTTCAACTGGGTCGCCCCCTGGTACGACGGGGAAGGTCCCGGAAAGTTCGCCCTCCGGGTCGGCAGCCGGAAACTGTCCGCGACGCTCGGCTGCACGGGCAGCGAGTGGATGTGGCAGTGCGCCGGAAAGGTCTCCGTCCGGAAAGGTCCGGTCAGCGTTTCGCTGACCGACCTTTCCGGATTCGACGGCCGCTGCGACGCCGTCTATTTCACCACCGAAGAGGGCGACGTCCCTCCGTCCGGAAGCGCGGAACTCGCTGCGTTCCGCAAACGGATGCTCGGCATCCCCGCAACGCCGCAAACCGCCGAATCGTTCGATTTCGTCGTCGTGGGCGGCGGCATCGCAG
>OJKC01001131.1_pt1 | contig 17779 bp, 18 predicted proteins | sample 1596401 | NCBI WGS metagenome assembly OJKC01 (sample SAMEA4350162, study PRJEB24818) | metagenome | biome: human; feature: gut; material: faeces | place: Denmark | collected 2013-09 | reverse complement strand
AAGAATCCCGGCAGGAGCAGCAGCGAGAGCAGGTGCAGCAGATTCCCATCGGGGAGCTGTTCCCTTTCAAGAATCATCCATTTAAGGTTTTGGATGATGAATCCATGCAGCGCACGGTGGAAAGCGTGGAACAGTACGGCGTGCTTTCTCCGCTGATTGCCCGCCCTCGCCCGGAGGGTGGCTATGAGATCATCTCCGGGCACCGCCGTCAGCACGCTGCACAGCTTGCCGGGCTGGATGCGCTGCCGGTCATTGTCCGCAATATGGATGATGATGCCGCCGTTTTGCTCATGGTGGATAGCAATCTCCAACGTGAGAATATCCTGCCCAGTGAAAGGGCTTTCGCCTACAAAATGAAGCTGGAAGCCCTAAAAAATCAAGGTGCTAGGTCGGATTTAACTTCGTCCCAAATTGGGACGAAGTTGCGAGCGGATGAAAAAGTGGCGCAGGATTTAGGTGAAAGTCGCAACCAAGTCCAGCGTTTTATCCGCCTGACCAACCTTATCCCGGAACTGCTGGACATGGTGGACGAAAAGAAAATTGCCTTCAATCCCGCTGTGGAGTTGTCCTATCTGGACGAAAGCCAACAGCGGGATTTTTTTAGAAGCGATGAACGACACCCAGAATGCACCATCTTTATCCCAAGCGCAGCGGCTTAAAAAGCTGGCGCAGGAAGGGCACTTCTCGTATGACGTTGCCTTTGCGGTCATGGGAGAAGAGAAAAAGGACGAGCTGGACAAGGTTGTCATCAAAAACGACACCCTGCGGAAATATTTCCCGCGCAGCTTCACCCCGAAGCAGATGGAGGACACTATCATCAAGCTGCTTGAACAGTGGCAACGCAAACAGCAACGGCAGAATGAACGCTGACTTATACCGTAACGAAAGACCCGATGGGGTCTTTTCTTTTGCAATCAAAAGGAGAAAAGCCTATGAAAAACAACGCTACCTGTACCATCCGCTCCGAGGAGATCACCATTGACGTGCGTATCTGCGCTGCACTGGCGGCAAACCGGGGCGGCGAGGTCTACCTCGCAGCCATTGCCCCGGATATGGAACTGACCGTCATCACGCTGGACGAGGCTCACGACATCCTGCCCTGCTTTGACGAGGACGATGCCTGCTTGAACCTTCCCAACACCTCGCTGCTGCTCTGCTACAATCCGGCGCAGGTGCTGAAAATGGGCGGCAAGCACTACCTGACCGGCCCGGTGATTCTGGTCCGCACCAACATGGACGGCGAGGTCATCTCGCTGACCATTGATGAGGTCTACCTGTTCCAGAAGTATCTGGCAAGCCACAGCATCACCCTGATGGCAGACGACCAGAAGTTGCCCTGCATCTGCATCGACTGAGGTGTGCTATGCTGAACTTTTTTATCGGTTTCGCATTTTTTGAAGCGGGTGCCATTTTCGGTTTCTTCGCAGCGGCTCTGCTGAACGCCGCCCATGTCGGGCAGGAGAGCACCATCTTTGAGGAGAATGATAATGGAACAGAATGAAAATACCCTTTCGGTGCTGAAAATTGCGCCGGGACAGTATCCGCAGCAGGTCGAGATCGATAACGACCTGAAAGCATTGCAGCAGGCTGTCGGCGGTTCCATCGGCGCAAGCTATCCCTTTGCCGATGACCCGGTTGCCATCGTTTATAACGATGACGGCAAGCTCATGGGACTGCCCCTGAACCGTGCCCTTCGGGATGAAAACGGAGAAATGTATGATGCCGTTGCCGGAACCTTTCTGGTTGTGGGACTGGGCGAGGAAGATTTTGCATCCCTGACCCCGGAACTGGCGCAGAAGTACGAGCAGCTTTTTCATCAGCCGGAAGCCTTTCTGAAGCTGGGCAACCGTCTGCTGGTGCTGCCGGTGCCTGATGAACCTCCGGCAGAAAAGCCCCGCACCAAGCCCACGGCAGAGCATGACCGCTAAAATCACCCGGCTGCGAGGGAGGTGATGGCAGTGCAGGAAGAAATCGAACAGAAGTCATTCAACATTATGATCTCCACCACAAAGCTGTCTGCCCGGACAGTCCTGCGGGCGGTAAAAGCAGCGCTTCGGCTGTACCAGTCCAAGGCATCCCAAGGCAAGCAGAGCGTCCGCACTCTTCTGCGGCAAAACCGGGGTGTGTCCAGCGTGGAGATCAGCAAGACCGGCATCCGTGGGCTGGAACACTATGCCAAAAAGTACGGCATCGACTACGCCATCCGCAAGGACACCTCCGAGGTGCCGCCCCGGTATCTGGTCTTTTTCAAAGCCCCGGACGCAGAAGCCTTCCATTCGGCGTTCAAGGAATATTCGGCATCCCTGCTCAACAAGGACAAACGTCCCTCTGTGCTGGCAAAACTGCATGAGCTGGTGCAGGCAGCGGCAGAACTCCCCGGCAAAGTCCGGCATAAGGAACAGGAGCGTGGACTGTGACCACAAAAAAGCTGACAAAGCTGCTGGCGCTGTATCTGCCCTATATTTTGCTGGGACTGGTGGCAACGAACTTTGGTGAAGCATGGCGGCTTGCGGAGGGCAAGGAGCTGGGCGATAAGATCATGTCCATGATGGGCACTGTCCCGCTGGCATTTTCCAATCCTCTGCCCAGCTTGCATTCTCTGGATCTGCTGGTGGGCCTGTGCTGCGGCGCAGGGCTACGGTTGGCGGTCTATCTGCGTGGAAAAAACGCAAAAAAGTACCGGCATGGTATGGAATACGGTTCTGCCCGGTGGGGCACCGCCAAGGACATTGAGCCGTTCATGGCTCCGAAATTTGCCGACAACATTATCCTGACCAAAACGGAACGGCTGATGATGTCCAACCGTCCGCCTGACCCCAAGAATGCCCGGAACAAAAATGTGCTGGTGGTGGGCGGCTCCGGCAGCGGCAAGACCCGGTTTTGGCTGAAACCGAACCTGCTTCAATGCCACAGTTCCTATGTGGTCACTGACCCGAAGGGTTATAATTATCGAGGATAAAGCAAAGATGCGTTTACAAAATCAGAAAAGTATCGTATCTTTGTTACATATCGTATTCCCACTAAAAATAAAAGAAGGTGAAACTATGGCAAAATCCAACCAAGGAAAAATCACGGCACTGTACGAAAGGCTTTCCAGAGATGATGAACTGCAAGGTGAATCTAACAGCATTCTGAATCAGAAAAAGTATCTGGAAGATTACGCTCGCAAAAACGGCTTTAACAACATCCAGCATTTTACGGACGATGGATACAGCGGAACGAACTTTAACCGTCCCGGTTTTCAGGCTATGATTGCCGAAATCGAAGCCGGGCACATTGCAACTGTCATTGTAAAGGACATGAGCCGCTTCGGACGCAATTATCTGGAAGTTGGATTTTACACAGAAATTCAGTTTCCTTCAAAGAGTGTTCGGTTCATCGCTATCAACAATAATGTTGACAGTGCCAATCCCACGGACAATGACTTTACCCCTTTCCTGAATATCATGAACGAGTGGTATGCCAAGGACACCAGCAATAAAATCCGTGCCGTTTTCAAATCGCGGATGCAGGATGGCAAACGGTGCAGCGGCAGTATTCCCTACGGTTATAAGCGGGTTCCCGGTGACAAGCAAACCCTTCATATAGATGCGGAGGCCGCTGCCGTTGTCCGCAGGATCTTCGATATGGCAGCCAGCGGTGCCAGTCTTGCACAAATCGGCCAGACTCTTTCGGACGAAAAAGTGCTGATTCCGTCTGCATACGAAGAACGGCATCATCCTGAATCCGCTCGGCACCATTCGTACCACGACCCCTATCGGTGGAATACGACCACCTTAACGTATATTCTTGACCGGCAGGAATACCTCGGCCATACAGTGCTATGTAAAAGTATCCGTGAGAACTTCAAACTGAAAAAGCGCCGTGCTGCAACCCCGGAAGAAAGGATTATATTCAAAAACACTCATGAGGCTATCATCGACCAAGAAACATGGGATAAAGCACAGAGGCTGCGCAAGAGGAATCCGAAAAAACTTCCGAGCGGAACATACTCGCACCGGTTAGCCGGAATGGTATTCTGCGCCGACTGTGGCTCCCGAATGAGCTTTTCCAGCCCCGAATCCAAACATCGGGATTCTGATGTAGTGTATGATTCGGATTCTTCATGGCAGTGCAGCAAATACCGTAATATGTACGTTTCCTGCACATCCCATTTTATCAAGACCTCAACCATTGAAACCGCTATTCTCAATGCAATCAAAGCGATGACAAAAGAAATTATTGAAAATGAGGATGAATTTGCCAAGCAGCTTCAAGCTGCATGGGAAAACCAAAACACACAGGTATCTTCCGAGAGTAAAAAAGAACTGCATTCAGTTCAAAAAAGAATGGACGAGTTGGACGCTTTGATTCGGAGCCTATATGAAAACAGCGTCTTAGGAAAAATCCCCGAACGACAGTATCAACGTTTGATGGCGCAATATGATGATGAACAAACTGTCTGCGAAGCTCGCATTGCCGAGTTGAAGAAAGAACTGGACAACGCTGAAACAACGAAGGTTGATCTGAAACGCTTTATCAAACTGATTCGGAAATACAAGGACTGTGATACGCTGACAGATGAAATGCTGTACGAACTGGTAGAAAAAGTGGTGATTCATTCCGCATCCGGCGGACGGACGATCTACCGTCAGCAGCAAATCGACATCTACTTCAATTTTATCGGTGACACGTTCCCTAGTCAAATTGAGATTAGTCGCGGCGACAAGAAAAATCTTACAGAACAGCAACTTGCCAAGCGTAAGAAATATCAGAAAACTGCCGGGGAAAACCGCAAAAAGAAACGTGCTGCTCTGCGTGAAGCTGCTAAAACTGATCCACAGGCGGCAGCAGAGTATGAAGCCCTCTTGCAGAAAGGCCGTGAACGGTGCCGCAAGTATGCCCAAAATAAAAAGCCGGCTCAACAGGAGCCTGCTGATACAGTCCCCATTCAATTTGAACCGTCTTTTGAAACGCCTGAAGAAATGAAAGGAGAATCCGCATGAACGAACTAAAAAAATTCATCCATGACAACGCCAACGGTCTGGACTACACTCTTGTCAATGACCACTATCTGCCGAACCTGACCGCAGCAACCACGGCAGAGCAGGACCCCACCGGGCGGTGGGGCCGCTTACATAAGATGTATCTGAAGGAGCAGCACCCCATCCGGTATAATCAACTGATCCTGTCCGGTGAGCTGGGCGGCTATCTTGCCAAGCTGGACAAGCAAGCCGAGGAACAGCTTGCATTGACTGCCCGGCAGATGCAGGAAGCCGAGGGCGTGACCGAAGCGCTGAAAGCCGCTGATCAACTGGAATGGGTGCGCCGGATGAACAGCATCCGCAACCGTGCCGAGGAAAGCATCAAGACCGAGCTGATTTTTGTCTGATACAATATCGCATCTCTGACCGCCCTGCACAACGCACGGCGGTCTTTTTTGTTACATCGGGTCTGCACAGGGCAGGCCCTTTTTTGATACGGAGGAACAAGCCTATGAAACTGACGTTTGAAGAAAAGAAGCTGCTCTACACCTATGGCTGCGCCGATCTGGAACTGACCCGCAAGCGGCTGTACGGAGTTGCCGGGCTGACGGTTGATCCCGACCAGAACAAGCTGGTGCTTGATTTCTGCCGGAAGCTGGAGGATGAAACGCTGGCAGACTGGTACGACCAGATGTTCTACTTCGTCCGTTCCGAGATGGAGCATTATACCATGATGCAGAAAATGTCACGGGACATCGAGGAAGACGAGGACTGGGGACCGACCATCTTTGACGAATCCGAGGAGGAAGAACTGATTGACGATGTTTAAGCTGGAGACCATGATCTACGCCAGCGAGGACGGAACGAACAGCGTGTTTACGCTGAATCCCGCCTTGCAGAAACAGCTTGCCGCTCTTGCCACACAGCACCCGGAGGTGTGCCAGCGGAAGGCAAGGGGGGAAGCTGGCGGGGTGACGTATCAGGTCAGGGGCGCTGCGCTGGCTATCCAGCCTGTGCGGGCATCCTGAAAGCGATAACCAATCTGCTATGGTAGAATAAAGAGCAACGGGCAAAGCGTCAGGAGGGATGCTTTGCCCGTTTTACATAGAACGATGAAATTCACTTTTAGCAGAAAGGGGCGATTTATTGGGAAATTTATATGGCTATATCCGGGTCAGCACCCGTGACCAGAACGAGGACCGGCAGTTGATTGCACTGCGTGAACTGAAGATCCCGGAGAAAAACATTTTTATGGACAAGCAGTCCGGCAAGGACTTCAACCGCCCGCAGTACAAGCGGCTGGTGCGGAAATTGAAAAAAGACGATCTGCTCTACATCAAGAGCATCGACCGTCTTGGACGCAACTATGCGGAAATTTTAGAGCAGTGGCGGCTGCTTACCCAGATAAAGGGCGCTGACATCGTGGTGCTGGATATGCCGCTGCTGGACACCCGTCGCGGCAAAGATCTGATGGGCACTTTCCTGAGTGACATCGTGCTGCAGGTGCTTTCCTTTGTGGCTGAAAACGAGCGTACCAATATCCGGCAGCGGCAGGCGGAGGGCATTGCGGCGGCGAAAAGCAAGGGAGTCCGCTTTGGACGTCCGCCCAGCCCCCTGCCGGAGAACTTCCACAGTGTCTACCAGAAGTGGCGCTCCGGCAAAATGACGGGTACAGATGCCGCGAAAGCGTGCGGAATGCCACTGTCTACCTTTCGGTACCGTGCTAAAATCTACGAAAAAGCCACTTTTTTGTAACTGCTTCTTTTTACAAGAAAGTGTACCTTCTTGCAAAATGCCCTCAGATTTGCTTTTGTACCAAGTATAGCATATTTCCCGGTTAAATCCACAGATTTTTGGCTATTCGTTTCATCTCTTGAGCCGCTTGTCAAAAGGTACACTTTTTGGCAAGCCCTTCAAAGAGGTGGAACGAATGGCAGAAAAACAGGTCAAATCCCGGCAGCGGGTGGCAGATCACGGTGAGGTCTTTACCGCGGAACGAGAAGTGCGCGCGATGTGCGACCTTGTAAAGAGCGAGACGGAGCGCATCGAGAGCCGTTTTCTGGAACCCGCCTGCGGCAACGGTAACTTTCTGGCGGAAGTGCTGCGCCGCAAGCTGGCTGTGGTGAAAAGCCGCTACGGCAAAAACCCAAGCGATTACGAACGTTACTCTGTGCTGGCGGTGACCAGCATTTACGGCGTGGATATTCTGGCAGACAACGCACAGGAATGTCGGGAGCGGCTTTTTGCGCTTTGGGATGAGGAATATACCGCCGTTGTAAAATCGGTAGCCAACCCGCAGTGCCGGGAAGCTGTGCGGTATATTCTGCAAAAGAACATCCTGTGCGGCGATGCGCTGACCATGGAGCAGTCCGACGGCAGTCCCATCGTATTTGCGGAGTGGAGTTTTCCCACCGGCAACTTTATCAAGCGGCGGGACTACCGGCTGGATGTCCTGCTGAAAGAAAACACTGACAACGATGCCTATTCCGACCAGCTTTCCCTGTTTGCCGATGAACCGGACGGCACGGAAAACTGGATGATCGACCCAATCACCCATGAAACCATCCCGCGTCCCCTTCGTGAATACCAACCGGTGGATTACAGGAGGGTGCAGGAAAATGGCTGACGTTTATCAGAATTTTTATAACCCCGATGTGCTGTCCTGCCTTGCCAACCTGTCCAACGACGAGGTATTCACTCCGCCGGAGGTGGCAAATCGGATGCTGGACCTGCTGCCGCAGGAGCTGTTCCGCAGCCCGGACACCACATTCCTTGACCCTGCCTGCAAATCCGGCGTATTTCTGCGGGAAATTGCTAAGCGGCTGCTGGTGGGGCTGGAAAATGAAATTCCAGATTTGCAGCAGCGGGTGGATCATATCTTCCACAAGCAGCTCTATGGCATTGCTATCACGGAGCTGACCAGCCTGCTTTCCCGCCGCAGCGTCTATTGCTCGAAATATCCCAACAGCAAATATTCCATTACGCATTTTGATGATGCAAGTGGAAACATCGAATACAAACGAATATCCCACCGATGGTCAAACGGTAAGTGCGCCTTTTGTGGAGCATCTGAGAGCGAATACAAACGCTCCGATGATCTTGAAACGCACGCCTATGAGTTTATTCATACGATTCGACCGGAGGATATTTTTAAGATGAAATTCGATGTGATTATTGGAAACCCGCCATACCAGTTGAATGATGGAGGTGGAAACGGAAAAAGCGCTCGTCCGATTTACCACTTGTTTGTCTCAAATGCCAAAAAGCTTAATCCTCGATTTTTAACAATGATTATTCCTGCAAGATGGTTCTCAGGGGGAAAAGGATTAGATGACTTCCGAAGGGAAATGCTGAACGATAAACGAATTCGAAAAATCGTCGACTATGACAATTTCAGAGAAGTTTTTCCGGGTGTTGACCTTGCAGGCGGAGCCTGCTATTTCTTGTGGAACAGAGATAATCCGGGAACTTGCGAAGTTACCAATATCAGTGGCGGAAAAAAAGATATAATGGAACGACCTTTGGATGAATACGAAATATTTATCAGACAAAATAAAGCAGTTAGCATCGTTCGGAAGTTACGCAAGTTAACTCAAATTCAAAATTTGAGCAATCGTGTTTATTCAAGAATGCCCTTTGGTATTCCCACGACATATCAGCCTTTAGATGAAGGAATCCCTTGTTATTTCACACAGCGAATCGGAAGAAAGTATGTGAGAAAGCAAGATATTTCCGATCCTTCGAACATTCTTGATAAGTGGAAACTCCTTGTGCCTAAAGCACCTATAGCCGGGCAAACTGATTTTTCAAAGCCCGTTGGTTTTTATTATGATGGCAATACAATTATTGCCGCTCCCGGAGAATGCTGTACTGAATCTTGGCTTGCAATAGGTGCTTTTGATACGATGGCTGAGACTGAAGCTTACAAAAGCTACATATTCACTAAAACCGTTCGTTTCTTGCTTTTGCAAACTGTTGTTTCACAGAATATTTCAAAAAAGAATTATTGCTTTATTCCTGATCTTGGAAAATATATAGGACAGTACACGGATGAACAACTCTGTAATATGTGGAATATCACACAAGATGAATGGGCCTTAATTGATTCAAAGATCTCAGCGATAGGTGGTGACGAGTAATGGACTTTTTCCCGCAGCGTCCACCGGTAAGCCCTAAAATTTATGCTTACGAGCTGATTGGGGTGGCATCCCACAGGGGCTACATCAAGGTCGGCTACACCGAGCGGGATGTGGATACCCGCATCCGGGAGCAAACTCACACCGTAGCCGTGCCCTACCGGGTGCTGGAAACGTGGCCTGCCATGCGTAGCGATGGCAGTTGCTTTACGGATAAAGACCTCCACGCTGTGCTGCGCCGCAAAGGGTTTCGGCAATTGAATGAGGGCGAGGACCGGAATGAATGGTTCCGCTGTACCGTCAACGATGTAAAAGCTGCCGTTTATGCGGTACGCAACCGCACCGAAAACGTGGAAAACCGCACCAACGATTTTTCCATGCGCCCGGAGCAGAAAGAGGCAGTGGATAAGACCGAAGCCTATTTCCGCTCGGCAGCCGCCGAGGGCTACCCGAAGTTTTTGTGGAACTGCAAAATGCGGTTCGGTAAGACCTTTGCCGCCTATCAACTGGCAAAGCGGATGGATTTTAAGCGGGTGCTGGTGCTCACCTTCAAGCCCGCCGTGGTCAGCGCATGGCAGGAGGACCTGAACACCCACAAGGATTTTGAGGGCTGGCAGTTTATCTCCCGCACCACGGAATTGACCTACGAGACCGCCGACCAGAGCCGCCCCATCGTCTGCTTTGGCTCGTTCCAAGACTATCTCGGCGTGGATAAGACCACCGGCACCATCAAGGGCCGCAATGAGTGGGTACATACCATCAACTGGGATCTGGTCATTTTCGATGAATACCACTTTGGTGCATGGAAAGAGAACGCCAAGAAGCTGTTTGAGCAGGATGATGAGGACGACTACGATTCCGAGAATATGGAGCAGTACAGCCGTGCCGACGCCTACGATGAAACATGGCTGCCCATCACCACCGACCATTATCTGTATCTATCCGGCACACCCTTCCGTGCCCTCAACTCCGGCGAGTTCATCGAGGAGCAGATCTACAACTGGACCTATTCCGATGAACAACGTGCCAAAGAAAACTGGCAGGGAGAGCACAACCCCTACGCTGCTCTGCCCCGGATGGTCATGATGACCTACAAGATTCCGGAAAGCATCCAGCAAATCGCCAAGCAGGGCGAATACGATGAATTTGACCTGAACGTGTTCTTTTCCGCCAAGGGGAAAGGCCGGGACTGCCGTTTTGTCTACGAGGATTATGTGCAGAAGTGGCTGGACCTGATTCGGGGTTCCTATCTGGAAACCACTGTGGACGAGCTGAAGCTGGGAGCCAAGAAGCCCGCCCTGCCCTTTGCGGATTCCCGTCTGCTGAATGTGCTTCAACATACCCTGTGGTTCTTGCCCAATGTGGCATCCTGCTACGCTATGGCAAACCTGCTGGCAGACAGGAAAAACACCTTTTATCATGACTACCGGATCAATGTCTGCGCCGGTACGGAGGCTGGCATTGGTGCTGCCGCATTGGAACCAGTACAGCGTTCCATGGGCGACCCGCTGGAGACCAAGACCATTACCCTTTCCTGCGGCAAGCTGACCACCGGCGTGACGGTGAAGCCGTGGACAGGCATCTTTATGCTGCGGAACCTCTCCAGCCCGGAGACCTATTTTCAGGCTGCATTCCGTGTGCAAAGCCCTTGGGAAGTGACCACGGACAAGGGGCAGAAGGAGATCATCAAGAAAGAGTGCTATGTGTTCGACTTTGCGCTCAACCGTGCTCTGCGGCAGATCTCCGATTATAGCTGCCGTCTGAATATCCACGAGGGCAACCCGGAAAAGAAGGTAGCGGAATTTATCAACTTCCTGCCGGTCATTGCCTATGATGGCAGCTCCATGCGGCAGATCAACGCCGGGGATATTCTCGACATTGCCATGGCTGGCACCTCTGCCACCCTGCTGGCAAAGCGCTGGGAAAGCGTACTTCTGGTGAACGTGGACAATGAGACCCTCTCCCGCCTCATTGCCAACAAGGATGCCATGGATGCTCTGATGAAGATCGAAGGCTTCCGCAGCCTGAACTCAGACATCGAAACCATCATCGCAAAGTCCGAAAAGGTAAAGAAGGCGAAGAAGGAAGGCACCAAAGACCTTACCCCGAAGCAGAAGAAGGAACTTTCGGACGAGGAAAAAGAGTACAAGTCCAAGCGCAAGCAGATTCAGGAAAAGCTCATCAAGTTCGCCACCCGCATTCCGGTGTTCATGTACCTGACGGACTACCGGGAGCGCTGCCTGAAGGATGTGATCACCCAGTTGGAGCCGGGCTTGTTCAAGAAGGTCACCGGTCTGTCGGTGAAGGACTTTGAGTTGCTGGTATCGCTGGGTGTATTCAACGATTCTCTGATGAACGATGCCGTGTACAAATTCAAGCGGTACGAAGATGCCAGTCTGAGCTATACCGGCATTAATCGTCACGATGGCGAGGATCGTGGCGGCTGGGATACGGTGCTCTCGGATGCCGACTACAACAAGATGTTTACCTTGCAGCAGGCATCTATGGAAGCCCCTGCGCCCGCTCCGGATGACCTGCCCGCAAAGCCCTATTTCACCCCGGACGAGGACGAGCCGAAACCGGCTCCTGCAAAGAAGCCTGCGCCACAGCCCGCAAAGCCCATCATCAGCTATGGCGGTTTTACGCCCAAAACCAACACGGCGCAAAACACGCAGGCTTCCGGCAGCAAAATCCACAAACCGAGCAACAGCTATACACCTCGCCCGGTTTCCGGTACCCCCGGCAACTTTACACCCCGCCCGGTGAGTTCGAGTGGCAGCATTGGAGCTGTAAAGCCGAGCTTTGGTCTGAACAGCCAGCCAGCCGCTCAGCCAAAACCGCCTGCCAAGGTGGATGTTTCCAAAATCAAGGTTGGTGTCAAGGTCAAGCATAAGGCGTTTGGCGTTGGCACGGTAGCAGCCATCCAGCCCGATATGGTCACGGTACGCTTTGGCAGCGTAGAAAAGAAATTCCTGCTGCCTGCGGCGATTGTGCAGGGGTATCTGAGCTTGATGGAAAATTAAATAAGGACATAGAAGAATCCTCGGTCTGCAAAATAGTAGACCGAGGATTCTTTTAATATGCCATTATGGAACCACAAAATTATTTTGATACCCAAGACTGTGTGTTACAATCATAAACTTTGAATCCGTAGTCTTGAATTAACCGAAAATCTGCATCGTCAAGTGACGAATTGGCAGGAGTGGGAATACCTACGGCTAAGAGCTGTTTTGCTCTGGAAAAAGCAACATATGCGAGTCGTGTTGATTCAGATGTTTCAGATTCGCCTTGAGGAAACCAGTTTTTCCAATAGCCCGCAGAATCGTGGCTCGACTTTGAAGAAGAAACGAATAGAACTGACTCGAATCCTCGGCCTTTACAAGCGTGTATTGTTTCTATCTTCAAGTTACAATTTTGCGTAGAATTTGTGCTTTGATGAAATGTTGCTATAACCTTTTTGTTTGTTACTTTACTTCTCAATATTCCGATATGATATTCACCGAGAGATTTATGGTGAACGTTTGCAAGAGAAGCTAATAATGCATTTTTCCACGAACCCCACAAAAGTTCCAAATTGAGGACATCTTTACTACTAACAAGTGCTTTTCTGACGCATAATAAAATTTGCCGCCAAGTTTTCGAGTCAACACACTGTGGTTTATATAAACTTATGGAGTTTTCATGCTCTTCTGCTGAGAAATACGAGCGCTGAACTGCTCGACTAAGATAGTGTAATCCTTCCTGAAAGGATGCTGCATCCGTATTTCTTTGCAAATAAACAAAATGTGCAAAATCCTCTATGATATTGGGCTTCTTCGTAGGATCATCAAATTTTACACCCATAAGTTTTTTCTTGAGAGATGTGTTCCTGACAATTATACAACAGTTCTGAGATTGAATATTTTCTTGCAGAAGAAGATTTTTATATGCTTGTATAAGTTCTTTTTCTGCTCCACCTTTATAGAGCAACGCAACAAGAGGGTTGTTGGTGGTTTGCTCTTTTTTTCCGACGACATAGTTTTTTCTATTGACCACTCGTCCCGAAATATCAACAATTGCTTGATTGCTCCGATAATTTTCGATTAAGCGCATCTCTTTAAATTGATTTTGATTAATGAAGCTTTTTGTATCAGCTGGTTCAATGTTACGGAAACTGTATATGGCTTGATTTAAGTCTCCTACGAGATGAATTCGCGTACCGTATTTATGTAATCCATTGAGAATTGAAAGTTGAACATATGATAGGTCTTGACACTCGTCAATAATAACAAATGGAAACCGTTTAGCAAGATACTTTGCTATAAACGGTTTGTTCTTTAGTAAATAATATGTTAGATATTCTATATCGTCATATGTGAAAAAATTCCTGCGCCAGAATTTCGATTTCGTTTTTTTCAAATCATCTTCAATATATTCATTTTTTAATTGATACTGATTTGCAAATTCCAATTCGTTTCTATTTTCCCGTCCGTCGTTATAACGAAATTTTTTGATTTTAATATCATAGGAAAAATAGTTCGCTTGGATTTTTTCGAGTTTTCCATAAGAATACTTGGTTTTAAAATTACTCAGAAAGTCACTATCACAAGAAGAATCTATAATTTTTAATTTTCTATCGGGCATATCAATTGATTTGTTTATGATGAATCCCAAAAATGGGTTGGCAATATATCCATGCAGCCAACTTGTAAATGTTCCAAGGAAATGTGGATATTGTATCTGATGCTGAAGATATGATATGGTTCTATTTCTGATTTCATCTTCCGCTGAATTAGTAAATGTCAAAATCGCCATTCCACTCGATTTAGATTGCCAATGTGATAGTTCGTAGGCGCACTTGACACCAATCACTTCTGTTTTTCCACTTCCTGGGCAGGCATTCAAATAGACGTCAGATCCAATATCTGATAAAACATAGTTGATTTGATCATCCGAAAGATGAGCTAAAGCGCAGTATTGATCACGGCGGCACTTGTTTGATAGTCGGCCTAAACAAAGAGAATAATTTTTTATATTTACTATTGTGCCGCAGAGATCAGGAACAAGCCAAATCATATTTTCATTCATTTTTCAATTCCCAGCATAAAGTCAATAGCTTCTATTATGTATAGCGGAATGTCAAATTCATCATCAATTGCATCAGAGAGTAATTGTGCAAATAATCCCTTCCCAATTTCTGATGACTCGATTTGCGTAAGAATAAAATATGACATTTGAGCATCATCGCTTACCGTATCGCTATTGATCATATCAATATATTCCTTGATTTTATCCTGCCGTATTTTAGAGGAAATTTCAGATAAAAGAATTTTCAACATAATTTTAGCATTGTGATGGCTTTCGATTGCAAGATCATACTCAAAAGTTTTACTATTGACAAATACTCTGCAATTATTTGTCATTGCCGCAGACTGATCTTTATAGTAGAGAAATGGATTTTCGCCCTTCAAATGCTCACCTTTTTGTGGAAGAGCAGAATCTTTTGGCGGATCATTATCTGTTAAGGCAACACATCTTTGCGGAATAGATGAAACCTTTGTGTATTCAGAAGATTCATATGAGCCTTCTCGTTTCATGAAAATTTTTATACGCTCGGCATATGTGGTTTTTGATTCTTTTTCTCCTTTTGGTGGAATATTAAGCTTATATCCATTATATAGTTGCATAAAGCGTGTAAAATATATTCCATTCATGTTTATAATGGATATTCCGGCTTCTTCTAGACTGGATACTTTACACTTTTTTGCCGAACACATTCTTTTTAAATATATCTGGGCTAGTTTTGGAACAACAATCGCTTCGGCTATGCCCTCTACTAAAATATTACCTTTGGAGAAAAGGAGCGTGGATTTTGTGGCATCCAGCCATCGATTTATAAATTTTCTAGTTTCATCATCCAAACCACAGTCACATAACGGAACAATCATGCTGCCAGAATCTGTTTGATTGAAAGAAATAATATTGTCAATTGAAACAGACGATGCCAACGAGACAGAGTGCGTGGTTATTATTACTTGAATATCATTTTTCTCTGCCTGCTCCTGTAAATACTTTAACAATTTTATCTGGAGCTGGGGATGAAGATGCGCTTCAAGTTCTTCAATTAAAAGAATTCGTGGAGTTGTATATTTGTCTTTTAAGCCTTCGAATTCTGCAAGAATTGTAGCAATATAAATCAAGTTATTATAACCAAGACTATTTTCCGAGAGACTTCTGAACAAATCAATTGATGGTTCCGAAGTGCTATTCGGAAAGAATAATAGTTGAAAAGATTCAATGATTCTTTCATATTTCAAAGGGTTGAATTGAATTGCTGTTTTCTGACTATATACTGTGCCAGCTGCCTTTTCTAAGCTTTCGTTGATTAAGTTTTTAGCATGTATAATTTCTTCCTCTTGCGAAACGGCAGAATTAAAACTGTTAAAGTCTTCTTCCAAGGGCATCAGTTTGGAATGTCCACGAAGTTCCTTTAACTTATCTTCAGATAAGTTTGCAATCAGCCTCGATAATCTTGACCCCCGTCCGGATCTCAATGCCCGTTCTGCATCTCGGAGAGGTGGTAAATAAACACATTGGATATCATTTAATGGTTCCCAATCAAATATACTTCCTGATGATTTTCCACCCCATCGATTCTGCTTATACACATTTCTAATATTTGTTGTATGCTGAATCTCTAAATTGAGCTTTGCGTCAAACGTATCGGTCAGCCAAGTCAGGTATTCAACTTTTTGGTCCTCACTTAGTTCTGAAAAAAAAACCAGAGATTTTAATACAGTCCGATGGTTCTGAAGAAGGTGTTTGATAGTCAATATGAAAATCTTCTTCGGATACTCCTTTTCTCGAAAATTCAGACTCGCTAAGAAGGACACGAATAGCGTCAATTACCGTGCTCTTTCCGCAACCATTTTCACCTACCAACAGATTAAGCCCTTTGGAAAACTTGACTTCAACTTTGTCAGAAAACATTCTGAAATTTTGTATTGATAATTTTGAAAGGTACATAGTTATCTCCTTCAGCACTCATAAAAGGTGCTATATCGTGCATTCTGACTTCATTATACAATTTTCACTAATACATATCAATTGGAAATTTAGTTATGCCAAAGGAGCGTGATGTCATTGACCCAACCCAAAACCGACCTTGCCTATCTCCGCAACGAAAAAGCCAAAGCAGAGCAGAAGCTGCGCTCTTGCCAGCACCGGGAGAAAATCCTTGAACGTCAGATGTCAAAGCTGAACCGGAGAGAGCGTGTGCATCGCCTTTGCACTCGTGCCGGAATGCTGGAAAGCTTTTTGGTCTGTCCGGGAGAACTGACCGACGATCAGGTGATGGAGCTTTTGAAGATCTCGTTCCGTCAACCGGAAGTCGTGCTGGCTCTTGCAAAGATGGTGCATGATGTTCACGAACGCAGCAACGTCCAAAACCCTTTAGAATAAAGGGCGCAATTATACACCGTTCCGGTGAAATTGCGGTCTTGCAGACGGCTCGATGAAATCGAAGCTGGCGTTTGTGCGCCAGCTTCGATTCCATCCCAAGGAAAACTGCATTTTCCTTGCGCTGCTACCGCAGCTATCCTTTTGCTCTCTACCATAAAACACGCATAGAAAAAGCCGATTGGAAACAGCAACATTTCCAATCGGCTTATCTTTTTGTTAGGCAGATTTCTTTTCAGCTAATGCCCGGACTTCCTCAATTGAAAGGTCGGTGTACTTTGCCACCTTTTCACAAGGCACACCATCTGCCAACATTGCCAATGCGTGTTTGACCGATGTTTCATGCTCGGTTTCATCCCGCATCTTTTCCATAGCTCTGCACATAGCTGCCACTCCCTTCGTGTCTTCTTTGAAATAACGAACCCTCTGTGCCAAAATGGAATAATTCATATCCTTCGAGTTGGTACAGAAAAAGTCGTGCATCAGCTTTCCCAATGCAGTTTCATCTTTGATCTGCGAATTCACATAGACGATGTGTGCCTGATCGTTGAAAAACGTTCCGGTTTCCTGAACAGTGCGTTCAACATGGTAAATCGGGAGCCCGGCCTTTAGCACATCATTTTCGGTGATAAAGATAACGTATGTTTCGTTCAGCGCATCGTAATCATCGCCCGCATCAGTCAAGTTTGCATCCAGCAGACTGCTATTGTACCGTGCGCGCTTTTCACTAGCACCACGGTCACTGCGCTGCACCTCAATATTATATGCACGGTTTTCCCTATCCACTGCCAAAATATCCAATCGGACTGAACGGCCCTGCAGATTTTTGATGCTGTACTGGCCATGAACCTCTTTAACAGTCAAGTCATCCCGTTTCAAGATGATCTGCAAAAGGAACTCAGCACAGGCACGTTCTTCAAACACCGCAGCCATGAAATCATCGTCAATCAGACGTAGCCCACGTAACCGCTGCAAATCTTCTTCATGTTTCCGTTCAAAATCCAGTTCCTGTTGTGATTTTCTTTCCGGCATTGGCTCACCAGCTTTCTGCTTACTTATCCAAAATAATAGTACCATAATTCCGTGATTTTTACAAGAGAACGATTCAAATGTCATCAGGAGACTAACTATTAAAAGTCAAGCCCCAAAATGTAAAAATCCGCCAACCGACCGCTGCCCCTGACAAACAGCATTCAAATGCTGGTCTTGGAACAGCGAGGGCGACGGAGAGAACAGCAAAGC
>OJKC01001124.1_pt1 | contig 17870 bp, 17 predicted proteins | sample 1596401 | NCBI WGS metagenome assembly OJKC01 (sample SAMEA4350162, study PRJEB24818) | metagenome | biome: human; feature: gut; material: faeces | place: Denmark | collected 2013-09 | reverse complement strand
CCGGTCGACCGACGTGGACGCGTGCTCCGCGACCGGGAGCATCCGCACGTTTTCGCCGCGGATGACCAGAAACGCCACCGGCGTGATCTTGATCCCGGCGCCGGCGCCGCCGCCGAAGGGATTGTCGCGGTTCGCGGGCATGTTTTTCATGGCGAAATCGCTGCCGCCGCCGCCATAGCCGATGGAGACCTTCGTCACGGGGATGATGGTCACGCCGCCGGGCGTCGTGATGGGATCGCCGACGACGGTATTGACGTCGATCATATCCCGGATCTTGCTCATGGAGTTGGTCATCATATCAGACAGAGGATGATTCATGGAGTTACACCGCCTTTTTTCGTTGATTCAATATCTTCAGGAACCGCACGCCGGCATGCAGCGCCAGCGCGAGGGAACGCCCGATGGTGATCGTGGTGATCAGGCGCGCGTCGACTTTCATACTGGTCTCATTATAGTCGAGCGCGGGCTGAATGTCACGTTTTTTTATGACGAAGAGCCGGTCCAGCGCGGGCGTGATCGCGCCGATCGCGGCCCAGGCCCGGCCGTAGCGCATGGCGGCCGCCGCCGGATCATCGCTGCCGCCGATGCAGACATGGAGCGTCAGCTCCTCCACGCGGAGCTTGCGGCGCAGATCGCCGAGCGTCTGGACGCCGAGGTCCAGCAGCTCCAGAATGCCGTCCACGCCGCCGGAGAGCAGCGGGTTGGGCTTTTTCTCCCCTGCCGGTTTCTCCGGCGCGGGCTTTTTTTGCTTTGGAGCAGCCTTTTTGGCTGGTTTTTTCTTCTTTTTCGGTTTTCGCGGCAGGAGCTGCAGGCGAAACAGCCAGATCTTCACCGCCAGCCGGATGCCGCCCTCGCCGTAGGCGGCGTCAACGCCCACGGGGATGCAGCCGATCAGCAGCAGCACGGCCAGGATCACGGCCAGCGTCATCCACCACGTCCAGGTCATAGCGGGATCTCCTGCTGCGCAGGCAGCTGGTCTTCCGTCTGCGGCGCATCCGGCTTCTGCTCGATCGGGTCGATCTGCGACGGGTCGACGTGGAGATCGACCTTCTCGATCTGCGGCAGGTCGGCAAGGGATTCCAGGCCGAACACGCGCAGGAAGTCCGGCGTCGTCTCATAGACGATGGGACGGCCGGGCACGTTGAGCCTGCCGCACTCGCGGATGAGCTTTTTGGTCACGAGCGCGCTGACGCAGTAGGCGCTGTCGACGCCGCGGATCTGCTCGACCAGTGCCTTGGTCGCGGGCTGGTAGTAGGCGATGACCGTCAGCGTCTCGAGCTGCGAGGGCGAGAGCTTGGGCGGCTTGCGGGTCTCAAGCGTTTTTGTCACATATTCCGCCATCTCGGGCGACGAGCACATCTGATAGGCGTTTTCCAGCCGCACGATGCGGATGCCGCTGCGGGTATAGCTCAGCTCATCCATCAGGGCCTTGCAGGCCGCGTGGATCTCATCTTCGTCGTGCTCGAGCGTCTGGCTCAGGCGTTTGGCGTCGACCGGCTCGCCCGCGGCGAACAGGACGGCCATCAGGGCTCGCTGTAAATCGTTCTGCTCCAAGGTTTGCCTCCTGTCAGGAAATATCCGTCTGCACGTCCGCATCCGGCGTTTTCAGATACGTGACCGACGGTTCGCCGTTCTCGTCCTCGCCCACGGATACGGACCGCAGGCGGCACAGCTCCAGCACGGCGAGGAAGGTCGCCACGATCTCCGAGCGGCTGCGGCTGCCCTTGAACAGGGCGAGAAAGCGCATCACGCCGTGGGAGATCAGGCGGCTGATGACCTGTTTGGCCTTCTGGGTGACGGGATAGGGCTCCGTGCCGACGATGCCGGCAAAGTTGCTCACCGGCGGCGGCAGACGCCGCTCCGTCCGGTCCTGCATGGCGGCGAGGGCCGCGGTGAGGTCGGCGCGGTCATGCCGGTAGCGGTAGGTCTGGTCCGGCTGATAGGGCTCCGGGCCCTTGGTAAACAGGCCGAGGCCCAGCTCATTGCGCGCGCCCAGCTGCTTTGCGGCCTTCTGGATCTGCTGATAGACATCCTGCCGCTGCCGCTTCTGCAGGGATTCGACGAGCTTGTCCATCTCGCTCTGTGCCTCTTCCTGCTCGGCTTTGGACAGGAGCATGCGTGTCTTGATGTACATGAGGTAGGACGCCATGGCGATGAACTCGCTGGCGATCTCCATATCCATCCGCTTCATTTCATCCAGATAGGCCAGATACTGCTCCAGAATGGCGGAGATCTGGATATCCTGGATCTCTATTTTATTTTTGCTCAGCAGCAGGAGGATGACGTCCAGAGGGCCGTCAAAATCCTCCAGCGTCTCGCCCTTCGCGTGTACGACGCTGCCGAGGTGGTATCGCGGTTCATCCATGCAGTAAGAACTCCCAAAGTAAACTCAGCGCAGCGCAAGCAGCAGCTGCACCGGCCAGGTGCCGATGGCTTCCAGTCCGTTCAGAAGTCCGTCGCGCAAAAATTCCAACGGCACATCCAGAACGCCGGTCAGCAGCAGGAGCATCAGAAGCGCCATGCCGTAGCGCTCATAGCGCATCAGCCAGTCATACGCCCGGTCTGACAGGCAGGAAAACAGCACCTTCGATCCGTCGAGCGGCGGGATCGGAAAAACGTTGAACACGGCAAGACCGGCCGAGATGATCTCTACATAGTAGAAAAACAGGGCCAGCGCATACACGGCCATAGAGCCGGAGACGTAGTACCATACGGAGCACAGGCCGCGCAGCAGCACGGCCAGATACGCCAGCAGCACGTTGGATACCGGGCCTGCCGCAGCGGTCAAGGCCATATCGCGCTTCGGGTGTTTGAAGTTGCGCATATCGACCGGCACGGGCTTCGCCCAGCCGAAGCGAAACAGCGCCATCATCAGCAGGCCGCCGATATCGACGTGCCGCAGCGGATTGAGCGTCAGCCGCCCGGCGCGTTTGGCCGTCGGGTCGCCGAGGCGGTAAGCCGTGAGGCCGTGGCAGGTCTCATGAAAGGTGATGCACAGCAGCGATGCCGCCACCAGCAGCGCCGTCTGCCAGACGCCGTCAAACTGCAGCTGCCTGAGCCACGAAACAAATCCGTCCAAATCTCTGTCCCACCTGTGTGTCCATATATTTTATGTATTCTATCACAGTTTTTCCCGCTTGACAAGGAAGTTCTGCCATCCGGGCGGCAGACGAAAAGCCGGCAGCGCGGCCGATTGACTTTCCGCGTCCCGTCTGGTATCTTAATAGTATCTTAACGCGTGTTTTCATACGCAGTTTCGCATTGCGGCGCAGGAGGTCTGATATGTCCGCTTACACCAAGCAAGCCATCAAAAAATCGTTTCTGAAGCTCCTGAATGAGCGTCCGCTCAGTCAGGTCACTGTCAAGGCCATCGTGGAGGACTGCGGGATCAACCGCAACACGTTCTACTACCACTTTGCCGATATCCCCTCCCTTGCGACCGAGATCATCACCGAACGAGCGGACAACATTGTGCGGGAATACGCCAATCCGGAATCCCCGGCGGCCTGCCTGCATGCCGCCGTCCAGTTCATGACGGAAAACCGGCGGGCCGTTATGCATATGTACCGCTCGATCAGCCACGACACCGTCGCATTCTATCTGATGCAGATCTGCCGCCACACAGTCGAGGCCTACGCGGCGGCCGCCTACGGCGATCTGCCGATCAGCAAGGAGGATCAGGATATCCTGATCCGTTTCTGGCAGTGCGAGTGCTACGGGCAGATCGTCGAGTGGCTGTCGAACGATATGCGCTATGATATCCAGGCGCAGTTCGACCGGCTGTGTACGCTCTACCGCGGCGGCTTCGACGCGATGGTCACGCAGAGCCTTGACATGGCGTCCCACTGAACGGCATACAGGCATTCGGCTCCGATTGCCCGTTTTCTTTTTACGCCGTGTGCGGTTATGATAGAAGCGAATAACATTATGGAGGTTGCGATATGGACACAAGCTTCATTCTTTCGTGTGAGTCCACCATCGATCTGCCCTATTCCTACTGCGAAGCGCGCGGGATCCCCGTGCTGTTCTACTCCTATCAGGTCGACGGCGTCAGCTATGAGGACGATATGGGCCGCGACCCGGCGGCGCTGCCGCGATTCTACGGCTTTCTGGACGAGGGAAAGCTGCCGACCACCGCGCAGCTGAACGAATTCCAGTATGAATCCTTCTTCGATGCGCTGCTGCAGCAGGGCGACGTGCTGCACATCGCGTTCGGCTCCGGCATGACCGCCTCTGTGCAGAATGCCATGCTGGCCGCCGAGAGCCTGCGGGAAAAATACCCGGAGCGGAAGCTCGTCGTGATCGACTCGCTCTGCTCGTCCTCCGGCTACGGCCTGCTGGTCGACGGCGCAGCCGATCTGCGCGATGCCGGAAAGAGCATGGACGAGATCGCCGACTGGACGATGGCCATGCGGCAGAACGTACACCATCAGTTCTACTCCACGGAGCTCAAATTCTACCGCCGCAGCGGACGCATGTCCGGCGCGGCCGCCGCGATCGGTACGGTGCTCGGCATCTGCCCGATCATGCGGCTGGACGACAAGGGCCGCATCATCGCCTACGATAAGGTCCGCGGCAAGAAAAACGCCGTCGCCCGCACCGTCGAGACCATGAAGCGCCACGCGCAGGGCGGCGTAGATTACGCCGGCAAGGCCTTCATCTGCCACTCCAACTGCCTGTCGGACGCGCTGGCGACCAAGGCCGCCGTGGAGGCCGCCTTCCCGCATCTGGACGGTGAGGTCCGCATCTGCGACATCGGCACGATCGTCGCCTCCCACTCCGGCCCCGGGACCGTCGCCGTCTTCTTCTTCGGCGACGCCCGCGCCCCAGAAGGCGACCCCGTCTGAGCCTATAAAAGCCTTTCCCCCTGCGGGAAAGGCTTTTTTCCGAAAAAGCTGTTGCCAAACGGGGGGTTTTGTGCTAAAATGCATCTGATATCTGGAAAAGCGAGGAACGAGCTGTCCTGATTTCCAAGGGAACTCTGATCGAGGTTCCCAAGACCGGCTGCAGAGAGGACGGGGGGCTGAGAGCCGTCTGCCGGCGGAGATTTGGGGCTTTCTCTCGGGAGCTGCCGCCTGAACGGGTCTTCCCTACTAGGACGCGCCGGCATGGCCGCCGTTACCGGGCCAAAAGCAGCGCAGATTTTCTGCGAACAGCGGGTGGTACCGCGGAAGCCTGGTCTTTCGTCCCCTATCAGGACGGAGGGCTTTATTTTTTTGTATTATGACGAAAAGGAGCATTCGTTTATGAAAGAACAACTGGAAAAGATCCGGCAGGAAGCGCTCGGCGCGCTGGACGGTGTCAAGGACGCCGGTGAGCTGGACGCGCTGCGCGTGCGGTTCCTCGGCAAGAAGGGCGAGCTGACGGGCGTTCTGAAGATGATGGGCAAGCTGTCTGCGGAAGAGCGCCCGGTCATGGGTCAGGTTGCAAACAACGTCCGCGCGGCCATCGAGGAAAAGATCGAGACGGTCCGCACGGAGCTCAAGGAGAAGGCGCTCGAGGCCCGGCTCGAGGCCGAGGCCATCGACGTTACCATCCCCGGCACGCCCGTGCAGCTGGGCCACCGGCACCCGATGAACAAGGCGCTCGACGAGGCCAAGGATATCTTCATCTCCATGGGCTTCAAGATCCTTGACGGCCCGGAGGTCGAGCTTGCCGACTACAACTTCACCAAGCTCAACATCGCCGAGAACCACCCTTCCCGCGACCGCAGCGACACGTTCTACGTGACGGATGACGAGGAAGTCCTCCTGCGCACGCAGACGAGCCCGATGCAGATCCGCGCCATGGAGGCCATCGGCCAGCCTCCCATCCGCATTCTGGCTCCCGGCCGCGTGTACCGCAAGGACGAGGTCGACGCGACGCACTCGCCGATGTTCCACCAGATCGAAGGTCTGGTCATCGACAAGGGCATCACAATGGCGGACCTCAAGGGCACGCTCGAGACGCTCATCAAGGCCATGTACGGTCAGGACTCCGTCGTCCGCTTCCGCCCGCACCACTTCCCGTTCACCGAGCCGAGCTGCGAGGTCGACGTGCAGTGCTTCAACTGCCGCGGCAAGGGCTGCCCGACCTGCAAGGGTGAGGGCTGGATCGAGCTGCTGGGCGCCGGTATGGTGCACCCGAAGGTGCTGGCCGGCTGCGGCATCGATCCGGAGATCTATTCCGGCTTTGCCTTCGGCATCGGTCTGGAGCGTATGGCCATGCGCCGGTTCAAGATCAGCGACATGCGCATGATCTTCGAGAACGACATCCGCTTCCTGTCTCAGTTCTAAGGAGGGTATGACATGAATATTTCGAGAAAATGGCTCCGCGAATTCGTTGACATCACGGCTACGGATAAAGAATATGACTCTGTCATGACCCTCGCCGGTCAGAAGGTCGAGACGACCGAGCGCATGGACGCCGAGATCAAGAACGTCGTCGTCGGCAAGGTCCTTTCGATGAAGAAGCACGAAAATTCCGATCATATGTGGGTCTGCATGGTCGACTGCGGCGCGGGCGAGCCTGTGCAGATCGTCACCGGCGCACAGAACGTGCACGAGGGCGATCTCGTCCCGGTCGCGCAGCACAACTCGTATCTGCCCGGCGGCATCCACATCACCAAGGGCAAGCTCCGCGGCGTCGAGTCCTGCGGCATGCTGTGCTCGTACAAAGAGCTGGGCCTCACCGAGCACGACTGCCCGGAGGCGTATGCCGACGGCATCTGGATCCTGAACGACGAGGGCTGCACGGTCGGCGAAGACATGAACATCGTCATCGGCAACGACGACTCTATCGTGGAATTCGAGATCACCAACAACCGCCCGGACTGCTACTCGCTCATCGGTCTGGCGCGTGAGACCGCCGCGGCGTTCAACGTGCCGATGAAGCACCATGAGCCGGTCGTCAAGGGCGGCGCAGAGGGCGATCTGGGCGAGCTGCTGGATGTTGACGTACAGGCGGACGATCTGTGCCCGCGCTACACGGCCCGAATGGTCCGCAACGTCAAGATCGCGCCGAGTCCCAAGTGGATGCGCCAGCGGCTGCGCTCGGCCGGTATCCGTCCGATCAACAACATCGTCGATATCACCAACTATGTCATGGTCGAGTACGGCCAGCCGATGCACGCGTTCGACTACCGCTACGTGAAGGGCGGCAAGATCGTCGTCCGCCGCGCGGGCGAGGACAAGACGCTCACCACGCTTGACGGCAATGTACGCGCGCTCCAGCCCGACATGCTTGTCATCGCGGACGAGACCAAGCCGGTCGGCCTGGCGGGCGTCATGGGCGGCGAAAACAGTGAGATCGTGGACGATACGGTCGACGTGGTCTTCGAATCCGCCAACTTCCTCGGCTCCTCCATCCGCAAGACGGCGCTGGCGCTCGGCATGCGCACGGACGCCTCGGCCAAGTTTGAAAAGGACATTGACCCGATGCTGACTGTCCCGGCTGTCAACCGCGCGTGTGAGCTGGTCGAGATGCTGGGCGCGGGCGAGGTCATGGACGGCATGATCGACGTGCTGAACTATGTCCCGCAGCCTGTCACGGTCAAGCTCGAGCCGGAGCGCATCAACGCCCTGCTCGGCACCGACATCCCCGAGGCGGATATGATCGAGTATCTGCGCCGCGAGGAAGTGCCGGTCGTGGACGGCATGATCCAGGTCCCGTCGTGGCGGCCGGATCTGCGCGTCATGGCAGATATTGCAGAGGAAGTCGCCCGCTATTACGGCTACAACAACATCGAGACCACGCTGATGCGCGGCGCAACCACCATGGGCGGCTATTCGGACGCGCAGAAGCTTGAAAACGCTGCAGGCGCGGCGGCCAGAGCGATGGGCTACAGCGAGATCATCACCTACTCCTTCGTCTCCCCCGCTTCGTTCGACGCCATCCGCATCCCGGCTGACAGCCCGCTGCGCAGGACCGTCAAGCTCGTGAACCCCCTGGGCGAAGACACCTCCATCATGCGCACGGTCATCCTGCCCAGCATGCTGGATATCCTCTCCCGCAACTTCGCATTCAAGAACAAGGGCGTGAAGCTCTATGAGATCGGCAAGATCTATCTGCCGAAGGACGGCGAAAAGCTGCCCGACGAGCCCAAGCGGATGATCTTCGGCACCTACGGCGAGCATGAGAACTTCTTCACGCTCAAGGGCGAGATCGACGCGATCCTCGACCAGCTGAACGTGCATCCGGCGACCTATATCGCCGACACCAAGAACCCGAGCTATCATCCCGGCCGCTGCGCCGATATCGTGATCGACGGCAAGAAGATGGGCGTCATCGGCCAGATCCACCCGCTGGTCGCCGAGACCTACGGCATCGGCGGCGAGGTCTACGCTGCGGAGCTCGACTTCACGGGCCTGCAGGCCGTTCTCGCGCCGGAGCGCGTGTTCCACAGCCTGCCGAAGTTCCCGACGGTCAGCCGCGATCTGGCGCTGGTCTGCGAGGAATCGATGACGGTCGGCATGCTCGAAGCCTGCATTAAGAAGGCCGGCGGCAAGCTGCTGCGCTCGGTCCAGCTGTTCGACATCTACCGCGGCCCCGGCATTGCCCCGGGCAAGAAGAGCATCGCCTTCAGTCTCGAGCTGCGCGCGGACGACCGCACGCTCACCGACGAGGACACCACCGGCGTGATGAACGCGGTACTCGAAAAGCTCAAAAACGACCTCGGCGTTTCGCTGCGCTGAGTTTTATGCGAAAAAGGACGTGCCCGATGGGCACGTCCTTTTTGTCGGCCGGACGCTAAATCTTGTGCTTTTGGGGAAATTGTAACACAAATGAAATGTTGGACGCATTTACAAACCGGGCACAATATATTATGATAGTGGCACAAGCTCAAAAGAAGGAGGCTAACCGTTATGAATGACAACACCATCAAATTTGTGGTACCGGAGGACAGCAGTGAGGAAATGAAAACGATCCTGACCGCGGTATATGGCGCACTCAGCGAAAAAGGCTATAACCCCATCAACCAGATCGTCGGTTATCTCCTGTCTGAGGACCCCACTTACATCACAAATTACAACAATGCCCGCAGCCTGATCTGCAAGCTCGACCGCGATGAGCTGCTGCAGGAGCTCGTGAAGCATTACCTGTTTTCATAAGGCAAGCGACAAGACCTGCCCGTGAGGCTCTCACGGGCAGGTTTTCTTCATGCAAAGACAGCGGGTATCCGGCTTTCGAGCAGGATACCCGCCGTCTTTATTTCTTATCGTTCTGCTTACTGCAGGCCCTTGCCGGACTTGACTTTGTCGAACTCCTCCGTGATCTGTGCGTCGGGCTCTGCCGTGCAGAGGGAGACGACGACGATCACGAGGACGCTGAAGATGAATGCGGGCAGCAGCTCATAGATGCCGAACATGCCGCCGAGGGGCTTCAGAACCAGCTTCCAGAAGAAGACCATCGCGCCGCCCGCGACCATGCCGGCGATCGCGCCCTGATAGGTCGTGCGCTTCCAGAACAGGCTCAGCAGCATCAGCGGGCCAAAGGCCGCGCCGAAGCCGGCCCAGGCAAACGAGGTGATGCCGAAGATGGTGGAATTGGAGTTCCAAGCGATCGCCATGGCGACGATGGTGATGATGACGAGCGTGATGCGTGAGCACCACATGACCTGCTTTTCGGTGGCGTCCTTCTTGAATACGCCGCGGTAGAGGTTCTGGCTGACGGCGCTGGCCGAGATCAGCAGATAGGAATCAGAGGACGAGATGGCCGCGGCCAGGACGCCCGCGCAGGCAAAGCCCGCGAGGATGGGCGGCAGATAGGACGTCGCGGCGTCGATGAAGATGTTCTCCGCGTCATTGTTGGAGAGGTAATCGAGCCCCGCGACGCTGCGGCCGACGACGCCGATGAACACGGCGGCAGCCATGGAGATGACGACCCAGATGATCGCCACGCGGCGGGAGCGGCCCAGCTCATGCTCCGAACGGATGCCCATGAACCGGAGCAGGACCTGCGGCATGCCGAAGTAGCCAAGGCCCCAGGCCAGGCAGGACGCGATGGACAGCACGCCGTAGGGCTTGCTGGCGCCGAAGACATTGACCTCCGTGGTCGACGGGGTGGCCGTGCGGACCATGGAGAAGAAGCCGTCGATGTTCTTCGCGTTATTGATGACCGTATGCAGTCCGCCTGCGGACACGACAGACAGGACGAGGATCAGCACGAGGACCGTCACCATCACGACGCCCTGCATGAAATCGGACGCGCTCTCGGCCAGATACCCGCCGAGGAAAGTATAGGCCAGCACGAACACGGCCGCGACGATCATCATGCCGCCGTAGGAGAAGCCGAAGAGGTTCGCAAACAGCTTGCCGCAGGTCGACAGGCACTGTGCCGCGTAGACGCTGAAGAAGATGATGATGATCAGCGAGCAGATCGTCATGATGATCTTTTTCTTCTCATGGAAGCGGTTCGAGAAGAAATCCGGGAGCGTGAAAGCGTCCACGGCGATCGAATAGCGGCGCAGCCGCTTGGAGACGATCAGGAAGTTGAGATATGTGCCGATGGCAAGGCCGATGCAGGTCCAGCCCGCGTCGGCAAGACCCGTCCAATACGCGAGGCCGGGCAGGCCCATCAGCAGATAGCCGGACATATCCGAGGCCTCCGCGCTGAATGCCGTGACCCACGGGCCGAGGCTGCGGCCGCCGAGGAAATAGGACTCCGCGTCCTTATTCGCCCGTCCGGCAAAATAGATACCGATCCCCACGACTGCGGCCATATACAGGACCATGGCCAGCAGATGCTGCAAATTTGCTCCGCTCATACTGTTTCTCCTTTTTCTCTCCCCTTGACACATTACGTTTTATCATGTATAATATCAAGGAATCGCATAACATGCGCGTATGATATCACGTTAAAGTGAAAAATGCAAGAGGAAATTTTCCATGGATACGAAGAAATATGAGGTACTGGAGAAAACGGTCGAGCTGTCGTCGCTGACGAAGGCTGCGCAGGAGCTCGGGCTGACGCAGTCGGGCGTCAGCCATATGCTCGCCGCCATCGAGGCGGAGCTGCAGCTGCCGCTGCTCAAGCGCACACGGACCGGCGCGCGGCTCACGCCCGAGGGCGAGCAGATGATGCCCTACATCCATGAGATCGTGCGGCAGGAAAAGCTGCTGCGGCAGGCGGCGGCCGCGCTCCACACGCTCGTCACCGGCAAGATCCGCATCGGCACGTTCACGAGCGTCGCCACACACTGGCTGCCGGCGATGATGATGCAGTTCCAGCAGGCGTATCCGCAGGTGGATTTTCAGCTGTTCAACGGCGATTACCACGATATCGACACCTGGCTCGGCGCAGGGAGCGTCGATCTGGCGTTCACGACGCTCCCTGCCCGCCCCGGCTGCAGCTGCGTGCCTTTATATGAGGATGCGCTGGCCGCGGTCCTGCCCAAGGGGCACCCGCTGGCGGCGGGGCCGGTCTGCCCGGTGGAGGAGCTGGCAAAGGAGCCGTTCATCTCGCTGCTGGAATCCTCCAACCACGATGTGCGGCGCGCGTTCCGTGCGCTGAGCGTCAGGCCGAACATCCGCTTTGAGACGAAGGACGACTACGCCGTCATCGCCATGGTCCGGCAGGGGCTGGGCGTGAGCATCATGCCGTCGCTGCTGCTGCGCGGCAACACGGACGGCGTGGAGATCCGCCCGATCGATCCGCCCGCCAGCCGCACGATCGCGCTGGCCGCCGCCTCTGATGCACCCGGCCCGGCCGCCAGCCGGTTTGCGGAATTCGCCGTCAAATGGGTCAGGGAAAACACATAAAAAACGCGCCCGGAGGTTTTGAACCGTCCGGGCGCGTTTTTTGTTGGGGTGTATCTGAAAACTCACGATGTGACCGGCAGCGAGGAATTTTCGCGCTGAGCAAGACATTTTTTCGCAGGAATACTGACGTATTTCAAGGAAAAATGACGCAGCACAGCGTGAAAAGGCCCGCTGTCCGGGTGCGTTGGCAGTTTTCAGAGACACCCTAGATCAGGCGTTTTCCGCCAGCTTTTCGCGTGCCTGCTTCAGCGCGGTCGCCAGCTGGTCGGGACAGGAGGTCTCTTTCATGCCGCAGTGGATGCCGTCCAGCCGCTCAATGACGGTATCGATGTCCATCCCCTCGACAAGCTTGGAGATCCCCTGCAGGTTGCCGTTGCAGCCGCCGATGAATTCGATATTCCGGACGGTCTTGCCGTCGACGTCAAACAGGATCTGCTGCGAGCAGGTGCCTCTGGTTCTGTAGGTAAAATGCATGATGGTTTCTCCTTTTATTCTGTTCGATCATTGACCGATGGTTTACGGTTCCAGTTCTCCGTCCCGGATGCGGAGCACCTTGGTGAAGCTGTCTAAAAACTCCGGGGAATAATTGTGCATGGCGACGATCAGGATGTCGCACGGCAGCTGCACGATCTGCTTTTCCAGCTCGACGCGCGTTTTTTCGTCCAGTCCGGCAGTCGGCTCGTCCAGCATGACAAGACTGCCCTGCCGCCAAAGCGTCCGCGCAAGATCGAGCCTGCGTTCCTCGCCGCCGGAGAGCGCGTGCGCCTCCCCGCCGATCGCTGCATCCATGGACGCGCCGCGGTCGGCGTACCATTCGGAAAGACCGGCAGCGGCAAGGGTCTTTACAAGCGCTTCATCCTGCTGCGCCGTGCCGGAGAACATGGTGAGATTGTCGCGGATGGAGGCGCTGAAGACGAAGGTCTTCTGGGCCAGCAGCGTGACCTGCCGGCGGAAATCTGCGTACCGATAAGCATGGCAGGGGCGGCCGTTGATGGTGTATTCGCCTTCCGCGCCGCACATGGCGGCCAGCACCTTCAAAAGCGTCGACTTCCCCGCCCCGCTCTCGCCGAGCAGCGCGATGCGGTCGCCCTTTTGGAGCGTCAGATCGACGTGCTTTAAAATTTCTCGTTCCCCTCTACGGCAGGAAATATCCTGGAGCGAGACGGTCTCCACGCGGGTGAGCGGCTGGCTGCCCCAGCCGGACGCTTCATCTGTCGGCTCGTCCAGGAAGGCAAGCACGCGCTTACAGACCGCCGAGGCGGCGATGGTCGAGGAATAGCGTTCGCTGATGATCTGCACCGGCCCGGCGACGAGGTTCATGAGGCCCGCGAAGGTGATGAGCGCCGGAAGCGTGATGACGCCGCGCGCGACGAAAAACAGGCCGAGCACCCACGTGCCGAGCACGACCAGATTGCCGCAGCCATACGCGCCCGCGTACAGGATCCTGCGGATGCGGCGGGAGCGGAGCTTTTTCCGGTAAAGATTTTCGTTTGCTTCGTCATGGGCGCGGTTGGCACCTGAAAATGCGTTGAAAATTTTCAGCTGGAAAAATCCAGAGAAGATCTGCGTGATCGCCGTCAGATAGCCGGCCTTCGCCTGCTGCTCGTTCTCCTGATACGTCTGCAGGCGCTTTTCCGTCAGCTTGGGAAACGCGGCGGTCAGCACGCTGACGGCGATCATGATCAGGGTCATGACCGGCTGGATGGCAGCGGCCGAGGCGACCGCGAGCAGGAAGCAGCAGATCTGAAAATAGATCTCGCCCAGAGACGCGACGTAATCCTGCTGGATGGTGTCGACGTCGTTCTGTACGAGAGACAGGCAGGCGCCGTCGTCTTTCTCGCTTTTCTGCATATAGCTGAGCGACTCGAGCTTCCGCACGGCGTCGGCGCGGAGGTCCCGGCCGACGCGCTGGACGACGATATCGCGCGAATAGTCCAGCAGAAAGGCGAAAAACGTCTCAACGCAGAGGTAAACCAGCGTCACGAGCGCGATCTTCCACACGCGCGAGAGATCTCCCTCCATCGCGCTGTCGGCGAACAGGCCGAGCAGGAACGACATGAGGACGGACGAGACGGCCGCGAGAAGGTTGGACACAAGAAACAGCACGACAGACGTGCAGTTTCTGCGGAAATAGCGTTTCACAGCGGCCTCCCTTTCTTTCTTAGTAATACTTGATCTCCGAGCGGTGCGCCTGCAGAAGACCGTCCAGATATTGCTCGACGTATTCGGTCATCTGCTCCGGCGGGTTCACCTTTGTAAATTCCAGCCTGTGCTGCTGGCAGTATTCCTGCCCGAGCATATCGCGCAGTCTTTGCCGCAGCATCACGCGGGGAAGCTGCTCCGCGACCGTGTCAAAATACTGCTCGGTGGTGATCCCCATTTTCGTGCACCACTCCTCGATATAGCTTCGCACTTCCTCGTATTCTTCGTAGTTTTTCCGCTGGCCGGCCATCTCCGCGTCCACCTCTTCCTGTGTGACGGAAAGGCCGCGCTGCTCCGCCTCATCGAGCATGATGAGGTTCAGCAGGATCTGATCCAGTGCGTCCGCGTCGCTGACGGTTTTGTCTCCTGTGACATTGATCTGGTTCTGCTTTTCATACGCGACCAAGCTCTCGTGGATCTGCGTGTCCTTGTAGGACGCGACGATCGGGTCGTCCGACGTCTGCTTCTGACAGGCCGTCAGGAAAAGCAGAAGCAGGCACAGCGCAAGCATGATCTTGGATCGCATCGTGTTCTCCTTTCGTTATTCGGTCAGGTCGCAGAGGGTTGCGTTTACATAATCCGTGAGCTGCATGGGGTCGAGCAGGACCTGGCAGCCGCGGCAGCCGGCGGAGACGCCGATCTCGTCGTAGAGCTGGGCGGTCTCGTCGATGAAGGTGGGGAACTGCTTTTTCATGCCGATGGGACTGCAGCCGCCGCGGATATAGCCGGTCGTGGCCAGCAGGTCCTTGACGTGGATGAGCTCGATCTTTTTGTCGTGCGCGGCCTTCGCCGCCTTTTTGAGGTCCAGCTCGCAGCAGACCGGGATGCAGAACACCGCGTATCCGCCGCGCTCGCCCTTCGCCACCAGCGTTTTGAAGATCTGCTCCGGCGGCATGCCGATGCCCTCGGCCGCATGCATGCCGTTGAGGTCATTTTCGTCGACTGCGTACTCTTCCGCCCGGTACGGGATCTTCGCTGCGTCCAGCAGGCGCATCACATTGGTTTTTGTCATTTGAAGCACCTCTTTCCCCGCCATTATACCTGATTTCCAGCCTTCTGGCAAGGAGCAAAACCCACACGCATGATTTGAAAAAAAGCGCTCAAACTATCTACATCTTACAGACAGGAGCACGGAACATGGGCGAAGCGAAAAAAGAAGAACAGGCGCGGCAGGAGCTGGTCGATCTCGGCGCGTCCACCACGAAGAGCTCCCGCGGGACGATCTACACGCTGACGATCATCGGCCAGATCGAGGGCCATCAGGCGCTGCCGGAAAACATCAAGACGACCAAGTATGAGCACGTCATTCCCCTGCTCGCGGCCGTGGAGGAAAGTGAGGACATCGACGGTCTGCTGCTGCTTCTGAACACGGTCGGCGGGGACATCGAGGCGGGACTCGCCATTGCGGAGCTGATCGCGGGGATGAAGAAGCCGACGGTCTCGCTCGTGCTCGGCGGCGGGCATTCCATCGGCATCCCGCTGGCCGTATCGGCGCGCAAAAGTTTGATCGTGCCCACGGCCAGCATGACCGTGCATCCGGTGCGGATGACGGGGCTGGTCGTCGGTGCGCCGCAGACGTACCAGTATTTCAACCAGATCCAGGACCAGATCGTGAATTTCGTGACAAAAAATTCGCATATTTCCCGTGAAGATTTTCTGCGCTATATGATGGCGACCGACGAGATCGCGACGGACGTCGGCACGGTCTTATACGGCGAAGAGGCCGTATCTTCAGGGCTGATGGACGCGATCGGCTCGCTCTCCGACGCCCTGAACCTGCTGCACCGGCAAATTGACCGGCAGAAGAAGCGCGGCAGGGGCTGAAAATCAGGGCTTTCGCCGCATTGACAGGCGGCCCGGGATGTGCTAAAATGCGGGCGATGCGAGCGGTGGAGTCTGTCATAGGCGCTGGAAAGCGTCCTATTCGCATCGGAGCGCATGCAGCTTTTCGGCAGAACCATGTGGTTCTGCCGTTTTTTATTGTTCTGAATCATGGAAAGAAGGCATTTATCATGAGAAAAACGAAGATCGTCTGTACCATCGGCCCGGCCAGCAGCTCGGAGGAAGTCTTTGCAGAGATGTGCAAGGCAGGACTCAACGTCGCGCGGCTCAATTTTTCGCACGGCACACACGAGGAGCATCAGCAGAAATTTGACATGATCCATAAGGTCCGCAAGGCGCTCGGCCTGCCCATCGCCATCATGCTCGACACCAAGGGGCCGGAATACCGCATCTGTACCTTCAAAAACAAAAAGATCCTGCTCCAGGACGGCGACGCCTTTACCTTCACGACCCGGCAGGTCGAGGGCGACGAGACGATTGTCGGCGTCAGCTATGCGGGGCTGGCGAACGATCTTTCGGTCGGCGATACGGTATTGGTCAACAACGGACTCGTGATCTTCACGGTCGAGCGCATTGAGGGCACGGAGATCCACTGTCGTGTCGTAGTCGGCGGCGAGCTGTCTGACCGCAAGAGCATGTCCTTCCCGCACAAGGTGCTCGAGCAGGTCTATCTCAGCGAACAGGACAAGGACGATCTGCTGTTCGGCATCCGGAACGGGATCGATTTCGTCGCAGCGTCGTTCGTCTCGCGGCGGCAGGATGTGCTGGATGTGCGGAACTTCCTCGACGCGAACGGCGGGCAGGACATCGAGATCATCGCCAAGATCGAGAACCAGACGGGCATCGACAATGTGGAGGAGATCTGCGAGGTCTGTTCCGGCATCATGATCGGCCGCGGAGACTTGGGCGTGGAGGTGCCGTTTGCGGAGCTTCCGGCCATCCAGAAATACCTCATCACCAAGTGCCGCCTGCTCGGCAAGCGGGTCATCACGGCCACGGAAATGCTCGAATCCATGATCCACAACCCGCGCCCGACCCGTGCGGAGATCTCCGACGTGGCCAACGCCGTCTATGACGGCACGAGCGCGGTCATGCTCTCCGGCGAGTCCGCCGCGGGCAAGTACCCGGTCAAGACCGTGCAGACCATGGCCGAGATCGTGGAGGAGACGGAAAAGCACATCGACTACGAGATGCTGTTCCGCAAGGAGGAGTTCCAGATCAAGAACATGGTCGACGCCATCTCGCACGCGACGTGCTGCATGGCCTGCGACATTGGCGCAAAGACGATCGTGGTCAGCTCGCTCTCCGGCGCGACGGTCCGGATGGTCTCGCGCTTCCGCGTGCCGGTCGACATCGTCGGCATGGCGACGAACGAGCGCGTGTGGTACCGGCTCGCGCTCTCCTGGGGCGTCCAGCCGATCTTGTGCGAGGAGACGTTTACCTCGACCGACGTGCTGTTCTACAACGCCCTGCACGCGGCCAAGAAGGCCATGCACCTGCACAAGGGCGACAACATCGTCATGACTGCCGGCAACACCAACGGCGCTTCCGGCAACACGAACCTCATCAAGGTCGAAACGATCTGACAGACAGCGAAGCCCCCGCCGGGTATCCCGGCGGGGGCGTTTTTCTGTATGAGATCCCGGGGTGCTTCTCCCCTGTTTTACAGCGGCTCGAGCAGGCAGACAGCGTGGGCGGCGATGCCTTCGCCGGAGCCGGTGAAGCCGAGATGCTCCTCCGTCGTCGCCTTGACGCTGACGTTCTGCAGCTCCGTCCGCAGGGCGGCGGCGAGATTCTGCCGCATCTGATTGATGTACGGCGCGAGCTTCGGCCGCTGGGCGATGACGGTCACGTCGAGATTGCCGAGGCGGTAGCCGGCCTCTGTGAGCCGCCGGTCGACCTCGCGCAGCAGGGCGACGCTGTCCGCGCCAAGATAGCGGTCGTCGGTGTCCGGAAAGAGCTTGCCGATGTCCCCCATCGCGGCCGCGCCGAGCAGCGCGTCCATGACGGCGTGGGTCAGCACGTCCGCGTCCGAATGGCCGTCGAGGCCCTTTTCAAACGGGACGCGGACGCCGCCGAGGATCAGAG
>OJKC01001119.1_pt1 | contig 17933 bp, 14 predicted proteins | sample 1596401 | NCBI WGS metagenome assembly OJKC01 (sample SAMEA4350162, study PRJEB24818) | metagenome | biome: human; feature: gut; material: faeces | place: Denmark | collected 2013-09 | reverse complement strand
TCGGTAGGGGGGAAGCTGTCACGGAGACGCCAGCCGCGCTCTGGCGTGGCAATGGTACTACGAGTCTTGTTATTTTTTCATTATGCTGCTACCCCCGACCTCTACACCTCTCTATTCGTCGGCAGCGTCAGATGTGTATAAGGGCCAGCCCCTCCTCCATGAACTTCTGCAACCTGGCGGGCGGAATCATGTCGTTGAGCGCGTCGTAGAGCGGTTGCAGGTAAGGGTCGAGCTTCTCCTTCATGTCGCCGGGCAGGAAGCCCAGTTTCTCGCCCGCCTCGACAGCCGGCCGCGTGAGGATCACCCGCCGCACCACCTTCTCGCGCAACGCACGCACGGCCAGCGCAATGGCCGTATAGGTCTTGCCCGAGCCGGCCGGCCCGACGGCGAAAAGCAGGTCGTCGGCGTCGTACAGCCGCACCAGCCGCTGCTGGTTGACCGTGCGCGCCCGCACCACCGTGCCGTTGTTGCCGTAGACGATCACGTCCTGATCGGCCGGAGCCTCGTCCGCCGCAAGGCCCGACGCGGCGAACGCCTGCGCCACCACCTCGCGCGAGATATGGCCGTATTTGAGGTAATAGTCGATCAATCCCTGCATGCGGCGTTCGAAACGCTCGGCCGCGCTCTTGGCGCCCAGCACTTTGAGCGACGAACCGCGCGCTACGATTTTGAGCGCCGGATGCAGCGCCCGGATCTGTTCGAGGTAGACATTCTGCGCACCGTACAACTCGCGCACGTCGACGCCGTCGACGGCGATCTCCTTGCTGATCTCCTCCCCCATCGTCAGAATGCGTAGCCTACGCTGAAAAGCAGCTGGTAGGACTTGATGCGGGGATAGACCCCCTCGAAATAGTTTTCGGTCTTGTTGAAGGCACCGTTGAAACGGCAGTCGAGCACCAGATGGTTCAGCCGCACGACGGCACCGGCCATGTAGGTGAGCGTCGGTTTCGCATTGCCGAACTCGCGGCGTTCGCCGTCGATGCGGTAGTAACTGCTGTCCGAAAGCGCGAACGCGGGGCCCACGAACACGCTCAGGGGCCCCAGCAGGCGCAACGTGAAGAGCACGGGCAGTTCGACATTGGACATCTTGACCTTCTGGCCGTTCACCTTCAACGTATTGCGCATGTACATCAGTTCGGGCTGTACGCCGATGGCGCCGAACGAAAGCGGCACGGCCACGGCCGCATGGAATCCCAGCCGGGTCGAGAGATTCAACCCCTCGGCCGATGCGGAGAAGTCGGCGACATTGAGACCGGCCCGCGCTTGCAGGCCCAGCCGGGGCCCGGCCGCCGCGGCCGGAAAGGCCGTCAGCAACAGGGCGATCGCCGTGAGAATGCGTCTGTTCATTATCGTCACAAAAAAGAATTTCCACTTATCGCAGACGTTCCGCGTCGCAGGCGCAATCCCCGCGACCGAACGTCATGGCGAAGTATATATAGTGCCAAATATAGGGATTTTTCGTAAATAAGCGTGAAAAATCTTCCGAAACTTTCATACCTCATCGAATTATCGTACCTTTGCCGCTTGAAAAAATGCACGCGCCATGCGGCACGGAATATGCCCCGCAATGCTGTGCAACCTTTGGATAAATTCTTCAACGTTATGAGTTTGGTAGCGATAGTCGGTCGCCCCAACGTGGGCAAAAGCACACTCTTCAACCGTCTGGTGGGACAACGTCAGGCCATCGTGGACTCCACGGCCGGCACGACCCGCGACCGCCATTACGGCAAAACCGATTGGAACGGCAAGGAGTTTTCCGTGATCGACACGGGCGGTTATACGGTCAATTCGGACGATATTTTCGAAGACGACATCCGCCGGCAGGTGATGCTCGCCATCGACGAGGCGGACGTAATCCTCTTTCTGGTGGAGGTGTCGACGGGCATCACCGACCTCGACACGCTCATGGCCGACATCCTGCGCCGCACCACGAAGAAGGTCATCCTGGTCTGCAACAAAGTCGACAACTACGATCAGATCTACTCCTCGCACGAGTTCTACAAGCTCGGGCTGGGCGACCCCTACTGCATCTCGTCGATGTCGGGAAGCGGCACGGGCGACCTGATGGACGCCATCCTGGAGGCGCTGCCCGCCGAAACTTCGGCGCAGTACGAGGACGATCTGCCGCGCATCACCATCGTCGGCCGCCCCAATGTGGGAAAATCGTCGCTCACCAACGCCCTGCTGGGCGTCGAACGCAATATCGTGACTCCTGTGGCCGGCACCACGCGCGACTCGATCCACACGCGCTACAACAAATTCGGCATGGACTTCTACTTGGTCGACACGGCCGGTATGCGCAAGAAGGGCAAGGTGACCGAGGACCTCGAATTCTACTCCGTCATGCGGTCGATCCGCGCCATCGAGAACTCCGATGTCTGCGTCCTGATGCTCGACGCCGAGCAGGGACTCGAATCGCAGGACCTGAACATCCACAACCTGATCGTGCGCAACCGCAAGGGCTGCGTGATCGTCGTCAACAAATGGGACCTGATCGAGAAGGGGAACAACACGATGAAGGAGTGGCGCGAGTTCCTGATGAAGAAACTGGCCCCGTTCAACGACATTCCGATCATCTTCACTTCGGTGCTGAACAAACAGCGTATTCTGGAAGTGTTGCAGACGGCCGTGCGCGTCTTCCAGTCGCGCAAGCGCCGCATCCCCACCTCGGAGTTCAACGACTACATCCTGCCCGTGATCGAGGAGACGCCGCCGCCCTCGACCAAAGGCAAATACATCCGTATCAAATACGCCATGCAGCTGCCTACGCCCACGCCGCAGTTCGCCTTCTTCGTCAACCTGCCGCAGTATATCAAGGAGCCTTACCGCCGCTTCTTGGAGAACAAGATCCGCGAGCAGTGGGATTTCTCCGGCGTCCCCATGCAGTTGTATTTCCGGGCGAAGTAACAGCCGGAGAAATCCTCGTTTCGACATTCCCTCCAAACCTCCCTTTGACAAAGGGAGGCTTTTTTCGGCGTCCCCATGCAGTTGTATTTCCGGGCGAAGTAACAGCCGGAGAAATCCTCGTTTCGACATTCCCTCCGAACCTCCCTTTGCCGGCGCTGCGCGCGGCTTCCGTTGCGGCGCCTCGGCACCCCGCAAGCGGGTGCACTCGGCTGGCGACACGGGTGACAAAGGGAGGCTTTTTTTTCGGCGTCCCCATGCCGTCGTATTTCCGGGCGAAACAACAGCCGGAGAAATCCTCGTTTCGACATTCCCTCCGAACCTCCCTTTGCCGGCGCTGCGCGCGGCTTCCGTTGCGGCGCCTCGGCACCCCGCAAGCGGGTGCGCTCGGCTGGCGACACGGGTGACAAAGGAAGGCTTTTCCCGGCATCCCCATGCAGTCGTATTTCCGGGCGAAGTAACAGCCGGAGAAATCCGTTTCCCGACATACACGAACCGTCCTCCTGCCAAAAGACGGGATTTGCCGCTGCCGCAACTTCCGTCGCATCAACGCGCAACGACACGGGGAAAAGCGAAAAAACGATCCGAACGCTTGTTTTTTCGCACGAAACGCCCTATCTTTATCCCCAAGGTTAGTTAGGGCGGCTGCCCATCCGATCATGCAACAGAAATGATTCGACCGTTTGTCCGATGACAAAACGGAGAGGGAACATAGTATCTAACTCAAAAATTAAAAGCGTATGAAGAAATTTGTACTGTTGTGGATATGCGCGCTGGGCGTATGTCTGGTGGGATGCTCCGACGACGACACTCCCGAACAACTTCCCGATCCCGAACTGACACTGGCGCCCGATGCCCCGATCGCATTTCCGGCGAAGGGCGGAAATGTCGAAATCGCCGTCACGACTAACATGGAGACATGGAGCGCCGTTTCCGATCAGGAGTGGTGCAAGGTCGCGGCCTCTGCAGGCAAATTCACGGTATCGGCCGTAGAGAACGAGACGCTGGCACCGATGCCGGCCGCCACGGTGACCGTGACTGCTTCGACGGGCGAACGCTCCGTCAGCCGTAAATTGCAGGTGTCGCAGGAGGCCGGCAAGGAGAAGATCGTCGACCTGAGCGAGGCGGGCACCTCGAACTGCTACCTCGTCACCGCCGCCGGCAATTACAGTTTCGACGCGACCGTGCGCGGCAACGGCGCCACGACCGAGGGGCTCGATGCGCCCACGGCCATCGCGGGCACGAGCGCCGCAGTCGTCTGGCAGAGCGCACCCGGTCTGATATCGGGCGTAACGCTGGCCGACGGCCGGATCAGCTTCAAGATCGCCGGACCGGGCAACGCCGTGATCGCCGTCGAGGACGGAGCGATCCTGTGGAGCTGGCACATCTGGTATCCCGAAGCCGAAGTCGCGGGGCTGAATTCGAAAACCGGATACGAGGTGATGAACATGAACCTCGGCGCGATGCACAACACCCCAGGCGACGTCGGCAGTTACGGACTGCTCTACCAGTGGGGCCGCAAAGATCCGTTTCCCGCAGCACCGACGCTGACCGGAACGACCGCCACCGTCGGTGCGCCGATCTACGACGGCGACGACAACGAAATCAAAATCACCAACTCGTCGCAGTCGAGCACAGCGGACAACAATCTCGCCTTCGCCATCGCCAATCCGACGGTCTGCCTCTCCAACTATGCACAATTCAACACCTCGCGCGACTGGCTGCAAGCCGACATGAGCAACGACGCCCTGTGGGACAATCCCAAAGGCGCTGAACGCAACGAGACGAACGACTTCCTCAACAAGGGGGCCAAATCCTTCTACGACCCGTGTCCCGTCGGATGGCGCGTTCCGCCTGCCGACGTATTCCGCAACTTCACCGCATCGGGCGGCTACGCTTGGGTGATCGACGATTTCGATATCGCCGACATCAGCGGCGACGGTGCGAAATCGCTCGCCGACTACGACTACGGCTGGACTTTCAATCTGAGCGACAGCGCATCTTCCTACTTCCCCGCAGCGGCGCGCTTCGACGGCTCCTACGCCATGCTGATGGGCAGCATGAGCGGCTTGTGGGGTTCCTATTGGGGCAACGCACCCTACCCCGGCGACATGTTCCAGGGCGGGGCCTACTCGGTGCTCTCGTTCCAGATCAAGGACACGGCCGGCAACGAGATGATTACCACCTCGCCCGCCGGCGGAGGTGCCCGCGCCGACGCCTACTCGGTGCGCTGCATCCGCGAATAAACCTTTCGGATGCATTTACAACGGAATCGGGAGCCGAATATCGGCTCCCGATTCCGTTTGCGGGGCGAGCTACCTGTCGGGAACGAACAGACGCGCGGTCTCCGCGCCGTCGAGGTATTTGCGCTTGAAGATATGGACGAAGAAGACGAACATCGCCAGCAGCAGCGGGCCGAAGATAACGCCCATGAACCCGAAAAGCGGCAGGCCGATGAGCACGCCGAGAATCGTCACGAGCGGATGCGTGTCGGCCATTCTCTTCTGTAAAATGAACCGGATCACATTGTCCGACTGCGTAACGACGAGCACGCCGTAGGCCATCAGCCCGACGGCGGTGCCCCAACTTCCCTCCACCGCGAGATAAGCCGCGAGCGGAACCCAGACGAGCGCCGTGCCGACGACGGGCAGAATGGTGGCGAAGCAGGTGACGACTCCCCAGAACAACGCGCTGGGAACGCCGCAGACGAGGTAACCCGCATAGGCGATCGACCCCTGCACCACGGCGATCAGCGGAATGCCGATCGCATTCGAGCGGACGATCATATAGATTTCGTTCGTCACGTTGCGTGCGACGGTGGCATTGAACGGAAGCATGGCCCGGCAATAATTCTCCATGCGGGTACCGCCGATCAGCATGAAATAGAGCACGAACAACAGCATGACGATATTGACCCCGAAACTGAAAATACCTTGCAGAAACGCCTGCCCGAATCGGGTGATCACGGCCACCATCGACGAGATGTTGCTGTCCTGCAACAGATCGTAACCGATCCGCAGGCGGATCTGTTCGGAGACATGACGGATCGAGGAGATCAGCGATTGGGGGTCGAGCGTGAAATCCTGTACCTTGTCGACGAACATCCACACGATACCGCTCAACGGAATCAGGAAGCAGACGATGGCTTCGACCAGCAGCACCGACGCCGCCAGACTGCGCCGCCACCGGCGGCGAACCGTCAGATAGCGCATCTGCCGCCGAAGCAGCATATAGATCGTCATGGCGCCGAGCAGCCCGCCGATATAGGGCGTCAGTTCGGCGAAGATAACCACACCCAATACCAGAATGATGACGAAGAGCGAATAACGCCAGTATTGTTCCTTGACACTTCTCATCCACCGACCCGTTTATCGTCCGGCATAAAAAGCAAGGAGTGTGCCGGTTTTCCGGCGACAGGGACGAAGAGGCACGCGACCGGTCTGCATCCGGACTCAAAAAAAGACCGCCCGTTAAAAAGGATGACTGTTTTTGAGATACCGTTCTGTAAATCAGAACGGTATTTTTATCGAAAAGAGGAAGGGTTACGAATTGGTGACGGAAGTCTTACATTCTGTTGCACCCTTATACAATAAATCCAAGAACTCACGACAAAGGTAGTTAAAATATTCTACATAAGCAAATTAACGAATAAAAAAGCATTAAATACTATTTAAGCATATCCAACTCGGATATGCTTTTTTGTGCTATGAGCGAGTCGATTATTTAGTTGCCTGTTTTAACTAAATTATTGCTATCGGGATGTTTCCTATCATTGCATCGTCTAACCAACGATCATTGTAATGAAGCCATTGAAAGGTAATCCGACTCTGCGTTTGTTACGTCTGGTATTGCGACGATTCAATCGTCTCGAACTACTGATCCAAAACAATTCTCGACCTTTACCCGATGACCTGATCGACACTCCGGCAGTCCGCATGCTTACCCGGATGTCCGACCGTACCCTCTCCCGTCGTCGGAGCGACGGCACGATCCCTTATGTCAAGCACGGCGGCAAAATCTATTACAGCAGATCGCGCGTTCTCGAAGCCCTCCGGAATGAACCCCACACCACATCAACTAATAAAGTAAAGAAGTCATGAAAAAGATGATTCTTATCGAGCGAAGCAAATTCGCTCTGCTCGTTCGCAGCCACATGAAAGCCTCGAACATGCTCCTCGTATTGCAGCATGTCTGCCGGGAGCGCCGTATTTCTCTTTCGATGACGCAGGAGGAAGTCTGCCAACTCATCCGACTCGATCCGGATTTCGTCGAGAAATACAAACGTCGCGGGAAACTCTGTCCCGTCGAGGATCAGGATGGCAAACAATATTACAATGTACTGGATTTCATCAATCTGAAAGACATGCAGGAGAGTAAGCGTATTTTCTATCAGACGATGGAACAAGCGGTGCCGGATACGGCGATTACGATTGATCGGGAATAACCTCTCAAATTCAACGAGGCTGCCTAACAAATGTTAGACAGCCTCGCTTTTTTATATTTTCGGCCCTTTGGCCTTCACGTTCGTCGCGGGTCGCACGAGAAGAATATGATTGCGGATAAAGTCCGATTCGGGCGGAGGCACGACGTGCTCCCGTTCTTCCGGCGGTTCTTCTTGGTTCCCGGATGCCGCAGAAAGGGGCTCTGCCTTCGACGGTCTGGCGGTCTCGTCCTCAATCTCCGCGTTTTCGATCTTCGGCTCATTGCGGTTATCTGCTGTTTTCGCCTGCATCTCCTGCTGCTTCTGTGCGATGTCGAGTTGAATCTTCCGGGTCAGCGACTCTGCCTCGGCCTTGAGCCGCTTCAACTCCTCCTCTTTGGGCCATACGGCTGCGATCTGTTGCTCGAAGGTCGGAATGTCGCGGGTGAATTGCTTTTTCTCTTTCTCGTAGGTCGCCATCAGTGACGGTATCGTGTCGAGCGCCCGGATGAAGTTCGTCGCTGCGATTTTCGGCTCCGCAGCCAGATGCCCGTTGTTGAACGTGTACTTGATGCCGTCCAACCCTTCGACCATGAATTTATTGACTGTAAGCGCCAGCCCGTCTTTCTGCATCCGCTCGGTGCGGACGAGAATGCGGAAATCGAACAGCGTGCCGATTTTCTGGTAATCGTCGCCGGTATTTACCGTGCGGTCGATCTCCACGAGGCGTTTGCCGTGAGCGACAATATCCGCGGATTCCACGCCGTCGATCCGCAGGGGATTGGCCCGCTTGCCTTTGGCGTCCGGCGGCGCCACCTCGTTGATATAGTCCCAGTCGCGTTTCAGACGTTCGAGCATCGTATCCCGTCGTCCGATCTCCGCCGTGTAGCGTTGCAGTTGGCTCTGCGCCTCATGCCGGGTGCGCATGAAGATCGTCTGCTCGCTCTCCAGCGCCGCGATCCGGCCTTCGAGCTTGGCTTTTTGCAGCAGGTCGGTATTTCCCGACACCACGGCCATCCACTCCGCGAAGTTCATCCCCGAATCCTCGCTGATGGCCCCCTCGTCCAGCCGCCGCGCACCTAACCGGTTGCGCTTGAGCTGGTCGATGAACTGCTGCTTGTTGTGCAGCAGATTCAACTTATAGGCATCGAGCGTGCGCAGAACGGCATAGACATAGGCTTTGACTTTATTGCCGGCATACTCCTTGGCGACTATGTTGCCTTTCCGTGCGCCGCGGCCGTTGCGCTGTTCCAGATCCATCGGCCGCCACGGAATGTCGAGGTGGTGCATGCAGACGATTCGTTGCTGGGCATTGACTCCCGTTCCGAGTTTTTGCGTCGAGCCGAAGAGCACCCGGATTTTCCCTTCGTTCATGGCGTCGAATATCGCCTGCCGCACCTTGTCGCTCGCGGCTTCCTGTACGAAGCGGATCTCCTGCGCCGGAATACCGTGGTCTTCGACCAGTTTGCGTTTGATCTCCGAATAGACGTTCCAGATGCCGGGCTTATAGGTCGAGAGGTCGCAAAAGACCATCTGCGTGCCTTTCTGATCTTCGTATCGCCGGTAGTATTCAGCGATGTTGGCGGCACTGCGGCTGGCCTTGTTGCCCGGTGAATCCGCATACGCAGGACTTATCAGCCGCATGTCGAGCGAGAGCTTGTTGGAGTACATCGTCACCAACAGCATCAGGGCTTTGACCTCCCCGTCGCTCAGGTCGGCGCGTCCGATATGTTCGGGATCTCCCGTCTTGGCGAAGAGCACCAGCTTGTCCAAAAATGCCTGCTGATCGTCGGTCATAGGTATCTGGCATAGCTCCTCGTCCAGCTCGGGACGGTCGATTCCCACGTCTGCGGCTGTGCGGTAGTCGGTAATCTCGTTGTAGAACATGGCCAGCTCCGGAACCTTGATGAAATAGCGGAAACGCTCTTTGGAGATCACTTCGTTGGTCACTGAAAACTCGAACTCCGATGTTTTCTGCGCGAATACCGCGGCCCACGCATCGAAGCAGGGAATGTCCTGCCGCTCCAACTCTTTGGGACGCAGATACTTGAACAGCAGATACAGCTCCGTCAGGGAGTTGGCAATGGTCGTTCCCGAAAGGAACGTCGCGCCGAGATCGCGCCCCGTGCGCTGCTGAATGGTGCGGATGGCGTACAGCAAATTCATGGCCTTCTTACTGCCGTCGGTATTTCCCAGTCCCGACACACGGCTGTGGCGGGTGTTGAACATCAGATTCTTGAAGTTGTGCGATTCATCGACGAACAGATGGTCTATTCCCATCTGCTGAAAATCCACCGTATCGTCCTTTTGCGCGTCGATTGTCTCCTGCAACTCGTGGAGCTTGGCATCCAGATTCTCCTTGCGTTTCTCCAGACCGCGCAGAATCCAGCCGTCCACATGTCCGCCCTGCTTTTCGTAGGACGCCAGATTTTCATCTATGTCGTCCATCTCCTGCCGGAGAATCCGTTGCTGCACCTCAGCCGACTGGGGTATCTTGCCGAACTGTTCGTGCGTAAGGATGATGCAGTCCCAGTTGTTGTTCTTGATGTCGCTGAAGATCCGCAGGCGGTTCTCCGGCGTGAAGTCCTCCTTGCCGGGATAGAGCAGACGGGCATTGGGATAGGCCGTGCGGAAGGTTCGGGCGATCTCGTGGATGTTGGCTTTGATACCGATGATCATCGGCTTGCGGGCCAGTCCCAGACGGTGCATCTCATACGCTGCGACGCACATGATGAGCGTCTTGCCCGTACCGACCTCGTGGTCGCAGATACCGCCGCCGTTCTGCTTGATCATCCAGATCGCATCCTTCTGGCTGGGATACAGGTCTTCGATACCCAGCCCCCGCAGGTCGAGCCCCGGAAACTGCTGGTGGCTGCCGTCGTAGCGTGGACGGACATAGCAGTTGAATTTGCGGTTGTAGAGATCGGTCAGCCGCTCCTTGAAATCGTCGGGCTGCGCATGCAGCCATTCGACGAACGCCTGCCGGATTTCGGTGATGAGCGTGTCGGCCTTCTGCCGGGCCTCGAAGTCGGGAATCCGGATGGTCTTGCCGTGTTCGTCCTTGCCGCCGTCCTTGTTGATGTTGGGCAGCGTGTTGAGCATGGCATGATGCAGCAGATCCATACCGTCGTAGACCTCGAAGTCTCCTTTGACGACGTATTTCTGGGAGATCAGAGGGCTGTACCCGTGGTTCTCGATGCCGAAGGCATCCATCTTCGCCGAATAGCTTACCGATACGGGAACCTGAAAGAAATGCTCGCAGAAGCCTTCGTAAATATCGGTCGGTATCCATCGCTCGCCGAGGTTGAAATCCAGCTCCTCGAACTCGATGCGTTTGGGTGCGGCCTCACGAAGCAGCGCGAGCGAACGGCGGCTGGCATCGTCGTCGGGGTTTTCCTTGAGGTAATTTTCGATTCATTCGGCTTTGGCGACGACATTCCCTGCCGCGAGCCGTTCGCGGATTTCATACCCCTTGACCATCGGATTGTAGAAAATGCGATCGCCCAGCTCGTCGATCAGCTCTTGCCGGGAACGCGATGCGAGCGACTCCATATAGGAAAACTCCACCCGTCCGAACTTGTTGAGCGAGGCGGCCAGCGCTTCGGCCGCCGTATCGACGTGTTTGATCTCGTTAGGGTCGAACGATACGGGGCGTCGGAGGATGTCGGAGAGCTGTTTTCGGCCTTCTACGAAGCGTTCGAGCCCCAGCACCTCCCGCCCGCCGGGATCGTTCAGGATGAAGGCGGCATTCTCCTTCTTGTTCAGATCGCCCAACAGAGCCGTGAAGTTCTCGTAACATCCGTTGAGTTTGCGCCGCAGACCCTTGTATTCGATCTCGTTCTGCATTTCGAGCCGGTAGAGCAGCTGGTAGGTATCCCGTAGCGGGATATAGCGTTCGGCCCGGTATCGGGACAAGGTTCCCAGCTCTTCGGGATGGAACGTGCAGCCCTGTCGTGTCAGGCCGTCCAGACGTCCGACCTGCCCTTCGAACAGAACCAACGACCGCTCTTTGTAGTGCGGAAGCATCGTGCCGGTAAAGGGCCGCGGATCTTTATTCTCCGAAGCCGGTGCAGCGATTGCTGCCGGGGCATCCGCAGCCTCCGCTGCCTCCGCCGGTTGTGCGAACAGATTCCCCTGCGTGAAGAGATCGGACATGCCGGTCGTATCCGTTCTGCGCCCGGCCCGCCGCTGTCCCAGCGGACGGCGGGCGATCGGAACGGCGGCAGCGCTGCCGAAAAGCGATGCGGCCGGAGCCGGTACTTCCGGAGTCGGTGCAACGGATGCCAGCTCCGGTGGCGCCACGGATTGCGGAGCCGCGACCCGATTTTGCCTCCGGGCGGTCGGCGGCACGGTTTGCGCCTGAGGGATATGGAGCGGACGGAGATATTGTGTATATCGTTCGGTGTCGAGGCGGGCTGCGAAATCATTTGCGAGGATTCCGCGCAGCCGCTCGGCGATCCGTTCCGGGCCTCCGTCGTAGTGCAGTACGAGAGCGGATTGTCCATAGAGACTTTTTTCATGCGAAAACGTCGTATGGATCGCGTGCTTGAAATCCCGGTGGTAGTCGTTCAGGTAAATTCCGTTGCCGATCTCGGACGAACTGACGAAGCGTTGCTCGTCGGGGGTAAGCTCCCGCTTTTCGCTCCATTTCTGAAGGACGATGAGATCGCTGGCCACTTCCGTGCCGGCATACTCCGTAAAGAGGTTGTTCGGCAGCCGCACGGCCGAAACCAGCCGCGCATGCTCCATCAGATAGCGGCGGACGGGTTCGTTGCCGGGAGCGTCCATGACGCCCGCCGAGGTGACGAACGCCAGAATACCGCCTTCGCGGAGCGTATCCAGACCCTTGATGAAGAAATAGTTGTGAACGGCCTTGAGCGCTTGCCGTCGAACCGGGTCGTCGCTCTTCCGAAAGGCAGTGTCGAAAATCCGGGTATCTCCGAAGGGAATATTGGACGTTACTACGTCGAAATAATCGTCATAGGTCGCTTCGATGGTTTGGAAACCGTCGATGACGACCTGCTCTCGTCCCCGGGCCTGTGCGGAGAGCACTTGTCCGGTCAGCAGGTCTTTCTCGAAAGAGAGGATTTCGACTTCGCCGTCGGCGGTCTCCCGGAACGACGAAGGGAAAATCCCGGTCCCGGCGCTGGGGTCGAGCAATCGCCGGGGAATGATGCCGGCATCCCGGAGCGTCTCGGCGAGCGCACGCACGATGGCCGGCGGTGTGTAGAATGCCGTCAGCGTAGAATTGCGCATGCTCTGCACGAAGTCTTTATACCGCTGTTCACTGTCGGCATAATGGCGCAGCAGTTCGTGCAGTTCCCTCACCTGCGGGAAGAGTTCCCGGTCTATCTTTCATTGCGCGAGATCGTCGTCCGCAGCGGCCGGCTGCAAGACGCATTTCAACGCTCCGAAGCCGCTGTACGCAGCCAGGGCATCTCGCTGCTGCGGGCTAAGTACCGTCGATGGAGCGAAAGCGATGCGCAGGGCGGCGATGTTCGCCTCCAGATGTTTCCTTTTATTGTATGCCATGCAGTTCGATGTGGGTTTGGATGAGTCCGGTGAGTTCTAAAAGGAGATTTTTATAGGACGGGCTGCTTTCGAAGTCGTCGGTCAGGTCGTACATCTCGAACGCCTCTTCGCAGACGGGAAGCAGTTTCAGGCAGAAAGCGGTGCGCTGCCGGGCTGCGACCTCCGGGAACCATTCCGACACGACCTCGAAGATCGCATCGTATTTCGAGAAGCGCAGGTCTTGGTACAGAACGGCGTTCGAGAGTTCCAATGCCTCGTAGATGCTGTTGCCGTTGCGAACGGCACGTTCATAGGTTTGGGCCGCATGGTCGCTCCGCTCGGCGATAAAGTGTTTGTCGGAGAGCAGTTCGGGATGGCTTTCGCGCAAATAAGCGGTAAGAGTTGCCGCGAAATACGGCAACTCTTTCTCTTCTACGTGTCGTTTCATAACGGCTAACCGATTTTCATGCCTTTGGGTTGTGCGCCGGGAAGCGACGGAAGACGCCGGCGGACGCGCTGGCGCGGACGCGGGTTCTCCTCGCCCAGACGCGAACGGTAATTGCGGGCGTTGTTGCCGAACAGGGGCCGGCCCGTGTCGCTGTAACGAAGGTCGGTGCTGATCGTCCTGCCGCCGACTTTCATGCCGGGGATGAAGACGACCTCGTGGTTGGCCAGTTTCGCCTGGATGTCTGCACTTACCTTGACTCCGAAAACCGTATCGTGGATGCGCAGATGCGGATTATTGTCGTTGCGGAACACCACGTCTCCGCGGTTGGCGTCCACGCGGGCATGGCCCGAGATGACCCGGCCGTCCTTGAGGTGGATGTCTTCGACGAAGATCTCCTTGCCGGAGCGCAGTGCCTTGATGTCGTCGCCGATCTCTTTGCCGTAGATTCGGGTGGGGAGCGTCAGCGCATCGACCGGAAGCGTCGTCAGGCGGTTCGTAGCCTCATGGACGCTGACATAACACTCGCACTCGCGGCCCGAGGTAAAATCTTTTATTTTCTTGATGGAACCCAGATGTCCGTCGGTTTCGAGGCGCTCGATTTCCTTGTCCGTGAAGAGCTCCTTATACGGCGATATTTTGTACTGCGGCTCGTCCAGACGTGTAAAGATACGGAGTTGGACATTGCCCGCATCGTCGCGGATCGGCGAAATCGTGCCGAGTCCCAGATCGACCCAGCGGCCGTCCATCTTATGTTTGAGCGGCACCAGCTTGTTGGGAATACGTCCCTTGAGGATGTCGCCCATGCTTTGATTCTCCAGCAGGATTTCTTTGTTCAGACCCAACGCCTGAATCTGATCCCACGGAAGTTCCCGCTCCTCGAACTTATAACGGTCAGCGAACTTGGCGATACGCCCCTCGTTGTTGAGTTCGTAGTCGGAGATCTCTTTGGCCAAAGAGCCGTCCTGATCTTTGCCTTCGCGGACTTGGATGATGGAGTCGAGGGCTCGGTCGAGTTTTTCGGTACCGATCCGAAAGAAACTTCAGCCCAGGTCGGACGGGCGTCCGTATTGGTTGCGAAGGTTCTCGAAAAAGGTTCCCAAAACCGTTCGGCTGTCGAACGAAAGGGCTCTGCGCCGATCGCCCGGAGCCGTGCTCACGGTGTTGAACTCTCCCGTTTGCTCGTTCATTTCGCTGACTAGACGCAGATCGTTCGTCTTTTTGTCGAGGACGGCCAGCACGTCCTTCGATAGCTTTTCCTGTTCTCTTGCCATAATGCCAATATTAAATGAGTAAATTGAATGGTGAAAATTCGGCGGCAAGATAAAGCCTTTTCCAGTTCATAATACCAAATGCGCCTCTTCTGGCGGGAAGAGGCGCGGGTTGGCAAATTTTGTCTATACTTTTAGACCATCTGACAAATGAAGAATAGCAGGTTCTTTGAATTGTTTATCAATATAGATTTTGTTTTGTCTTTGTTTTCGTTTAATACGATTATATATATTAGGAGATAACATTGCTTTTAATCTCATGTGATCAATATCTTTATAAACAATTCTATCCCATCTTGTATTTAGCTTTTTGTCAATAAAATATTGGAGAAACATTCCATCATTGGTAATATCTGAAAGATGATAACTTAAACAATATAAAGTTACGTCTGAATATCCAAATGTAGATTTCAGTAATATATTCATTCCAACAGATGAAAATATTTCTTGATTAATATGCTTTGATTGAAATATCTGGCAAAAAATATTCCGAGCTTGTAGAATCATGTCTAAAGTTGATAGACTTCTTAATAATCCAGCATTAGCAGGATTTTCTATTGCAGGTAATATAGTACATTTATAGAATGAGTCAAAAGTATTAATCAGATTCTCTATTGTCCGTTTTTCAACATCATTAGAGATTAAATGTGCTGCTTGAACACATTTGGATACAATTTGTAAATGCCTATACATTGTTGATGTATCTGTTGGCACACGAGAGGTTAGTATTTTTTCGATAAACACAGATCTTTTAGGGGATTTTCCATTATAGAAAACGATAACATTAGCCCACCAATCATTATAGATATTATCTACTAATTCTTGTTCATTTGAATCATCATAGAATATACTGGCAAAATATTCTTGGAATGAAAGATTGTTAAAACAAAATGTATTGGAGGTTTCATTGTATATAAAAAGGCAATTACGATTTTTTAGTTTCTCTATGAACCCTTGAATATCCGTTAATTCGTCATAAGAGAATTTGTCATATATCTCTTGAAGAAATCCTGATAATTGAGGAATGTCAATTTCTCTCATACCTCTAACATGCATATATTGCCCAATAAAAGCTAAAATATGCTTGGTTTCTTCAAACTTATATTGTGCAGACAACCCCTTTGTTGCATCCCAACGATCAAGATAATAATCACTAAATTTATTATAAAGTTCTGTTATATTTGCAGGTAATTCTTTCAAATCAATAGCATCTTCTTTGTATAAAATGGCCATAAGTGTTAATGCCATAGGTGTCCGTGTTAAAGTATTAGATAATTGTTGGTCACGAATGGCCTCGACAAATTGGGATGCTTTATTTTTATTATCTGGAATTATTTTTTTTACCAACTTGAACGCTTGACCAATATCAAAAGGAAGCAATTCAATATGCTCATACCCATCAAATAAATTATCATCAAATATATCAATATTTCGACTTGATATAATTGAATGAGTATTAAGTTTATGTGTTAAATATTGATTTATTTTTTCAATAAAAACTATTCTATCTTTTTTAGATTTTACCTCATCAAGACCATCAAAAAGTAAAATATAGCGGTCAAAATATTCATCTTTAATCTCTGTATTTGCCAGACTTCTAAATTGTTCCGCAATCAATTGATCAATGTTAAATTGATTCAGCGATAATTCTCTAAATCGAAACCAAAAAACTCCAATGCGTTTGTATATATTTACAGCATTGACACCTATTCTTTTTAATAATAAACTTTTTCCTGAAGTCGCAATTCCCGTAACGATAGTATTTTTATTTGAATTAATAATGGTTATCGAATCATCAGGCTCTTCTTGGTGTCTAATAGTTGTATCTTGATATTTTTCTTTTTCTGCTTCATATCGAGAAATAGTCGTCTTAACATTAATAAATATATCATTTATTTCTGATATGTTTAATCCAGAAAAAAGCTGTTTAGCATTATCTAAACTTGACAACCGCTTAATAAGTGCATTTTTATAATTCAATACAATTATATCATCTTGAGAAACACCATCATTAGATAAAAAGAAATCCCGAATATGAGTGTCTATTTCTTCGCATAATTTCTGATAATTCCATATTTCAATATTCGTCCGAAAATGGACAGGCATAACACTACTTAAAATAGTCTTTGCTTGTGCTGATACTGATCCATTTATTACTACAATAACTGTATTTATGTAGTGCTCTTCAGCTTTTGCATCTTTATATGGGACTTCAAACGCTAATTTTATTTGACGCGTTATTTCTCCACCTTCTTCGAAAACCTCTTGCCCTGCATTTTTGTTTTTTACAACTAAGGCAAACCATGTTTCACGACCTAACATAGAGTCATAATGCTTGAAAACTAAGTCTTTTCCCATTTCTGAATTTCCATGTGTAATCTCAACATTTGAAAATCCTTTAGTTTGAAAAAGCATTTGAAGAGTAGGAAATATATCAGACTCTTTTTTGCTTTTCTGTATAGACTCAAGCTTTTCTCGAACTGTTGTATAAATAGCCATTTGTAACCTCATTTAGTTTCGTGTAAAGGTAATAATTTGTCATAAATCTTACAACATCGATTTCGTAATTTACCTACAGTTGAATGGGATTATTTTGATAGTTCCTTCTCCAATTTTTCATCCTTCTCTATGCGCTTCATTTCGGCCTCGATGATGTCGAGCGCATCCTGCTTGATGCGGCGGTAATTCTCCTTGATTTTCTCCTGCATGATGTCCCGTCCGTCGGCGTCGAGGAACGACGATATTTCAGGTATGGGTTTATACTCCGCCATTTCTTTTTTCACGGCGTCGTTGTCCACGACGATCCGGGCATGGAAAATCTTCTGCTCGATCTCCTCTCCGAAGTTGTCGCTCACAGCCCCGACGAATACGCCCTGCGAGAGCGTCGAGATTTTCGACGCAGGAATAAGACTGTCGAGCTGGGTGTTTATCGACGTCGAGGTATCGCTGCGGTTGATGCTCACGGACAGTCGTTTCTGCACGATCTTTCCGAATCGTTCGGAGAGCGTCCGGGCCGTTTCTCCTACGACCTGCCCGCTGAAGATATTGCCCACGGTATTCTGAATCACGGCGGCTTCCTTGTCTCCGTAGTCGCGCTTTAGCTGGCTGAAATCCTGAAAACCCAGACACACGGCGACCTTGTTGGAACGCGCCGTTGCGATCAGGTTGTCCAGCCCCCGGAAATAGATCGTCGGCAGCTCGTCGATCACCACGCAACTTTTGAGTTGTTTCTTACGGTTTATCAGTTTGACGATGCGCGAATTATACAATCCGAGCGCCGCACCGTATATGTTCTGCCTGTCGGGATTGTTTCCCACACAAAGAATCTTCGGTTCCTCGGGGTTGTTGATGTCGAGTGTAAAGTCATCTCCCGACATGACCC
>OJKC01001118.1_pt1 | contig 17936 bp, 18 predicted proteins | sample 1596401 | NCBI WGS metagenome assembly OJKC01 (sample SAMEA4350162, study PRJEB24818) | metagenome | biome: human; feature: gut; material: faeces | place: Denmark | collected 2013-09 | reverse complement strand
AGCCGAAAGAGGTCGTCCTTTTATTCCCTTTTATTTTCCCGATGGGTGCATTTCCGTAAACGTCTGGTAGTGGTCGTTCGTGTAGTACACCAGCCCGTCCGACGAGTAGAGGATTCGCTCTGCGCCGCGCGGCCCGGCCGTGTAGTTCGCGTCCGCCTCGTACCACTTGCGCCCAGACGCATCCGGCAGCAGCCCCTCGTAGTTGCCAAACTTGTCACCGCCGATGGAATACCCCGGTGCGACGTCGCTGACGTAGTTCTTGCTGCTGTCCCAGCCCAGCTGCCGCGCCTCATTCTTCGTCAGGAAGTTGTCCGGCAGCGTCCCGTGGGCGAAGATGTAGTCCGCAATGTCCTGCGAGGCAGTAATCGCCGTTTGCTGCGGCGCTTGCGTCGGGGCGCTGGTCGGGCTGTCCGTCAACGCCGCGGCGATGGTTGCGGTCGGCAGGGAATCCGGCGCGTCCGCCGTGTCGCCCAGCGGCAAAATCCCCTGCTGTCCCAAGATAAGCAGCAGCAATGCCATCAGGATGGCAAAAATGCCGGATGTTGCCCGCTTCGGCGGCTGCTTCTGCTGATTTTTCTGCTCGCTCATTTATGATACCTCTCTCCTGCGCGGATTTTCATGGCGCGGTACAGCTGTTCCAGCAGCATCACGCGCGCCAGCTGATGCGGGAACGTCATTTTGCTCATCGACATTTCCTCGTTCGCACGGCGGATGACGGCATCCCCCAGCCCCAGCGAACCGCCGATAACGAATACAATGCTGCTTTCGCCGCGCGTCAGCAGCTCGTCCAAATGGCGCGACAAGCCGGGCGAATCGTGCATCTTGCCGGGAATCGTCAGCGCAATCACATAGTCCGACGGTTTCAGGCGGCTGAGCATCATTTCGCCCTCTTTGTCGCGAATCTGCCGCTCAATGGCTTCGGACGTGTTCGCGGGTTCGGGCAAATCCGGCAGCTCAATCTCCTCGAACTTGCCGTAGCGCGACAGCCGCTTCAGGTATTCATCCGCCATCTGCCGATAGGGCTTCTCCTTCATGCGCCCCATTGCCATCACGCTGATGCTCATTTCTGCTTTCCTCCCGGCATGATTTTCTTCGTCCCGCTGACGACGAGCTTGAACAGGAAGCTGCCCACGCCGATGCCCAGCGCCATCATCAGGATGCCCGCCATCGTCAGGATGCCGGTCTGCGCGCCGAGGGCATACTGCTGATGCCCCAGCTGCTCCATGCAGCGGTACAGCCCCAGCCCCGGCACAAGCGCCACCACCGACAGCAGCAGGAAAATCGTCGCAATCATGCGCATTTTCCTTGCGCAGAACTGCGCCAGCAGCGACCCGAACAGCGCCGCGAGGAACATTGACGCGGCCTCATCGAGCGAAAGCTGCTTGAGCGACCAATAGAGCGTGTAAGTCATTGCGCCAATCAGGCTTGCGGGCAGCCACGCGCGTTTGGGCGCATGAAGCAGAATCGCGAAGCCGAGCGTACCGACGAACGACGTCAGGAAATACCACAGCCCTTGACCCAGCGGTTCGTAACTCATGCCGCACCTCCCGTCAGCAGGCGCAGGAACGCCGTGCCCGCCAGTGCGCCGACAGCAAGCAGCACCGCCGACATCGCCGCGCTGACCGCAGAGGAAATGCCCGATACCATATCGCCACGCATGGTGTCCTGCACAGCGTTCGTCATCGCCAAGCCGGGCAGCATGGGCATCAGCGCGCCCGCGACGGCCGCTTCGACAACCAGCGCCCCGGTCAGGCGGTTGACCGCCATCGGGAGGAACGCCGCGAGGAAGCCGCCTGCCAGCGTCGCGACAAGGGTCTGCATGTGGAATTTATCCATCAGCAGCGTCACCCACTCAATCAGCAGCCCAACGAAGAATGCTGTCACCGTGTCCCACGCGCCGCCGCCGAACATCAGTGACCATCCAGCGGTGGACATGGCCGCCGCGCCCGCCATTTGCAGCGGGGACAAGCGGGAAGGTCGGCGCTCGACAGCTTTGAGCTGGCTGAGGACTTCCTGACAGGACATTTTCTCCTGCTCCAAATGGCGGGAGATGGCGTTCACCTCGTCGATGCGGGTCAAGTCTATTCCCTTGCGGCGGATGCGCTTGACGGCGGTCTCGATGGTGCCGTCGCTCTTGCGGTAGCTGACGAACAGCCCGCTTGGCACGGCGAAGCATTCCACCTCGCGGAAGCCGAACGCATGGCCCATGCGCAGCACGGTTTCTTCGACGCGGCAGGTTTCGCCGCCGTTTTCCATGATGAGCCGCCCCGCCAGATGGAGGGGTTCCATATAACAGCTGTCATCGAACATGAAGATGCCTCACTCGCTGTAAGTTTCAGGGTTCATTTTTGTTATTATAAGCTGCTTGTGCTTTTGGGTTGCAGGGGGAATCGCGCCTGCGGGCGCGACAAGGGGGCAATGGAAACGGACGAAGTCCGCGATCGCCCCCTTGACCCCTTCGGTGCCGCCACTTTTGGGGCTATCTGCTGCTGAATTTGTCCGCAGCAGCAATATAGCGCGCCGACTTTATTCCCATTTCGGAATTTTTCACCGCAAAATTCGATTTTTATTCCGAAATCAATATCAATTCCGCAGTGTAAATCGGAAGAGGTAGCGCCAGAGGATGCGCTTGTACTGGTCGTACAGACCGCGCGCGCGGTAAAGCTGCTCGTAAGAACGGTAGACCGTCAGGCGCGCCTGAATGGAGACAATGGGGTGTCGGAAGCAGTTCACCAGCTGGCGGACAACCGCGCCGTTGGGGTTGCGGAAGTAATCGTAGACCGGGGTTGTGATGTAGGACATACGCTCGGCGTGCTCAAGGTACTGCATGACGAACACGAAGTCCTCACCCCAGTGCAAACCGGAGGTGAAGCGCAGATCATGCCGGCGGATGATGTCGCCGCGGAAAATTTTATTCCACAGCACGCCGTAATAAAAGCTGTTGCTCAGGCGCTCCAAGCGGCGCAGGAACTCGGCACTCTCCACAGTATCGGTGCATTTGCCCAAATCGCGGACGGTTCGGGTCGTGCCCAGCACCTCGGTATACGCCGCCAGCACCAAATCGCTCTGATTTTTCTCGGCGCAGCGAACGAGCTGTTCCAGTGAATCCGGCGGAAGCTGGTCGTCCACATCCACAAAGCGGTAATAATCGCCGGACGCATGGCGCATGGCGGTATTGCGGGCTTCGGACACGCCGGCGTTCTCCTGATGGAAAGGGATAATGCGCGCATCCTGTTTCTTCCAGCGTATCAGCATATTCCACGTTGCATCGCGGCTGCCGTCATCAACAATGATGATCTCGAAGTGCTGCCAGCTTTGGCGCAGGATGCTGTTCAGGCAAGCATCCAAGTACCTTGCCCCGTTCCAAACGGGGATAATGACGCTGATGAAGGGGCGGTGTTCCATGGTGTTCACCTCCTATGGGGGAAGGTTCGGCAAAGCGCGCCGAACAGGGGCGCTGCTTTCTTCTTTTGGGGGAAGGTTGCTTTTTCGGTAGTGAGCTTTTTTATTGCAGGGGTTTCGCCTCTGCGGAGGCGACCAGAGGGCTTTGCGATCGCCCTCTGGACTGCTTCGCATCCCCATCTAAGTTTGTTGATGGGATTTGTTACAGGGAGACACGCCGCGGGCGCAAGGAAAATCGCACCTTGTGTGCGAAATGATATGCAAAGAAAACGGATGAAATCCACAAGTGCGGTTTCTTCCATCAGAATTATAGCAAATCGCCGGGAAAGTGTCAAGGAAGCGTAACAGATTGACAAGTGCGCCGTCAGCATGTATAATATCCGTGACAAATGAACAGCCCACACAGGTGCGCAGCGATGCGCGGCGTCGGACACAGGCGTGTTCGGCGAGCATGGGAAGCCGGTGCAAGACCGGCGCTGTCCCAGCAACCGTGAAGCAGACAAGGGAACGTGTGCCGAGGAAAATCGGTGCAGCCACTGGCGAAAAATACGCTGGGAAGGTGTTCCTGCGGAGGAAGCCAAGCCGGGAGACCTGCCTGTGAACGGGAAAACGCCTCCCCTGGGGATGGGAGGAAGCACACAGCGCGGCCATTGTCCGCGCCTGTTGAAGTGCCTGTTTTTCCCGAAAAGTGCGCGGAAAAACAGGCATTTTCGTTCCCCTCCGCTGCTTCATTTGATTTCATTTCAGGAGGGATACCCCTATGAAGTCCAATCGTTTCTTTGCCCTGCTGCTGGCGCTGGCAATGCTGCTGAGCATGTCCGCGCTCGCCGAATCCGTCACCCTGATGGACATGACCGGCCATGAAATCACGATTGATGAGCCCGTGACGCGCATCGTCGTCCTCCAGCCCTCTGACGCGGAAATCCTCTGCGCGCTGGGTGCGCAGGATACCATCGTCGGCCGCGGTACTTACGTCGATTACCCGGAAACCATTCTGGATGTGCCGGTCGTTGCGTCCGGCTCGAACACAAACATCGAAGAAATTCTGGCGCTGAACCCGCAGGTGGTCGTCATGACGACGATGAGCCAGACCGAAGAGCAGATTGCTGCTTTGGAGCAGGCGGGCGTGAAGGTCGTCGTCAGCAGCGCGCAGGACATTGAGGGCGTTTACACCGCCATCACCCTGCTGGGCCAACTCGTTGACAAGAACGACGAAGCCGCTGCCCTGATTGCCGACATGAAGGCTGCTTTTGCGGATGTTGCGGAAAAGGCTGCCGCCGCGAATGTCTCCGGCAAGACGGTGTACTTTGAAATCAGCCCCCTGCCCTACGGCATCTGGTCTGCGGGTCAGGGTACGTTCATGGATGAACTGGCGACCCTGTGCGGCGTGACGAACGTGTTCCACGACCAGCAGCGCTGGTTCGGCGCGAGCGAAGAACAGGTGATTGCCGCGAACCCGGATTACATCATCACGACGACGAACTACATGGTCAACGACATGGACGGCGTGACGGAAATCTGCTCCCGCGCGGGCTGGGAAGACGTGACGGCGGTGAAGGAAGGCCATGTGGTGCTGGGCGATGATAACGCGATGACGCGTCCCGGCCCGCGTCTGGTGGAAGCCGCGCAGTTCCTGCTGAATCTGGTGACGGATGCGGCGGAGGAAGAGGTAACGCCCGCGGCGTAATGGTAGGCAAAACACCCAAAGCGCAGCACGCGGAAGGAGTATGAAAGCGAAGTCAACTCAATCGCGCGAAAGGGGTCAAGGGGAAAATTTCCCCTTGCGGAGTCCAGAGGCAGCGCCTCTGGTAGGGTTTGGGGCAACGCCCCAACTGTTCCTCGTGTGACCATTCCAAAGGAAAAGTCCACAAAGGCGCAGGCAGCGAAGCGTCCCTGCCAGTAACTTCGCGCTCCCGCAGGAGCGCCCCCAAGCTGCTCTTTCCAACATCAGTGCTGTGTCGCGCCGGATGGGCGCGACCGAATAGCTGGTCTTGCGACCATAGTTGCCCTTTCCCGAAAGCAGGGGCTTTCGCCTCTGCAGAGGTGACAAGGGAGCTTTGCGATTGCCCCCCTTTGCCTCCCCATCTAAGTTAGTTGAACTTGCTTGCTGCTTGGCGAATCGTACCTGTCGGCACATCCGCTAATCAGCAAAAGCCGTCCGCATCTTCGCAGGTCGTGGATGCGGGCGGCTCTTTTCCTATCAGGAGTTATCATGAAAGAAACGACTTTTCACCTGCGGGAGCACCTGCTGTTCGCGCTGCTGACCGTGCTGACGCTGATTCTGTGCATCGGCGTGGGCAGCGTCAGCGTCCCCTTCCGCGATACGGCGGAAATCATCTTCCGCGCCATCGCCGGGTGGGAGCAGCCCAGCGGATCAGCCGTCGCCATCATCCTGTACACCCGCCTGCCGCGCGTGCTGTGCGTGGCGCTGGTGGGGGCAATGCTGGCGCTGGGCGGCTGCGCCATGCAGGGGCTGCTGCGCAATCCGCTGGCGGATGGTTCGACGCTGGGCGTGAGTTCAGGCGCGTCGCTCGGCGCGGCACTCGCGATTCTCAGCGGCGTGTCCATCCCGTTCCTGCCCTTCGGCGGCACGGCGGGTGCGGCGATGCTCTCCGCGTTCCTTTCCCTCGTCGTCCTCCTTGCCCTCGCCTTCGCCCTTGACCACTCCCTCGCCACCAACACGCTGATTCTCCTCGGCGTTGTGTTCTCCATGTTCGTGTCGGCGCTGCTGTCGCTGCTGATAACGTTCTCCGGCGATAAGCTGCGCGCCATCACCTTCTGGACGATGGGCAACCTCTCTTCCGCCAGCTACCAGAACGCCTTGACGCTGCTGGCAACGCTGCTGCTCTGCGGCGGCATCATTCTGACGCAGGCGCGGGCGCTCAATGCCATGAGCATGGGCGAAGAATACGCGCTGCATGTGGGCGTGTCCGTGCGGCGCGTGAAGCTGACCGTGATGATCTGCGTCAGCGCGATGATCGGCATGAGCGTGTCCGTCGGCGGCGGCATCGGCTTCGTCGGGCTGGTCACGCCGCACATGATTCGCCTGATTGTCGGCGCGAATCACCGCCGGACGCTGCCCGCCTGTCTCTACGGCGGCGCGATTTTCCTGCTCCTCGCCGACCTGATTTCCCGGACAATTCTCGCCCCGGCAGTGCTGCCCGTCGGCGTGGTCACGTCCATCATCGGCGCAGCGGCGTTTCTTGTCATCTTCCTGCAGACGAAAAGGAGGGAGCGCGCATGAACCTGACCGCCGAGCATGTTTCTGTCCTTCGCGGGCGCACCGAGATTGTGCATGACGTGTCCTTTTCCGTGTCCGACGGGCAATGGCTGATGATTTGCGGCCCGAACGGCGCGGGGAAATCCACCCTGCTGAGCGCCGTCAGCCAAGAACTGCCCTACACCGGGCTTGTGACGCTGGACGGCACCGACCTGCGCCGCATGAAGCCGCGCCCGCTTGCGCGCCGGATGGCAATGCTGCGCCAGCTGAGCGACCTTGCCTACGCCTACACGGTGGAAGAGGTCGTCGCGATGGGGCGATACGCGCATCGGGGGCTGTTGCAGACGGACAGCGGCGGCGCGGAAGCGGTGGAGCGCGCGCTCCAAGCCGTGCAATTGCAGGACAAGCGGCGTCAAAATATCCTGACGCTTTCCGGCGGCGAACGCCAGCGGATGCTGCTGGCGCAGGTGCTGTGTCAGGAGCCGGATGTACTGCTGCTGGACGAACCCGGCAACCATTTGGATTTGCGCTTCCAGCAGGAGCTGTTCCTGCTCATCGACGCGTGGCGGCGCGAACCGGGACACGCGGTGGTATCCGTCGTCCACGACCTGTCCCTTGCGCGAAAATTCGGCACGCACGCGCTGCTGCTTTCGTCCGGGCGCGGCACTTACGGCGAAATTTCCGCCATCCTGACCCCCTCCGCGCTGGAATCCGCGTGGCAGATGGATGTTGTCGGCTGGCTGCGGTCGCTGGGGGATGTGTGGCAGGAGTGACCCAAGGGGCGCTGCCCCTTGACCCTGCAAGGGAGTTCCTCCCTTGACCCTTTCGCGCGATTGAATTGGGCACATTTGCATACAACTTCCGCGTGTTTATGGAAGAACCCAAGGGGTCTTCGCCCCTCTGGACTCCCTTTCGCGCGATTGGGTTGGTGACGACTGCATACAATGCCCGCGTGTTTATGCAGGAGTTCCGCCGCCACAGCGACAAATTTTCTGGATAACCGCACATCTCTATGCAAAAAATAGCATCAATAAAAAGCGCCCACCACAGGCGCTTTTTATATTGGAAAACAACTATTCTTCCGCGTGCTGTCTCAACACGCACTATTCCGCATTCCGAATTCCGAATTCGTCTCACCCATTCCCATCCTGCGGACCCCATAGCCCCGTCACCTTGCCGTCCTTGTCATCCACTTCCACTTCATAGGCATCATCCGCCATGTCGCGCTGAGGAATCGTGAAATCCACCTGCCAGCAGCCTTTGTCGGCGCGGTAGCCGTACTCCACCACGGTGCGGCACAGCAAATCCGACGCGTCCACGCCGTACTCCGCAATCACGCCCTGCGCGGCGCTCGTCAGCACATCCACAACCGCCGTCTGCGTGCCGGCAATGTCCGCAAAAGTATCATAGCCCTTTTCCACCTTGTTGATGGCAAACGCGGTGTACGCCGTGCCGCTCAGGGTGATTTGGTAGCTTTCCAGCGTCGGAATCGGCTCGCGCTTCGGGGCGGCAGGCGCCGCATCGTTCTCCGTCAGCGTATCCGCCGAAACCCAGCTTTCCGCGAATGTACCGTCCGCGCGGGCGTAGCGGATGCGGGTCAGCATGGTGATACTCTCCAGCGGAATTACGTTTCTACCACGCAAACCCATGCTGTCCAGCGCAAGATACGCTGTGCCAGCCGCCAGTTCGCCGTCCGGCACCAGATATTTGCCGTCCACCAGCGCATACAGTGCCAGAGGGAATTGCGCAGTTGCCGTTGTTTCCTGCCAGTCGGACAGCTCCACGCGCTCGATGCCCGCTTCCGACGCGCGCCCGCTGTAATGCAGCGTGTAGCGTTCCAATTCGCCGTACTGTTCGCGAATCGCGTCGCTCGCCGCGTCCGCCGGGAAGGAGGCAATGCCCGTCAGCTTCGTTTCGCCGTCCGCATCATCCGCCTGAACGGCGAAGAACGTCTGGGTAATGTCAACGCCCTTTTCCGCCAAGTTATCGCGCATGAGCAGGAGAATGTCCCGCTGAGTCTGCGCGGCAGTCGGGTGCAGATTCGCGTTCTCCACCGATGTGAAGGCCATCATGTCCAACCGCATCGTGAAGCGGTACGGTGTGCCGTCCAGCGTCACTTGCACCGTGACCGCGACGGCGTAATCCCCGAACGTCGTCACTTCCTCGCGGGCGTAATCCGCCACTTTCACAAAGCCGTTCAGGTCGGCAAAGCGCCAAATGTAGCTGGAAATCGCCTCATCGAGGTTGTCTGGCAGTACGCCGTCATAGGTCAGGCTGGCATTGCCCAGCAGGTCGAAATCATACGCCTGCACGCGCCCCTGCTCATCCATCAGCAGCCAGACAAACGTGTTCCGCATGTACGCCGTCACATACCAGCCCTCTTCCGCGCGCATGGCAGACCAATCGACAGCTTCGGACTTCGCGGAAAAGTTCGTGACGAACAGCGGCAGATACAGCCACGCTTTCGCCTGTTCAATAGCGTCCTCGCTTGAGGAAATCGCGCCGCGCGCAAAGTCGCGGTACGGGCGATTGTTCGCCACGAGGGGCAGTACCGTCTCCGGCGCGTAGGGGGCAGACGTTTCCGCAACCGCCGCGGTCAGCAGCAGCATCACACTCAGCAGCATTGCAAGGATTTTCCGCATTCTTGTTCCCTCCATCCAGCGGGTTTTCGCTTATAGAACGCTTCTGCGGCGGAAAATCTTCCCGGTGCCGGCAATCGAAATGCAAAAAATCCACCTTCCGGGGGGACTGCGCCCTTAGAAGGTGGATTTCTTATTACTTATCGAACAGTTCCTTCACCTTGTCGATGAAGGTCTTTCTCTGGTCGTACTGCTTGCCGTTGTCGTCGCCGTCGAACTGGCGGAGCAGTTCACGCTGCTTTTCGGTCAGGCGGCGCGGAGTTTCCACGCGCACCTTGAAAATCAGATCGCCCTTGTTGTTCGACCCAAGCTGCTGGATGCCCTTGCCGCGGATGCGGAACTCGGTGTCCGTCTGCGTGCCTTCGGGGATGGTGTACTTTACGCTGCCATCGAGCGTCGGGACGTCGATTTCCGCGCCGAGCGCCGCCTGCGTGAAGGAAATCGGCACTTCGAGGCGCAGGTTCGTGCCCTCGCGGCGGAAGAGCTTATGCGGCTTGACAGTAATCTGGATGAGCAAATCGCCATTCGGGCCGCCGTTCGCGCCGGGTTCGCCCTGCCCGCGCTTGCTCAGGACGATATTGTCATCCACACCAGCGGGGACATCGAGTTCCAGCGTCCGGCGCATCCGAACGCGCCCCGAACCGCCGCAGGACGAGCACTTGTCCATGATGACCGTGCCGCTGCCGCCGCAGGTTGCGCAGTTTTCATCGCGGTAAAATTCGACGGATTTATGGCAGCCCTTCGCCGCTTCCTCGAAGGTCAGGCGCAGTTCATAGCGCACGTCGTTGCCCTGCCGAGGGGCATTCCGGCGCGCCTGTGCACTGCCGCCCATGCCGCCGTTGAACAGCTGGTCGAAGATATCGCCCATACCGCCCATGCCGCTGAAGTCCATGCCGCCAAACGGATTGCCGCCCGCGCCGCCGCCCATATCCGGGCCATCAAAGCCAAACTGGTCGTAACGGGCGCGCTTATCCGGGTCGGACAGCACCTCATTGGCTTCGTTCAGTTCCTTGAAGCGGGCTTCCGCTTCCTTGTCGTTGGGGTGCAGGTCGGGGTGGCATTCCTTCGCCTTCTTGCGGTAGGCGCGCTTAATGTCCTCATCCGTCGCGTTTTTATCGATACCCAGCACTTCGTAATAATCGCGCTTGTTCGCCACGTTTGTTCACCTCTGATTGATAATCCGGCTTTTTGCCTGATGGCAGGGTCTGCTTACTTTGCTTTCATGCAAATGAGGAATCCATCTATCGGAGTAGATTTTTCCAGAAGCAATGGAATCGCGCCTTCGGGCGCGACAAGGGGGCAATGGAAACGGACGAAGTCCGCGGTCGCCCCCTTGACCCCTTCGGCGCCGCCACTCTTAGGGCTTTCCCGGCTTGAATGGTGCATAGCATGATGCACATCCCCTGCATGGGCGATTGACCCAAATATACCGGGAGGCACGTTGGACGGCACTCCCGGCTCGGATATTTGCGGCATTCCCGTGGGGCAGCCGGTGCCGCCCCACGGGAAACGTTATTGCTTAGTGAACGTCGCCGTCCGCCTCATAGGTGCCGTCCGCATTCTGCGTACCGGCCTGCGGCTGTTCGGGGTTCGCACCCTGCTCGCCGCCCTGCTGCTGATACAGCTTGCCGAAGATGGCGTACACCTTCTGGGTGAAGGCATCCATCGCGTTCTTGATTTCTTCCGCGTTGTTGCCCTCGCGCACCTTCTTGAAGTTCGCGATTTCGCTCTCGACGGTCGCCTTGTCCTCCGCGGACAGCTTGTCGCCGTTCTCGCGCAGCTGCTTCTCCATCTCGTAAATCATGGAGTCAGCATGGTTGAGGGTTTCGACTTCTTCCTTGCGCTTCTTGTCCTGCTCAGCGTACTGCTCAGCTTCCTTGACGCGCTGGTTGATTTCTTCCTCGGTCAGGTTGGAGGAAGCGGTGATGGTAATCTTCTGCTCGTTGCCAGTCGCCTTATCCTTTGCGGAGACATTCACGATGCCGTTCGCGTCGATGGAGAAGGTGACTTCAATCTGCGGCACGCCACGGGGCGCGGGCGCAATGCCGGTCAGCTGGAAGCGACCCAAGGACTTGTTATCGTAAGCCATCTGACGTTCGCCCTGCAGGACGTTGATTTCAACCGTCGTCTGACCATCCGCCGCGGTGGAGAACACCTGCGACTTGCTGGTCGGGATGGTGGTGTTGCGGTCAATCAGGCGCGTGAAGATGTGGCCTTCGGTTTCCAGACCCAGGGACAGCGGGGTGACGTCCAGCAGCAGCACGTCCTTCACTTCGCCGCCCAGCACGCCGCCCTGAATGGCAGCGCCGATAGCCACGCACTCATCCGGGTTGATGCCCTTGAAGGGTTCCTTGCCGGTCACGCGCTTCACAGCCGCCTGAACAGCCGGGATACGAGTAGAACCGCCAACCAGAATGATCTTGCTGATGTCGTTGTAGGTCAGGCCCGCGTCCTTCAAAGCCTTTTCCATAGGCATGATGGTCGCCTGCACGAGGTCAGCGGTCAGTTCCTCGAACTTCGCACGGGTGATGGTGACGTCGAGGTGCTTCGGGCCATTGGCATCCGCCGTGATGAACGGCAGGTTGATGTTCGCGCTGGTGGTGCCGGACAGGTCGATCTTCGCCTTTTCCGCTTCCTGCTTCAAGCGCTGGCTCGCGGCACGATCCTTGCGCAGGTCAATGCCGTTTTCCTTCTGGAACTGATCCGCCACATAGTCGATAATGCGCTGGTCAAAGTCGTCGCCGCCCAGACGGGTGTTGCCGTTGGTGGCAAGCACTTCAAACACGCCGTCGCCAATGTCGAGGATGGACACGTCGAACGTGCCGCCGCCGAGGTCGTACACCAGAATCTTCTGGTTGCCGTCCTTCTCAAGGCCGTATGCCAGAGAAGCAGCCGTCGGCTCGTTGATGATACGCAGCACTTCCAGGCCCGCGATACGGCCAGCGTCCTTGGTCGCCTGACGCTGAGCGTCATTGAAGTACGCCGGGACGGTGATAACCGCCTGCGTGACCTTTTCACCCAGATAGGCTTCGGCGGTTTCCTTCATCTTCGTCAGGATCATAGCAGAAATGTCCTGAGGGGTGTAGGCCTTGCCGTCGATGTTCACCTTGTAGTTCGTGCCCATCTCACGCTTGATGGAGATGACGGTACGGTCGGGGTTGGTCACGGCCTGACGCTTTGCGATCTGGCCGACCATACGCTCGCCGTCCTTGGAGAAAGCCACAACAGACGGCGTGGTGCGCGCGCCTTCCGCGTTCGGGATAACAACCGGCTGGCCGCCTTCCATGACCGCCACGCAGCTGTTCGTCGTACCAAGGTCAATACCAATAATCTTGCTCATAATCTTGTCCTCCAATATCTATGTCGAATGTTTAGGAAATTGTCTGATTTATGCAGTGGGCATTGCTGCCCGAACTGTCTGATTGAATGGGGCTTAGTCGGGCACGACCTTCACCATCGCGTGACGGAGAACGGTCTTGTCCATCATGTACCCCTTCTGGAGCACCATGCACACCGTGCCGGGTTCGCCGTCATCCGCCGTACCCTGCATGATGGCTTCTTCCAGATTCGGGTCAAACTTTTCGCCGAGGCGGTCAATGGGTGTCACGCCTAACTTTTCGTAGGCGGCAACCATCTGCTTGCGCGTCATCTCCACGCCGGTTTTGAGGGCGTCGGCATCCGCATTCTCTGCGGCAGCCAGCGCGCGTTCAAGGTTATCCAGCACGGGGAGCATCGCGGTCGCAACCTTGCGCTGACCCTCCGCGAAAGCATCCGCGCGGACGCCTTCGTTGCGGCGGCGGAAGTTGTCAAAATCCGCCTGCACGCGCTGGGCGAGTGCCAGATACTCATCCGCCTTGGCAGCGGCCTTCTTGAGTGCGTCCACGTCCGGAGCATCCGCCTGCGGGGCGGGTTCCTGCGGCGCTTCGGCAGCCGGCTGCTCCTGATCTGTCACGTCGGGGGTCATGTCTTCCTCCGGCTGCTTCGGGGTTTTCTGCTGCTCATTCATCGGTCGCTTTCTGCCTTTCTTCCATTTCATTGCTATTTATCCAGCTTCTTATTTTTCTGTGGCGCCTGACTGCCAAACATCTCGGACAGCTGCTGACCCATCGTGTTCATGACGGACAGCACCCGGCTGTACCGCATTCGCGTCGGGCCAATCACGCCGATTGTCCCCTGCCGGCCGGAGCCGGTAGAGTACGTCGCGGTGACGATGGAGCAATCCGCCATTTCCGGCACGCCCGTTTCCGGGCCAATGCGGACGGTGAACGCCATTTCACCCTTCTGACTGATGATGTCCGCCAGACGGTCGCGCGTTTCCATCAGGCTGAGGAACGACCGCGCCTTTTCCATGTCGCTGTATTCGGGGTACGCGAGCATGTTGCTCGTGCCGCCGACTGCTACATGCGGGTGCGTCATTTCGTCCTGCTGGCCCAGCGCCTTGCCCAAGCCCTGCAGGAGACGCTCGTTCTCGTGCATTCCCTGCATCAGCTGCGGCATCTGCGCCACCGCCTCATGGAGCGTCAGTCCCTGAAGGCGTTCGGTCAGCGTCTTGCTGATGGCGTAGAGCGCGTCGCTGTCGAGGTCGCTTGCCACCTGCACCACCTGATCGCGGACAATGCCCATATCCGTCACGATGACGACCAGCGCGGATGTATCCGACACCGGTACGAGCTGAATCGTGCGAATCTTCGGCATTTTCCCCGTCGGCGGCAGTACCACGGCGGTGTAGCTTGTCAGGGAGGAAAGCACCTGTGCGGCGTGGTCTATCACATCCTCCATTTGATGCATCCGCCCCAGAAAATGCCCCTTGACCGCCGCATCGCTATCCGACGGAATGCGCCCCGTCTTCAGCAGCTGATCGACATAGAGCCGATACGCTTTTGCGGACGGGATGCGTCCCGCGGAGACATGCGGCTGATCGAGGTAGCCCAGTTCCTCCAGATCGCTCATCTCATTGCGGATGGTCGCGGAGGACAAGCCCATGTCGTATTTCTTCGAGATGGTTCTTGACCCCACCGGCACAGCGGTGAGGATGTAGTCGTCAATGATGGCTTGCAGAATTCTGAACTTCCGTTCATCCATCATCATGACCAATCCCTCCTCTCCGTGAACCATGCTGGTCTGTGTTGTTAGCACTCACCGTGGTCGAGTGCTAATCACATGACATAATATACCCCTGTCAAGTCACTTTGTCAAGGGGTTCGCGGGAATTTTTTTCATCTTTTCTGTAAACTCGGTTTGACAAATCTGTGAACTCGTGATTTTTGCACCGGAATCAGCGGTTTTGCGCACCAAAAAGCGGCTGCCCGGAATCGCTCCCAAGGCGGCCGCTCAAATTATCAATTTTTCTGCAGCTCGTGGAACTTCCGCGTTTCATCCTCCGAAAGCGTCTCATACGGCATGAAGAACCGCACATAGATGTACTGCGGGAGAAACAGCAGCAGCATAAACAGCAACCAGGCAGCAAACCACCCGATGGCATCATTCATGCTGTTACGGAAAAAAATGCACACCACGAAGATGACAAACTCAATCGGCACGAGCACAGTAGCCGCTTTGAATCTGCTCGGTTTGCACAGCTTCCCGCAGTGCGGACAGCGCGTCCAGTTGTACCGCGCCATCGCATCCCAATAAGTGTGCTGAAAGTAGTGATATTCTGTGCATTTTCTCGCCATAGCTGTTCCTCATTTCCGCCCATTTTTCACGGCTCCATTGCCGCCGAATCCGGTTCGGGCGTCGGAGTCACAAAGACCTCCAAATGGCTGTCCTGAAAGCCGTCAAAGGGGAAATAGCCGCTGATTTCGTCGCCGTCAGGGTCAGGGGTTGCAGTCGGGCCGGCATCGTTGTTCAGCAGCAGACCGCCGTCCACGCTTCCCGGCTGGGGGAAGATAATCGTCAGCTGCATCCAGTTCGCATTGTCGTGGTACTGGTTCGGGTAGTATGCCCCATACAGGCGTGTCTGCGTTCTCTGCGAGAGAATCGGCTGCTCCTCGAAGGACTCCACCACGCCATTGCCGTTGCTCTCCTGCACCTTGCGCACATACGCCTGCACCGCCGACACCGCCTCGTCCAGCGTGATGCTGTTCGGGCTGGTCTGCTGCACCAGCGCACCGCCGATGAGGGCGAAGTTCGTCAGGTTATCCATGCGCAGGACAAGGCTGGTGATGCCTGTCGCGTTCATGTTCACGGTGATTTCGGCGTGCTGGGCGAATTCCGCGCCGTTCAAGCCAAGGCTGGCGAACGTCGGGTACAGCTCATAGCACGGATCAATTTTCCCCGCGCCGGAGGAAATAAGCGTCTCATTGACGCGCCGGATATAGTCTTTCAGCATCTCAACCGCCGCATTCCCGGACAGATTCTGCCCGGCGGCAGGCGTATCCCAGTCAATATCGCCAGATGCCCACGCGACCGCGCACACGAGCATCGTCATCAGCACCAGCAGCGCCGCGCGGCGCATGGTTTTGCTCATGCTCACTTCTTCGCTTCCAGCATTGCCTGCCGCAGTTCGACGAAGCGGGCGATGAGCTCAACCGTGCCCTCCACGCCGAGCTTGCCCGTGTCCACGCACAGGTCGTAGTTGTTCACGTCGCCCCACGTTGCGGTAGCATAATAATTATAGTAGGAAGCGCGCTGCTTATCCGCCTTGCGGATGCGATCCTCCGCCTTCTGCGGGTCAACGCCGTAGTACTTCACGGCGCGTTCCACCTTGCTCTGCATTTCCGCCTTCACGAACACGCTGATGGTATTCGGGCGATCCTTGAGCACATAGTCCGCGCAGCGGCCGACGATGACGCACGGGCCTTTATCGGCAATCGAGCGGATGGCATCGAACTGCGCGAGGAAAATCTTATGGTTCAGCGGCATGTCCATATAGTACGAACCGGCGTCGCCATGCACCTGCATCCCGGTGACGAGATTGAAGAGCAGGGAGCGGGTCGGCTTTTCGTCGTGATCCTCGAAGATTTCTTCGCAGATGCCGCTCTGCTTGGCAGCTTCGGACAAAAGTTCCTTATCGTAGAACGGGATACCGAGCTTTTCCGCGAGCATCCGTCCGACATAGCGTCCGCCCGAACCAAACTGTCTGCCGATGGTGATGACACAATTCGTCTTCATATGAAATACCTCACTTTCCTGAGGGTAAAGCGGCATAGCCTACCCACTTTATCCCCTTTCAGTATAGCACAAAATGCCCGTTTGGGCAATGGTGTTTTTGTTTTTCATGTGGTTTATGGTTGATTCCGCGTCAAAATGGTATTTGCGTCTGCAAACGCGGTTTTTCTGCCGCAAAAAAATCCAACAAACTTAGATGCGAGCCGAAGGGATCAAGAGGGCGATCGCCTCCCATGTTACTTGAACTGTAATTGGAAGGCTTTTTAGTTTGCTGGACGGAATAAATGATTATTCCTCAAATGGCATCGACGTCCTATCCGCCTTTTCCAGCTCCGCCTCCAAATCAACCGGCTTGCCATACTTCTCCTCATACGCTGCGTCCCGCTGCGTCATTTGCAGCCGCTTCGTATGCACATACGCCAAATTCGACGGAGACGCCTTCGCCGCCGTCATCGTCAGCCGCTTCTGCCCGTCCGATTCCAACCGCAGACGGACGCGAATCAGCATATTCCCATGCTGCGGGCACTTTGCTATGCTGATATACTTATCCGCCGCCTGCCGGACGTATGCGCCGTCCTCTAACTTCATCTTCTTCCCGCACACGGGGCAGCGCGGCACGCGGGCGAAATCGCTCGCGAACGCCTCGTTCACCGTGCCGAACGTCTCGCCGCCAGCGCGCTCACGCTTGTCAGTGTGGATGAGCGGACGCGGCTTCTGCGGGTACTTCAGCACATCCTCCGGCTGCGGCAGACGCGCGAACACCAGCGCCGTGTAGTACGCGTCGTGCAGGGCGTTATGGAAGTAGCGGGCGGCGTCCGGCTCAATGCCGAGCATCTCCATGGCGACCTTCAAGCCCTTGCGGTCACGACAGCCGTTGACATCTGAGAACAGGCGCTGAATGTCGCAAATCGGCGGCATCGGCTCGGTGCAGCCGAAAAAATCCATGTTCTGCTTCCAGACGCTGATGTCGTCGCAGCCCCACGTCAACAGCGTATATTCCTCGCCGCACCACGCCGTGAACTGCGCCATCGCGTCCAAGAACGTCGGCGCATCCGACAGTTCTTCCGCGCCCAGCTGCGTCATCTTGCGAATGCGCGGATGAATCTTCACATAATACTGCGGACGAATCGGGATGGAAATGCTGTCCACCACCTGATATTGGTCGTCCACCTTCACCGCGCCGATTTGAATCATCTCGAACACGAGCCGATCCCCGACCTGCCGGAATACCGAACTGTCAAACGACATCGGCTGATTCCACTCAAGGTCTACCACGATATAATGCAATGGTCTCAATCTCCCCAGTATTTTTATATTGCTTCTATTTCTTCTTCGCCTGCGCTCTGACCCGCCAGCGCGCCTGTTGCCCATGCAATTTGCAGGTTGTAGCCGCCCGTGTGCGCGTCCACATCAATGACTTCCCCGGCGAAATACCAGTCGCTTATACACATCTCCGAGCCCACGAGACTCCTGAGCATCTCGTATGCCGTCTTCTGCTAGAAAAAAAAAAAAAAAACAACAGGAACTCGCAGGCCGAACAGTACTCAAAAGCGGAGATAGCCAAG
>OJKC01001116.1_pt1 | contig 17952 bp, 12 predicted proteins | sample 1596401 | NCBI WGS metagenome assembly OJKC01 (sample SAMEA4350162, study PRJEB24818) | metagenome | biome: human; feature: gut; material: faeces | place: Denmark | collected 2013-09 | reverse complement strand
GGTAATAAAACCGTCGTGTCAGACGAAAACGGACAACCCGAAAAACTCGTTTGCGGTCGTGGCGTGGCATATGAATTCGCTGCGTCCAAGGCAAACTGGATTCATTCGTTCTATGAAGCGGAAAACAGGGAATTCGCTTCGGCAATCGAAGCATGGGCAGGGCTCGGTTCGTCAAACCTTTATATCTGGTCTTATGAAATAAGTTATTATCAATATTTGTATCCTTACAACAACTATCACATATTGCTTGATAACTTCAAATATTTCAAGGAATTCGGCGGTAACTACATTTACCCCGAGGGCACGTGGGAAAACATGAATAACCCCGGCTTTGCCAAACTGCGCGACTATATCAACTCAAAGGGCATGTTCGACGTGAACTCCGATTATAACGAACTTGTAGATAAATTCTTCAAGTACTATTTCAGAGAAGCCGCGCCCGTCATGCGTAAATACTTCAACGAAGTACAGGTTAACTTAACCATCAACGAAAACATCACCGGCGGTCGGGTTCACTCTTACGGCTTGTCAGATAACCGCGTATGGCCGGAGGCTCTCGTAACGGGCTGGCTTAATTCTTTCGACGTTGCACAAAACGAGATTTTAAAATATAAAGATACCGATTCCGAATTATACGAAGCGCTTTCCAAGCATATTTTAATCGAATCTCTGTTCCCCAGATACGTTTTATGCACCAAATACGATAAATCGTTCAGCGCAAGTCAGATTAAAGCAATGCGTAAATCGTTCCTTAAAGATTTTGAGGATCTGGGCAACACCACGCATCAGGAACACTTTGTTATTTCCGTTATTACTTCCGGCTGGAATCTGGACTAAGGGGGAACGATTATGAAAAACAGATTGTTAAAAATTGCTATTTCTTTAATCGCGGTAATATCGCTTGCCGTAGCATCGGCAACTTTGCTTATCGGTTGCGATAAACAGAAAGATAGTTCGGGCGATTCGTCCTCGGGCGGAGATAAAACCATCGTGAAGATTTCGGCTGAAACCGCGGCGGTTGCCGAGTTTGAAACCATAAAACTTTCCGCCACCGTAGAAAACGGCGATGAAACCGTAAAGTGGAGTACGAGTGACGGCTCGGTTGCCACGGTAGACCGGGACGGTCTTGTTCTCGGCGTAAAAACCGGCAGATGCAACATTATCGCAATGTCGGGCAAAGCCATGGCGATCTGCGCTCTTACCGTAACCGACAGCGTTTACGCTCCCGTTATAAAAACAGCCGATAAAATCACCGTCGAAAACGGAAACAGTTACGTTGGCAAAATCAGCGTTTTATTCAGGGGCGAGGACGTAACCGAAAGGGCTAAAATCGAATGGTCGTTAGCCGGCGGTTACGAACAGGTTTGCAACGTGGTAAAAGGCAACGGAACGGTTACTTTTGCCGCGAAATCTCTCGGCGAAGCGGTATATTACGTTTCGGCAACTTTTAACGGGATTTACGTTAATAAGAGCGTATCGGTAAAGGTTATAGAACCCATAGCGACCGTTGTGCCCGACGGAGAAATCACGGTCGGCGACGACGGTTACGAATTGAAATTGTTCACCATAGCCGAAGCGGGGCGAACCGAAATGCCTTTAAGTTTTACGGCGTATTATGGCGGCAGCGTGGTTAAAAATGCGGTCATCAAATGGGATCTCGATTCCGAACGGTACGATCCCGACGTTGCCGAAATTACGGGGGCAAACGGAAATTATATCGTTAAAAAGGTTTCCGCCGGTACGACCGACATTATCGGCGCTTACCGCGCGCCGAATGGCAAAAACATTACCGTTTCCATAAAAGTTATCGTCGAAAAGGCAGTTAAAACGCTTGATATCCGTCCGGAAATCGAGGTCGAAGATTTAAAGCCCGTAACGCTTCCCGACTCGTTTAACGAAAACGTTTTGTCGCTTACGTTAGACGGAGTAAACGTTTATTCTTCCGTGTCGGGCAAGAACGTCGTTCTCAACAAGGATAAACTTCCCAAAACGGCGGATAAACTCGGCGCAAGAGAGATGGTTTTGTCTACCGCCGACGTTGAATACACGTTCACAGCGGATATTTACACGCTTATAATAAGCAACAAAGCGGAATTCGATCAGATGCGCAGTCTTGCCCGCGCGAACGGCGACATAAGCAACACGGGCGTGCTTGACGGTTATTTCGTACTCAACGGAAATATTGAATATAACGCAGGTTTTGTTTCTCTTACAGACAGCGGCGAAATATGGACGATAAACAACAAACTCGGCGGCGCAGGCTGGAACGATCCGTCAAAATACGGTTTCAGGGGCGTATTCGACGGGCGCGGCTATAACGTAAACGGAATTACCGTCAAAGCGGCTACGAGCGGCAGAGAAAGCGGCGGTATCTTCGGATTTACGGGTAACAACGCCGTTATCAAAAACGTTTCGTTCACGAATGCCGGCGTAGAGGAAAATAACGGGTTTATCTGTTCCTACGGCGGCGGACTTATAGAAAACGTCAATATAACTTTCGCAAAATTAGGCGCAGGCAATGAAAACAGGGATTTGTTCAGCGCTAACAGCGATCCCAGAACCATGGGCGCGTTTTTCTCGTGCGGGGCTTCGGATTCCGCAAAGGTCAGGAACTGTTTCGTGGACGCAATAGGCGCGGATATCGCTTACGTTACCAATAAAGACAGATCCGATCTTGCAAACGTAGTTTTGGGAACGAGAACCAAAAACGTAGAAAATCTCGTTGTTGTATGCGACCATGCCCGCGCAGATAAAATCCTGAGCGAAAGCGGTTCGTCTTATACCGCTACGTCTTATAGCGATTTTTCGACTTCCGTTCCGTTAAAGAGCATAATAAGCGAGTTCGATGAAGACGTATGGTCGTTTATAAACGGCATACCGTTTGTTAAACACGCAATCGAAACTATCGACCTGCATCAGCAAATAGAATTCGTTCAGATTGCCGAAATGATTGCTTTAGGCGGCAGTTCGATTGTTAAGGTAAACACTCGTTATCTCTCGGATTAACGCCCACTTCTTTTCGTCGTCAATCGTAATGAATTTACTGCCACAGTTGCCGTCGAGTTTCATTTTTCTTCCCATTGTTATCACCTCCCTGAAAAGTCGGTTTCCGACTTGTTCAACTCTACGATTTTCCGATAGTTTGGAAAATCCTTATCCTGCTTGCTAAAAGTCCTCTCTGCCAAAACAATTTTCGGTGGTTTCACCCTCGTCGTCAGACGGTGTTTCTCTGCTTTCAAGGATACTTTTCAGCATTTCGCTCGCCACGATACCGCTTGCGATTACTCTTGCAACGCTCGGCTGTTCTTCCTTTGCCTTACGAAGTTCGCGGCTCTTGATACCGCCGCGTCTGCCGTTTTCTCTGTCTGCAATTTCGTTGTCAAGAGATACTTTCACAAGAGTGAACGCACTCTTGATTGCCGTGTCGTTGCCATTGTATGCTCTCCCGTCAAAGACGTAATCCGACACCGCTTTGATGAATTTTCCTGCTTGTTTATCGTCCATTACGCGGATAACCTCCGCATAACTTTTTCTGAATTTGAAGTTTCTTTCTTTCAATGTTTTCTGCTCCTTATGTTTTTTATGTTTATACTTCGTTGCCCCAACTGTCCCAATTATCTGTCTGCCGTCTTGCAAACAACTCTATCTTCGGCACATCGCCGTACAACGCTTCTTTACAACGACAACGCTTACTTTATCGAGCAGTTTTTCGATATACTGTTCCGTAACGTGATACGGAAAACCGCACATCGGCACTCGTTCGGGCAAACCAACATTCCGTCCCGTGAGCGTTAAATCGAGAATGGTCGCGGCTTGTTCCGCCTTTTCGCCTATTACTTCGTAAAAATCGCCCAAACGGTACACGACAATGCTATCGGGATTAGCCTTTTGAACTCGTAAATACTCAGCATAATACGGCAAAATCGTCGATTTTTCTTCCTGAGCTACGGGCTGTTCGTCCGCTTTCGGAATTACAGGCTCGTCCGAAACGTATTCTTCGTCAATGTCGTCGATAACGGGTACTTCGTTTTGCTTGTTGTAAATCGCGTCGTTTATGTCCTGTTGTAAGACTTCCACCGCTTTTTGCACTTCACGAAATAAATCTGCATTTTCCTGTAAGCCATAGGGATAGCCTTTCAGCGTGATTCCCCGTTCTTTCGGAAAACCCGTTGTCGAATACAACGAATACGCCACGCCTTCTGCAATGAGTCTGTTCCTTATCTCGTCGTTTTCGGTTAGAAAATCGTTCTGTCCGAGATAAGTTACCACTCCCGAAAGCATAATGCGATAATCGCCGCGGTTACTCTCCGCAATTTCCGTGCCGTTAAGTAAGTCAAGCCCGTCCAAAATCTTTTTTACAGGTTGCGTTGTGCGTCTGTAACGATTTTCGCCGTGCGTATCGGCAACGTCAAACACGAAGTATTTATTGCCATTGCTGTCGTAATACGGAATTCCTTTTCTGCCCTTTGTAACTCTTCGCCCCTGCGCGTTCCACTCTTCAAAAGAAAAGCATACGCTCGCGTTCGGTCGCTCGATTACGATCTGACAGGCGTCGTGCAATGCGATATGCGGATTGTTCGCAACGAAACGATAAAACGTTTTCAGTTGTTCCCCGTCCGTCATCATCGCTTGAATTGCACGATTTCTGTCTGCGTTTCTTCTGATGTCACTCAATTTTTCTTCCACCTCCTTTGTCTATTTTCCTGCAAGGGCAACTCTTTTCCGAACACCTCAAAATATATCTGCTGCCGAAGTTCAAAGGTCGGAAAGAATATCGCAAAGCAAGCCGCCGACGCGCCCATTGTTTCAATCAGAATCCGCAGATGTTCTCTGCCGAACAGTTGCTTAGTCTTGAGCTTATGTACAAATTCTTTCTCGTCGATGTCAAGACGTTCCGCAATCTGACTTACCGTGTAGCCGCTTTCTTTCAGCCAAGAATAGAACGCGCCGCTCCGTAAGGAATATCCTTCGATTTTTGTTCTGTCTATTTTGCCCTGTTCGGGCAAATGTCTGTTTTTAATTTCGGTCATTGCGTCCTACCTCCTGACTGCCGTTTTTTGTTCGGGATTCATACCCCCTCACTACTATTGGAAAGTTTCGGGGTGTCAGTACACGGTCTGGCAGCATAAATCTTAATTTTTTTCTAAAGTTTTTTTCAAGGCGGCATAAATACGTTGCATTGCGTTACTTACTGCTTGTTTGCTTATGCCAAAATACTCGGCAACTTCGTCTTGCGATTTGTCCTCGAAAAAAACCATCTGCACCATAGCCTGTTGACGCGGATTAAGTTGTCGAAGTGCTTTATGTACTTGCTTTTTTATTTCGGATTGCCGTTCGCTCTCTATAAACTGCTCTTCCGGGTTCGGATTATCGTCCGCAGGCTCGAAACCCGATTCTTCATACATTTCATCGAGTGAAGAACATTTTTCGTAATATGTATCTTCCGACTTTGTAAAGCGATCCATTTCACGGTTCAGCATTTTTACCGCTTGTTCCTGCTCTGCGGTTTCCACTTCGACTTTGGTTACTTGGTAACGGTTAAGTTTGTAATAGACTTTCTTTTTCATTGTTGAAATCCTCCGATTTTGATTTTTGTGTTTGAAAATCGCAATCGGACAGATTCCTGCCCACAACGAAAAAAGCCCGACTGCGAGGTGTAAAATCCTCACAATCGGGCATAAAAAGGCATCAAAAAAGAAGCCTGACAAATAGACTAACCCTATGCTTTCAGGATTTTACTATCTGTCAGGCTCCTCTTAACTTTTTAATAAGTCCAGCCTCATAACGAGATGTCAGAAAAGAAATACAACGGCACTTCTTTCCCCACTGTATTATTTAGTTTTTTGAGTTTGAATAAATTCAGGCGTGTTGCTTTAGTTTCGCAGAAACTTCTGTAGGCGTAAAGATCGGCTTTTTGCTGATATGTATATCATCTTCTTCGATGATAACGGAAGCAAATTCTCCGCACTTCGGACACTCCATTTCCACTTTTGTTCCGTTCTCGCCCTTACACAGGCGACGACCGCATTTCGGACACATTGCGTATTTCATTAAATACAACCTCCTTTCTCCCTAAACTCACAAACGATTTGAATTTATCTAACTGCTACGGTATGGTCGGGATAACTCCTATACAATAGTCAAACATCATTTGTAATCCAATTATATATCTTTGCGTTTTCGGGGCAAAAACGCTTGATACCGATTTAATTATATATGTGGATACAGCTTACCAAAACGCCCTGTATCTCACAGTCTTTGACGATAATATCTTTCATCTCTTTATTTTCCGGATGAAGTACCACTTTCCCGTTCCTTTTATAAAAACGTTTCAGCGTTGTTTCGCCGTTCATCATAGCGACTATTATAAACGCAGGGCTTACGGTATAACGATTGCCGTTCTTCCGATAAACCTTTTTATGCTTCTCGTCGTAATTGAAGTACAGGAACGATATTTGCTTGTTCTCGTTTATCGCGCGTTCAATAGCGTCCACGTTATAAATAAATGAACTGTTACCCCTTCTGCCCTTATCAAGCGAAATAATATGCTTTGAAATGCTCTCCGCTTGGTGAGTACAAAGCGTTTCCGCAAGTCTTTGAGCAAGTGCTTTCTTTTGTGCAACGGGAAGTTTCGACGCATTGATAACGTCCGCAAGCATAACCACTTCTGCCGTTTCAAGCGACCGATTGACTACATAATAGTAATGGTATTTCTTTTTGTAGGAAAGAACATCATAACCGTTGTCGCACAAAGTCGCTATATCCTGAACGAGAATTTTACGCGACACATTCAGTCCGCGCAAGGCAAGAAGCTCGGATATTTCGTCGGTATTTAAGGCGTGGTTCTCATCTGTGTTTTTACAGAGAATATCCCATAAGACAAGCAGTTTGATTTTATGCGCTTCGTTTGCCATAATAATTCCCTTATCAGTTATCGGTCAGATTTTTGCTTTTATACTTTAATTGCGATTGTATTTTCCTGCTCCGCAGTCCGTTGTTCAACATAAAGTTTCAAAAGATCCGCCGCCTCATCGGTGATAACGTGTTCCATACGACAAGCATTTTCTTCCGCAATATCATTGCTCGCGCCTATAAGTTTCAGCGCACTCGCAATCGTCTGATGTTTCTGCTTTATGTTCTTAACTTTTTCAATACCGCACTTCGTCAATGTTATTTTCCCTTGATGAAATGTTACATAGCCAAACTCTTCAAGACGTTTCATTGCATTATGAACGCTCACTTTACTATATCCACGTTCATCTGCGACATCAACAGAACGTACCATCCCGTTTTTCTTTTGCAACGCATAAATCGTCGTCAAATACATTTCTTGCGATTCTGTGTTTTCAAGCATTTTCCTTTCCTTATGAATTCATCATTCTCTTCTTGCGTTTCACTACAACTATAATAGTCACAACTACTCCTGCAAGAATAACTACCGCTCCGACCAAAATCAAAGCGTATCCCCACATCGGCATATGAAACGCCACGCCCGGAATACAGACGATAAACGTTCCCGTTTTATCCGTTGCGGTAACAACGTATCTTCCGTATCCGCTCGCGGAAAGTTTTGTCAAACTGCCGTTGTCGTCCATATAGTAAACTTCGGCTTTCGTGCGGTCAAAATAATCGTCCGCGCGGAACAACAGTTCAACTTTACCGCTCAAGGTTATGACTTCGCCGTCTTCACTCAGAAATTCAGCAGAATAAACCTCGAAATTGTCCGCATTCTTTTTCATTGCGGAAGCCGCTTTTTCGTAAATTTCCGAGCCGACCGCAAGTTTTCCCGCGACGATTCCCGCTTTTTCGGGCAAAACGTTATTTGCATCTCTGAATTTAACAATATCGTTTTCGCCCGCCGCGGAACGAATCGTAACAACGTATTCCGAGAACGAATCGTTACCCGATGATGTCTTATATTGCGAGTTAATCGCCTTATAGACCAACTTATACGTTCCGACTTTGCCGAGAACAAGTTTTTCACCCGACACATCGACCGCCTCGTCGCCGTAATACGCCGAGGTCGTGACCGGGCAATCATCGTCGCCCAAGTTTGCCGTCGCTTCGGGAATCGGGAAAACCGTGCCGACTTTCAAAGAATATTCAGCCGCCGCTTTCGTTGAAATAACGGGAACAAATTCCGCAGGCCGTTCGCCTAAATCGCGAACGGTTTCGGAAGTTTTTTCCGACGAAGATAAATTTAGCGTTGCCGTAAAACTCATCTCACGCGACATCGCGTTTATGTACGCCGAAAACGAAAGTTTGCTTTTCAGATTGTTTTCGGAAAGCGTATAGGTATAATACGTCCAACCGTCTTTCTTTTCGCTTGTTTTACCGACTTCTTTCCCGTCAAGGTTCAGGTTCAGATAGCCTATCGACGAAGAGAACCCGAACGTCATATAATACTTGCCGCCGAATTTCTCCACGGTAACGGGATTTGTAAAATTATCCGCACCCATCTTCAAATCAAGGTTTACGGGAACGGTATACGTTCCGTCACCGCCGCTTATCACCTGCTCGCTTGCGGCATAGCTAATTGAAACCGATTGAAACAATCCGCAAAGGATCAGTGCAAATACCGCTATACTTACAGCAAAGATTTTTTTGAATTTTACCATACTTCATTTCCCTCGCTGCCTGTAAACACCGCGACAAGAACGGTATCTTTAGTGAACTTATAGGTCGATAAGTCAATTATAGTCCTGCTTTCATCGCCCTGAACAAACCAACCCTTAAACGTATAACCCGTTTTTGCAACGACCGTTCTGTTCGACTCAAGACCGTTTCCTTCAATTACGGAATCGTTTCTTATAACAGAAGCGGAATATGTCGCATTGATTGAATATTTTACGGTAAGCATTTTTTTGTATACGGCGTTAATCGTAAAATAATCGCTATCATCGGTAACTTCGTTCAGATAAATTTTTCCGTTTTTAACGCCATCGCCCAAGAAACCGCCCGTCCAACCGGCGAGAACAGTTCCGGCAGGCGCATAAACTTTATACACGGACAAATCGATAACATAATATCCGCTTGAAGAATCCCTGAAATAATGTTTTACTCTATCGTCGTTTCCTTCCGATTTTGCGGTAACGGAAATACCGCCGTCCCATATTGCATACAACGTTACGTTCTGCGAATTATACCTGCTTATAAAATTGTCTATGCCGTTTTTAACGACGTCTTTGGACGTTGCGTCCTTGCCGATATATTGCGTCCAACCGAACAGAATATCGTTTCCCGCAAATTCCTTTTCGTTAAGCGCGTTGATGTTGTTGCTCAGATTGTATGTTACCGTCCGCTCTAAAAGCCCGTCGGAAAAAGGATGATCCTTATCCGTAACAAACGTGATCGTAACGTCGCAGTTATCCGATAAAACGTTGACGATCTGCCCGAACGAATAAGACGTTCCGTTTATCGAAAAACCGAAACCGACGTAAAACTCACCCGCCTCGTTAAACTTCAAGGAATATTCGTATTCGCCTTTATTAAGCGTATAAGTCCTGTTTGCGTAAAAACTGTTGTCGGTTTTACCGCCGATTCTGTGTTTAACGCTTACGTACGACTTTGCGATTTCATTGCCGTCGTCGCTGTAAAGGCGCGGAATGTTCATCGTATACAAAGTGTTTGCAAAATACGAATTATATTTCAGCATATCCGTAGTTTTTTCACCGGAAAATCCTACGCCATAAATATAATTACTGTTGAATTTATTTCCAAAATACGAAAATTCAAGCGATACGGTAAACCAGGAATATTTTTCCGTATAGCCTTTTATTTCTTTCATTACGGAATCTATATCGCCGCTTCCGATATCACGAGAAATCGTCGTACTACGATTGTTTTTATCCACCAAAAAGGCAGAAAATCCTGTCAGACTCATACGAGAAGGCGCGTCGTCGCCGATCATCATACTGAAGGATCTCGAAAGTTTTTCGTCGCAGTTATCCTTAGTCAGATATACCGACTCGCTTGCTTTGACGTCTTTTATTTTTCCGTACTCGTCGTATTTAACGTCGCCTTCGTCCATTATTTCACCGTTATCGGACTCGATACGGTACGTTTCCTTTTGCGAAGTAACGTATTTGAACCGAATAAATTCCGTTTCCCCGTACACGTTTACGAGTTCGTAGCACACGTAAGTTTCATACGCGGACGCCGTAAAATCTTTTTTCTGATGCCCGATATACGTCAAAGAATAAACGCCGTTCATATTCGTGAAAATGCCGACGTGAAGCGGATTTATGCACGATTCGTCGTCGTACCAATTATTTCTGAATCGCACGTTTTTCACGCCCGTCCACGAGTAAGTAAGTGCCGGCAACTCCACCGATGCACCTTCTTTATCTATCGTATCGGAAACGTAGGCATTATCTTCTTCCGACCATTTCCAAGCGTGATTTTCGTCGGTTATTCGATAATCCGGATTGCTTTTTTCGACGAGTTCGACGATCGCCGTTTTTGTGATACCGTCGTCATCCGTAAAGGTAAACACTATTGCACAATCGGAAGAAAACGCAAAAGCCTTATTTACCGTGATTTCTTTTGAAAAATCGATTTTATCACCGCTTAAAGCAAACCCTTTGTATCGAACCGTCGAAAAATCGGTGTCTTCGGATACTTTTTCGCGGTAAATATCTTCGAGCCTTAAAACATCGCCCCGATTGACGGTTTTTCCTATCCTGAAATTCGACGATTCACGCATTCCGTTCGCGCCGAACGTCTGCACGGACATGGAATCGTAGTATAATTCTTCTCCGTTCTTTCTGCTTTTTTCGGCGTCATACCCGTATATATTTGTCTGAATATCGAAATGGGCTATCTCATATCTTGCTTCGGATACGTTTTTCGAGTTTGTTTCGTCGGTAGGTCTGAACGTTATTTTACTGTTATACACTCTTCTCGCGGCATACGGTGCGTTTACGTCGGTTGCCGAATACCAGAAGTTGATCATCCTTGTTGACAAACCGTTTTTCAGCGTTTCGTCATAAGTCAAGTTTTTATCGTTAAGATCGGAATAGTTTCCGGGATAAAAACTTCCCGACGTTTCAAAAGAATAACTATCGCCCGAAAGTTCTTTATAATCGACGTTTTCGTCGGATAGTTTTATGATATGGTCGTAATCCATATACAAAATCTGCACGCCCGATCCCATACCGCCTGCAACCTCCATAAAGCCCGAAACGGAATACATAATTCCGAATTCGCGCTTGAAGTTTGTTCCGAGATCGATAACCGAATATACCTTATAGTCGTCCGTATGAAATTCCACCGAATAATCCACGTATTTCTTCGCTTTGTAAGTTTCGGGATAATAATTCGATTCGACTTCTCCGTCAAAGCCCGTCGTGTCAAGCTCGAAACAATACTGATTGGGCATAAAAGACATCATTCTGTAAAACAGATTTTGATAATAAGGTTCTTCGAGTTTTCCGAGCGTAAACTTAACAAGCCCCGCATAAGGCGTAAAAGGCTTAATCAGTTTATATTTCCCGTTTTCCGCTTTCAGATAAGAAAAAACCGAATTGAAGCCGTCACCCATAGACGATTTATTTTCTATCGTCTTATTATAACTTCTTACAAGATAATATCCGTCCTCAAGCGGAACGCTTGTATCGACGTAAGGCGTCTTAAATCCTATCAGCCTTGTTATTCTGAATTCGACGGTATAAGTTGTGGTCGTACCGTATCTTTCTTCATCGGAAAGCCCTTCCGCATTCCAGTTAGTCGTTTCGATATCGAGATATACGGGGTTTGATAAGTCCGTATCCGTTATGCGGATATATATCGTTTTCACCGTATCCGAAAGCGAATTCACGCTTTCTTTTATATAAACGCTTGACGGATTTTTAGTCGCGTTTACCGTTACTTTATAGGAATCGGCAAGCGCGCCGTAAGGCTCCGGATCAATGCAGTCGTATTCGATTTTAAGCAATAAATCGTTATCCGATTTTTCAATGTATGTATTTTCAACCGAAATGTTTTCGGGGAATTTTTTATAACCGCCGAATTCATCCGCGGTCTGCCCTTTTTTTATCGTATCTTCGAGAATTTCGGCTTCAAAATCTATATCGTACGTTCCGCTTACGGTCATATCTTCTTTAAGCCACTTTGCATAAAGCGTTACGTCGCTCATTGTCATAAGTAGCAGATTATCCTGATATTGCGTATGATATTCCTTATCAAAAAACCAGCCGCCGAAAACATAGCCGACTTTCTGCGGCGAAGGTAAAACGGGGATGCTTTTTGCCGTGTACGTCAAATCTTCCAAAGGTTCGTCAAGCCCTTCGGACGAAAAAGAGATTTTATATTCCGTATCGCCGTACGCTTCTTTAATAACGTCCTGCGGCGTCTTTACGTCGGTTTTACCGCAAGCGGAAAATGCGGCGAGACATGCGACGCACAATATAAATATAACAACTTCAGAAAAAAACTTTTTCATTGCACCCTCTATAAAAGCGGAATCGTATACGCCCGCAAAATCGGGCGTATACCGTTCCTTTTGTCTCTTACAGGTAAAAATCTTCGTGATCTTGAAGCCTACTCATAAATGTATTTTCGGAGTTCGCTCTGCCGTTGAACCAGCCTTCTTCAAAGAGGGAAGAATCCTGATTCTTGACTTTATCCGCGTCCATCCAGATATCAAATGCGCAGTTATTGTATATGGCATAATGCGTTTCTTCCATATCGGTAAAAGCATTCTTGTGAATCTTTGAGAAGATACCGAAAGAGATATAATTGAAAGCGTTTCCGAGATAGTATACCGAGCCTTCCATCACTTCGTAACGATAAACGTAATGCTGTTTTGCCGCGAAATCCTCACTCCATGCTCCCCATTCGTATGCTTTACCGCGAAGCGAATAACCGATTCCCATATGTCCGCTTGCGTCATTGAATCCGCCCGCTGTCGCCACATAACGAACGTCGTAAATCGTAATCAAATCATCGTTTCCTACGTTGTCTTTCATCGTTTTCGTGTCGGTATTTTTTACATACTGCATAATACCGTAATAATCACCCGACATACTTTCCACGAAGAAATACTCACCGGCTTTCGCAGCTGCCGTCAGCTTTCTCGGATTATCCTCGTTACCTTCCGATTCCGTTGCGGTAAATACAAAGATACCCTTCGTTTTGAACGCATAAGGTTCGATATTCTTCATTTTTGCAAGCGGCAATACGAATTTGATTCCGTTCTTTTTGATGTTTTCATTTACGGTAATCGTTTCTCCGTTTACAACGCATCCCGCATTTTCAAACGCTCTTGTTTTAATCTCTTCAAGCCCGCCGTCCGAAACGATGAATTTCGTAAGGTTAGACGTGTTTGCAAACGCCTTTTCGCCGATACTTACCACCTGAGAACCAACGTAAACTTCCGAAATATAGTTATTGTCTTTGAAAGCATTGTCTGCAATAACGACCTTGTAGGTCTTTAATGCCTCATCGTCAAAACTGATACAAATTCTGTAAACTCCGCCGAGATCGAACGCCGTATCTTTATCGAATCCCGTTACGGTAATCGTTTTTGTCGCATCGTCTTTCGTGTAAGTTACGCCAAGAATATTTCTTGTATAGGTTACTCTGAGATACAGGTTGTGATCCAGCGTACCGGGGGTGTAAGGCTTGCCGAGTTCGGTAATTTCATAAGAATAGCTTCCGTCGTTGATTCCGATAGCGTTAAGAATTTCATCAATCGTTAAAGTTCCTGCCGACTTTTTACCCGTTATGGAATAAGTCCTCTTCGTCGAGGAATCTCTTGTATCCTCACCCACTATGTGAATGATAACTGCTTTTCTTTTCTTAACCGCGCCTATGCAAACAACCTTTTCGAGAGTAGTTCCGTCGCTTTCGGTAAGTTCGGTATACGGCGTTTTGCCCTGCGTGAAAGCATATTCGCTGATTCCTTCCGGCATAGAAGCGACGTTCAGATAAACGTATCCGAAATCGTTCGACGTAAGCCCGCTGAACACGGAATAAGAATCGATCGCCGATTTTTCGTCGGGGGCTTGTACTCTCTGCATATCGGTAAGCATAGAACCCGTATAATACGAAAGTTCGTACGTTGCGTTGTTTTCGTCCGATGTATAAGAAATTTTCTTAAACGTGGACGGAAGAGAAATATATTTAACGGTCAAACCTTTAAATGCTCCGACGGATACGGCTTCAGCGCCTTCCGCAACGGTGAGGGTTTCATTGGCAACTTTATCCTGATAAGTACAAACAAGCGTTTTATAAGTTACGCCGCCGACAGTACGGTTTCTAAAAAGTTCGCCTTCCTCGTAATAATATTCGCTACCTTCCGCAAATTTGAGATTGGACGGAACGGTTACGAGCGTATTAACGCTAGCGGGAATGTTTACGGTAAACGGGAACGCGCTCACTCCTCTGTAATAACCGACCATTCCTTCCATATAATCGCCCCAAAGCGAATCGATAATGATCTCAAGCCCTTCGGGAAGTTCGAGAGATTTAAGATTTCTCATATTCCAGAACGACTTTTCAAGCACTTTAAGGCTCGCGGGCAATTTGACGGTTTCGAGTTTCGTGCAAGCCTGAAATCTGTTGATATATTGAATGCCGTCTGCAAAATACGCATAGACCGCAGAATCGCACTGATCGACGGTTGCCGTATACATTCCCGCCGAAACGGAGAAGTCCGCCGTAACCACGTTGCAATCTTTAACGCCGTCAATCGTTACGTTTTTGGACAGGAAAGAAATTGCAGGAAATCTCTTGATATTCTGAAACTCTTCCGAATTGCTCGACTTATAATCGAAACCGACGACCGCATAATCGTTTGCCGTACCTTCAATCTTCTGATATGCAAGATAGGGTGATTTCCACATAACCTTGATAGCCGTATTTTTCGTAATTACAAGCGAGGAAAAGTCAACGGCGTTTCCGTTCTCGTCCACATAAGACAAATCTTCTTTATCCATATAATAAGGAACGAAATCTTCATATTCCTTATCGGGGGCTTTCATAGTCGAATTGATTCCGACCTGAACGCTCTTTAAGGTTTCATAACCGTTATCGAACGTAACCGTAGCGCAGTAGCGAGCGTAAAGGTTGTCCGCATCCTGCGTGTTGTACTTCGTTCCGTAAGCGGCATCGATATACCAACCGTCGAACGTAAGGTTTTTGCTTGTCGCGTCCTCCGTGTATTCTGTTGTCTTTCCCGCAAGTTCTTCGAGCTTTATATCGGTAGCGGCTTCACCGTTAACGGAAATGCCGACGTGAACAGGCGCAAAATACGCGTATACCGTAAGATTTTCTTTCACTTCGGTATCTTTGGTAAATTCTGAACCCTCGTCGAAGGTCGAAGTTGTATACCAACCGCGGAATTCATAAAATTCCTTTTCCGGATCGGCAGGCATAGTCACCTTACCGTTCACCACGTCCACCGTTTGCGTTTTGCCTTCAACGGTAAACGTAACCGACAGATCCTTGCTTCCGCACGCTGTAAACGCGCAGACACCGACAAGAAGCATCACAAGACACATAATAGCACCGATGACGTTCTTTCTGAATTTTGTCATTTTGAATGACCTCCTAAAAAAATTTTTGTATTGTATGTTCACTCGCTTTCGCGGGAAAAACATCTGATTAAATATCGTATCTCGCCAAAATCTCCGACGGAGACTGTGTGAGAACGAACAAATACGGAATAAGCGATATGCAAGTCATTGCCGCTGCGCCTACGGCAAAACTTGCCGCCGCAAGACCTATAAAGCCCGCGAACGCTACGTTCATAATCGCGTATCTTACCGCAACGAGCGCAACCGTGATCGCCGAGAACACAAAGAAACTAAAAACGTTATGAACGACCGCCGTGACGCACTCTTTGAACAAAAGATTGCCTTTGTTGACGCCGATTGCACGGTAAATTCCGTACTCTTTACTGTTTTTGATACTTGCCGACTTCTCTATGAAGAAATAGATGATGAGAAGCAGGACGATCACGAGAAGATAGAGATACAACCCGCTTGCCGCGTCTTGTTTTTCTTCTTCGTTTTCCTGTTCATACGCCGCGCCGACGTTTACTGCCGTTACGCCCAAATCCCTTAAATCGGATTTCAGCGAAGCAAGTTGCTCCGGACTTTCCGTAGTTATCTCGAAATAATACTGTGAACCCGTAGACGAAAGCGCGTCGAGGTTTGGCGATATGTAAACGAAAATATTATGAAGAACGTTTTTGTTGACGTAAACCCGAATGTCTGTGTCCATGACATCGCGCGTGATTTCGAACTGCTCAACATAAACTTTACTGCCCGTTACCTGTATTGCGTAAGGCGTATTTTTCAAACGGGAGTTCGTTTTGTTGACTTCAAAGTCTGCCTGCGTGGTATCGGTCATCATTTTGTAGAGCGAATTTCTGTTGATTTCCACTCTGACTTTATCGTTTGCGATCTCGCCGTCGTACAGCAGAATCTCCGCCGTAAACGAAGCCGAACCGTAAGTATCTTTGAAGAAGATCTCTTCCCCGTCCGAGAAACCGATTTTGTTATACACGCCGAGGAAATTGACGTAATCTTCTTTGTTCAGATAAATGATTTTATCGTCGCCGCCCGTGATACCTGTAATCGGATATTCGCCGTCAAAGGTCATCAGCGTGATTGCTTTATCCGTATTCAATTCTTTCATACGGAATTCTCTTTTGAGTTCTTCCGCCATTTTGCGGGAAACAATCGCTTCTCCTTTTTGGGGAAGTCTGCCGTATTCTACGGCAATTTCATCGCCTTCTTCGATTGCCTTCGGCGTATATTTGACTTCTATACCCGAAAGACTCGCAAGCCCGCCGTATGAGAAACTTCCCGTTCTCATTTCCGTATCGAAGAAATCAATACTCTTGTAGTGGCTTTCGTCCGTTTTCCTGAGTACCGAATAAGAGTTCAGATTTGTATAAACGGTATTTTTTCCGAGCGTTTTGTTTTCGGTAACCGCCGAAAGCGCCTCGAACGCCGAGAACGAGAAAAACGTCATTACCACGGCAAGCGCGAGAATAAATATTTGCTTGAATACGTTGCCGACCGAATACGCTTTTTCGCCGCCCGCGTTATTACGCTTGAAAATTGTCTTTAAGGTAAACAGTCTGCCATTTCGCTTCGCCGTACTTTTGGTAAAGGTGGTCAGAACGCTGTGCGTTTCGTTCCCCTCTTTTATGTTGTCGTAAGTTGCGGGCGCAAGGTCGGTTTCTTCTATTTCGCCGTCCTCTACAAGCTCGCCGTCCACGATTTTTATATGGCTGTCGGCATACTTTTTGATAAGCGAAACCTCGTGCGTTACGATAACCACAAGTTGAGTTTTGGATATTTCCTTTAATATATCCATAACCTTCATTGTGTTTTCCGCGTCAAGGTTGCCTGTCGGTTCGTCGGCAAGGATAACGTCGCTGCCTTTTACGATTGCACGGGCGATTGCGACTCTTTGTTGCTGTCCGCCCGAAAGCGCGTCGCCGAGTTTGTTTTTGAAACGCTCCATATCGACGAGCTTCAACGCTTCTTCGGTGCGACGGGCGATTTCCTTTTCGTCCTTGAACCCCGCGATAATCATCTGATTTCTGAGGATTTCCGCTATCGTGTAGCCTTTTTCAAGATAGTAGTTCTGGAAAATGAAGCCGATTTTTGCGTTTCTGATCTTATCGGTTTTACCGCTCGTACATTCGCCGTCGATATAAACCTTACCGCTATCGGCTTTTTCAAGTCCGCCGATAATATTGAGAAGGGTTGTTTTACCGCTTCCCGATTTACCGAAAATGCACGTCAAGCCTTTTTCGGGAAGTTCGAACGAAACGCCTTTTAAAACCTTGGTGGCGTTGCGGGAGTGTCGGTTAAACGTTTGTACGATGTTATATCCTTTGATTTTTGACATATTAACCTTTCGACCCCCTACTCAAAGATTTTCTGATACTCTGCCCCATCAACGAACCCTATAAGGCAAAACAATCGGGCT
>OJKC01001115.1_pt1 | contig 17952 bp, 15 predicted proteins | sample 1596401 | NCBI WGS metagenome assembly OJKC01 (sample SAMEA4350162, study PRJEB24818) | metagenome | biome: human; feature: gut; material: faeces | place: Denmark | collected 2013-09 | reverse complement strand
ATACAGATTACATTGCCTCAGAACAAGCAAATAATCAACAGAACTATGCTGATGAAACGCCATCAACGCATTGCGCCATTGTTTACGGATGAATTTTGGGGTACGCGTTGACGAAGTCAGGAAAAAGGTGTTATGATGGTGGTATTTATCACCGGAAAATAACTTTTGCCTCATTCTATCTTTGGAGGCTCAAAGAACTTGTCCAGCTCTGCTCGCAGAATCTTGGTATATTTACCGACCTTGACACGGGGAATATTATGGTATTTCACATAATGGTAGAGTTGATCCCGCGTCAAATTGAATCGCTCCATCGCTTCGGCAATGGTGTAGTATTTGGGCTCTTCTGGAGCTATGAGACCTTTGGCAATGTCCACATGCTTTTTGGAGTAGTACACCATAATGCCGACTTTCTTTTTGGGAATGGCATTCTTTGATACGAAAGAATAGATGGCCGTCAGTGTCATACCGAACTTCTCCTGCATGTCTTGCGTGCTGTACCATTCCTTGATCTCAGGATCGCGAGCTTTCTTTGCAAAGTAGTTATCAATATGCTTTTTGCTCCAATAGGTTTTCCCACGGTTAAATGTCCGGGGTATATTATGCTCTTTAGCTATATGAAATATCCAGGAATCCTTTACGCCATACTTTTCCTTGACTTCAGCTGTGGTGTAAAAGTCCGTGATGCTCTGCTTGGCTCTTGGTAGATGTTTTTTGTAAGGAGAAGCATTATCAAACAGAGCCTCGATGTCTCGTTTCCTGATAATAGTCTTTCTCTTTAACTGAACCGATTTTATTAGGTTAGTTTCTAGATACCTATAAAAGGTAGCCCTGCTGATACCGATATACTTTGCAGCTTCGCTTGGGGTAAAGAAATCCTTGTCAATGCAATCTTCTTTTTCGATTTGCTGATTGACCATTGTTTGAAATTCGCTAACACGCTTTTGCCTTGTTTTTTCTTTGTAGGCAAGGTTAGCACAACGACGCGAACAGCATCGTGTCGAGATTTTGTGGGCAATAAATAATTTGCCACACCACTCACATTTTTTCTGAATGTTGATGTTACTAGCCATTTCATTTATCTTTTTATTTCGCCAAAACTGTATCTCTGCGTATCACTGTGTCTCACAGCGTCTCATTTCTCCACGACCTTGCCAACGATAATCCTCGGATTTTCGTGGTGAGGTACACAGGAGGTACAAAAAATGGCGTAAAAAGGCTTAGCAACGATTATCAACGATACTTGAGCAACAAAAAAGGCGCCCGTAAAGAGCGCCATATTAATCGATTATAATCAATTTAACTATTTGATAATCAGGTATTTACTTACCGATGCAGAAGCGGGAGAAGATGGACCCGAGGAGTTCGTGGGTGGTGATTTCGCCGGTGATTTCTCCGAGGTAGTGCATGCATTCGCGGATGTCCTGCGAGACGAAGTCGCCTGAGAGGCCGCTGCGGAGGCCGTCGAGGGAACGGATGATGGCTTCGCGGGCTTTGCAGAGGGCGTCGTAGTGGCGTGCGTTGGTGACGACTACGGCGTTCGGGTCGTTTTCTGGCAGGTTGGCGGCGGCAATGAGGCGTTGCTCGAGTTCGTTGACGGCAATGTCTTGTTTTGCGGATATCTCGGCAATGTCAGCCTGCGGTGCCACTTCTGCGATTACCTGATGAAGGTCGGCACGCTGGCTGTCGGTGAGACAGTCTATTTTGTTCAGTACGGCAATGAGATGCTTGCCGTCGGTGCGTTCCACAATCTCCGGTGCGAGTGTGCGTATGTTGTCCGCCGGCTGTGTTCCGTCAATCATCCAGAGCACGATGGTTGCCTCGTCGAGCTTCTTGAACGTGCGTTCGATGCCCATCGATTCGATGGTGTCCGTGGTTTCGCGTATGCCTGCCGTGTCGATGAAGCGGAAGGTGAGTCCGCCGAGGTTGATGGTGTCCTCAATCACGTCGCGCGTCGTGCCGCGGATGTCGCTCACGAGTGCCTTGTCGTCATGGAGCAGGCGGTTGAGCAGGGTGGATTTTCCGGCGTTGGTTTCGCCCACGATGGCTACGGGAAAACCGTTCTTGATGGCGTTTCCGACGGCGAACGATTCGGCAAGGCTGCCGATGACGGCTTCAATATGTTCCGCCAGTTCGATGAGGTGCGTACGGTCGGCAAATTCCACGTCTTCTTCGCTGAAGTCGAGTTCCAGTTCCATAAGGGAAACAAATTCAAGCAACTGTTCGCGCAGCGATGCGAGCATACGGCTGAATCCGCCGCGCATCTGGCTTACGGCAATGCGGTGGGAGGCGCGTGAACTGCTGGCAATGACATCGGCCACGGCTTCCGCCTGCGACAGGTCCATGCGTCCGTTCATAAAGGCGCGTCGCGTAAACTCTCCGCCTTCTGCCGCACGGCATCCGTTGTCGATGAGCAGGGCAACGAGCTGCTGCTGAATCCATAGCGAACCATGGCAGGAAAGTTCCACAACGTCCTCGCCCGTAAACGAGTTCGGGCCGCGGAAAATAGCCGCTACCACTTCGTCGAGGATTTCGCCGTTTGCATCAACGATGCGTCCCAGGTGCAGCGTGTGGCTTGCCACTTTCGTCAGATCGGCGCCTTTCCATGATTTCATGACCATTTCAACGGCCTGTTCGCCGCTTACACGGATTACGGCAATTCCGCCCACGCCAGCCGGAGTGGAGATGGCACAGATGGTGTCGTCGCTATGTTTGATGTTCAGTTGTTCCATAATTGATAGTTGCTTGATTTTTCTATTTCATTTTCCACATCGTCGGGCAGGTTGTAGAAGAAGTCAAATCCTGTGACTGTTTCCACGCTGTCCACGCTGACGGCCTGGCGTTCCACCACCTTTTGTCCGCCTTCGTTCTTATACAGGAAGCCGATGGCGCGCATAGGCTTTGCATTCGGTGCCAGCACTACTTTGAAGAAACCCGGCGGCACAGCCACTCCTTCGCCGATAGTCGGCATCGAATTGCCCATCACGGGACCCGTGACGATGACGAGCGCACCGTCGCGCATCGCCCAGTCGCGCAGTTTCTCTTCCAGCCGCTTCCATCCTCCGCCGTTCAGCGCATGCTTTTGCGGACAGATGTTGGTCATATAGAACGATTCGCGCATGGCTTCATTGTCCCATTTCATGTCGGCGGCCGGAGCCATGTGCCCGCGGTCGTATCCCGAGCGGGTATAGTCGTACGGTTCAGGGCAGTTGTCCACATTCTCGTCGCGCCGGAACGATTTGGCACGTGCTTCTTCGCCTTCCACTTCGCTGTTGGTCAGTTCGTAGACAACGTAATTGGGTATGCGGTGCTTGGTGTTGAACGATACGTTGAAGCCCTTGTAGATGACAAACTGTTCGTCAATCGATTCCGGAGCCTTAACGTCAAGCAGGCCGTTGCCGTCGAAGTCGGCCGGCAGTGTCTGTTCCTCCTGGGTTGTGAACAGTTCGGGCATCGAGATGTCCTTCGTGTTCCATGCGCCCAGGGCACGGAAAATGCCGAACGCCACGGCAAAGATGATGACGACTGTGCCTAACAGTTTGACAAACAGCCAATCGCCCTTCTTTTTCTTCGTCGTTCTCCGTCGTCCGCCTTGCGGTTTATGTCTTTTGTTTTGAACCATTCTCGAGCTTTTTCTGCAAAGTTACAATGTTGCCTTGAAAAAACAAAGCCATTCTTCCTAAGCAAAATTATCCGAAACCGACGGGGAAAAGTGTCGGCTTCGGATAATGTATCGGGTTTGAAATTTTTATTACAGTTCCTGTGGTAGGCGGGATGCAGCCCGGCGATAGCCTTCCACGAGGTCGTTCATGATGTCGGCCACCGGCTCTTCCTTGCGGAACATCGACGCAATCTGTCCGATTTCGAGTTCGCCTTCTTCCAGATTGCCTTCGAATATGCCTTTTTTCGCGCGGCCCTTGCCGAGAAGTGCTTTCAGTTCGTCGACGCTTGCTCCGCGGAGTTCTGCTTCCTGCACGGCGTTGAGGAATGCGCCTTTCACCAGTCGTGTCGGTGCCAGCTGTTTCAGCAGCAGGCGAGTGTCGCCCTCTTCCAGGTTCAGGCACAGCGACTTGAAGTTTTCGTGTGCCGAGCTTTCAGCCGAAAGGGCAAAGCGCGTACCAATCTGCACACCTTCCGCACCCAGCGACATGGCAGCGGCTATCGATTCGCCCGTACCGATACCTCCGGCGGCAATCAGCGGCAGGGTAGTGGCACGGCGTACGGCCGGGATAAGGCACATTGTGGTCGTTTCCTCGCGTCCATTGTGTCCGCCTGCTTCAAAGCCCTCTGCAACGACCACATCGACTCCGGCTTCCTCACATTTGCGTGCGAATTTTGAACTGCTGACAACGTGCGCTACCTTGATGCCGTTTTCCTTCAGCTTGGCAGTCCATGTTTTCGGATTGCCTGCCGAGGTGAACACTACCGGCACTTTTTCTTCGATAATAATCTGCACAATGGTATCCATTTCCGGGTAGAGCAGCGGCACATTCACGCCAAAAGGCTTGTCGGTAGCCGCCTTGCACTTTTGGATATGTTCGCGCAGCACTTCCGGATGCATCGAACCCGCTCCGAGCAGGCCCAATCCTCCTGCATTGCTCACTGCGGCAGCTAGTCGCCAGCCGCTGCACCACACCATACCTCCGGAAATAATCGGGTAGCGGATGCCAAACAATTCACATATTCTGTTCATAGGATTTCAATTTGTTTTTCTTTGAAAACAAAGCTATGAATTTTTTGTCAGAATAGCAAGAGTTCGACATGTGCAGGAACATTCGGGCTTGTTACCATTTCACCGGTTCTTGCAGCAGCTCTGCATCGGCGGCATCAGTCTGGTCGAATGTCTTGCTCCTGTATTGAATGCAGAGCATCACGAGCGGCTTGTCGCCATTGTTGCGGACCGATCTTTTTCCTGAAGGAGAAACGCGCACGATGCTGCCCTCCGCTACGGGGAATATTTGTCCGTCAACCTGAAACTCGCCTTTGCCGCTCAAAAACAGGTAGAGTTCCTCATGATTTTTATGCGTATGCAGAAATCCCGTTTCCGTGCCGGGCTGAAACATCTGGAACGACAATTCGCTTCCGGTTGTACGGAGAGCAGAACCGACAAATACTTTTCCCGGTATTTTCATTTCGGGAGAGATTTCAAGCAGATACTCGTTTAATTCGTCAAATTTTCCGACACTGACTGCCTGAAAATTTTCGGCAGATGCAATTGATTCTAATTTTTTCATAAATATGAATATTTTTTGTTGTGTAACTGATAAAAAGAGAGTACCTTTATCATTAAAGGCAGCTTCCCGAAAGCGATGCAAAGATAAGATGCATAATGTTAATATGCAATGAGTTACATTGTTGTGTGTAACTTACCTTTAGGTTACTTTTGTTGAATAATAATTAATTGGGATGGTGAAAAAAGGAGAAAAATTTTCAATAGTCGAGATTTGTCCGATCCGAAATGTTGTAGCTCGTTTCGGTAATAAATGGGCATTGTTGGTAATTCTTGTCTTGGATGAAAATAAAGTAGTAAGATTTAATCAGTTGCAGAAACTGATACCGGACATATCAACAAAAATGCTTTCAAGTACGTTGCAAGTGCTGGCGGCTGATGGTCTGGTGAAACGCACGGTTTTCCCTGAAGTACCTGTTCGGGTGGAGTATGAACTGACAGAAACCGGAAAGACGCTTGTCCCGATTATACATTCATTGACAGACTGGGCCTTGAAAAATATGAAATCCATAGTGGCCCATCGGAAAAGTTATAAAGAATAGCACGATTTGATGACTGGTGACTGTTCATATAAAAAGAGAACCCGGAAAGATGGATAAAAAAGGCTTCCGGGTTCTCTGCTAAGTCATTGTATATGTTTTTTTATCTAATGCGACCGGGATAGGCTTCCAATGCCTTTTCGAGCACGAACAGTGCGCGCACAAGGTCCTCTTTTTTCAGCACATAGGCAATGCGCACTTCGTCGCGGCCAAGTCCGGGTGTGGTGTAGAAGCCCGAAGCCGGAGCCATGAACACAGTTTCGCCTTCGTATTCAAATTCACTCAGACACCATGCACAGAACTTGTCGGCATCGTCCACCGGCAGGCGTGCCACCGTGTAGAACGCACCCATCGGAATCGGCGAATAGACGCCCGGTATGCGGTTAAGCCCATCAATGAGACATTTACGTCGTTCCACGTATTCGTCGTAGTTGTCGCGCAAATAATTGTCGTCCACGTCGAGCGACGCTTCGGCGGCAATCTGTCCGATGAGTGGCGGACTCAGGCGTGCCTGGCAGAATTTCATCACGGCCTTGCGCACTTCCTCGTTTTTCGTAATCAACGCTCCGATGCGGATGCCGCATTCGGAATAGCGTTTCGACACGGAATCAATCAGCACCACATTGTTCTCGATGCCTTCCAAGTGGCAGGCGGAGATATAAGGTGAACCCGTGTAGATGAATTCGCGGTACACCTCGTCGGAAAAGAGGAAGAGGTCGTATTTCTTCACCAGGTCGCGAATCTGGTTCATTTCGCGGCGTGTATACAGATAGCCTGTTGGATTGTTGGGGTTGCAGATAAGGATGGCTTTGGTGCGCTCGTTGATGAGTTCTTCAAACTTTTCCACTTTCGGCAGCGAAAAGCCTTCCTCGATGGTGGTCGTCACCGTGCGGATAACGGCACCGGCCGAAATGGCAAACGCCATGTAGTTGGCATAGGCCGGTTCCGGCACGATGATTTCATCGCCGGGATTCAGGCATGACATGAAGGCAAACAGCACGGCTTCGGAGCCGCCCGACGTGATGATGATGTCGTCGGCGGTCAGATGTATGTTAAACTTTTCGTAGTAGCGGGTCAGTTTTTCGCGATAGCTTCGGAATCCGGCACTTGGGCTGTATTCCAACACCCGTCGGTCGATGTTGCGGATAGCGTCGATGGCAGCCTGCGGTGTCGGCAGGTCGGGCTGTCCGATGTTGAGGTGATACACCTTGATGCCGCGGGCTTTGGCAGCATCGGAGAGTGGAGCCAGTTTGCGGATCGGCGAAGCCGGCATTTCGTTTCCGCGAACAGATATGTTGGGCATATATACTTCTATTAATGTTATTGAAGGCAAACATTAGGCACGGTGGAATGTGTCACGAAAAAATAGAGCAACAACCTTGTCTGCCGTCATTGATTCAACAATCTTTTTTACAAACACATGAATTACAAAGTTAGGCAATAAAACGAGAAAACCAAAAAATGCAGCTCGTTTCCGGCTTAAAAAAGGGTTATGGGAGTGTTGCGGGCCGCGAAGTGGCGAATTTTGTGAAGAAAAGGAAAATGTGAACATCGTTGAAGTGGATGTGAATAGAAAGTATCGGATATAAGTGTCTAATTTTGTGACGGATAAAAAATAATAAGTATGATTAAGAAACTGTCTATATTTACGTTTTTAGGTTTGCTTTTCATGAATGGAAACGCACAAACGGTTCTGTCGCTGAGCGATTGCATCAAGATAGGGATAGAAAACAACCTCACGCTGCAGAGCAAGAAAAATGAAATTGAGAAGAACAGGCTTACCGTTTCGGAAAACCGCTCGAAACTGATTCCGCAAATCAACGCCTTTGCGAATTTCAACGATAATTTTGAACCGCCCGTATCGGTGACCGACGGTTCTGCCTACGGAAATCCATACAACGTGACAAAGACACTGCAATATGGTGCCAACGCCGGATTCCAGTTGCAGATGCCGCTTTACAATCAGACCGTCTATACGTCTGTTTCGATAGCCCGCACTATGGAGGAAATCAGCCGCCTGGGTTATGAAAAGGCAAAAGAGGACCTGACGATGGAAATCAGCAAGATGTATTATCTGGGTCAGGCTTCCGCCGAGCAAATCAGTCTGATAAAGGCCAACATCGCCCGTCTGGAAGAACTGAAAGGTATCACGGAAGCTTTCTACGACAACGGTATGGCGATGGAAGTGGACGTAAAGCGGGTGAGTATCAATCTGGAAAACATGCAGGTGCAGTACGACAATGCCTGCGCCATGCTCACACAGCAGCTCAACTTGCTGAAATATGTTATCGACTATCCGGCAGATGCGGAAATCGCTCTTGAACCGGTCGACACAGAAAGTATTCTTGAGGTGGAACTTACCGGACTTTCCGACAATCTTTATGAATTCCGCCTGCTCGAATCCCAACTGGAAATGGCTGAACAGCAAAAACGCATGATTCGCGACAGCTATCTTCCTTCCCTATCATTGACGGGAAATTTTTCTGTCAGTGCCTATACCGACAAGGCCCGCTACTGGTTCCAGTCGCATCCGTCGGCCAAGTGGTACGACTCCTACGGGTTAGGCCTCTCGTTGCGGATTCCGATATTCGACGGACTCGACAAACGGTATAAAAAGCAAAAAGCAAAAGTGGATATCCTGAACTTGCAACTGGCACAGGAAAATACCCGCAAGAATATGGAAACCCAATATGCCAACGCCACTAATGACCTTCACAACAATCAGCGGAACTTCAAGAAACAGAAGGACAACTACCTGCTTGCCGAAGATGTCTACACTGTCACGACCGACCGCTACAAGGAAGGCATCGCCTCGATGACCGAAGTGCTTCAGGACGAAATGCGGATGAGCGAAGCGCAGAACAACTATATCAGCGCCCACTACAACTATCGCCTGACCAATCTTTCGCTCCTGAAACTGACAGGCAAACTCGACATATTAAGCAAATAAATCAAACATCCGAAACAACATAAAAACAGAAAACAATGGAAACTTCAAACAATACAGCAAACAACAGCAATACAACTAACTCTCGCGAAGAAAAGACCCGGAAACTCAAGAAACTGCGCCGCTGGCAAATCGTGGTCAGTCTGTGCGGTGTGGCTATCATCGTGGCAGGACTGATTGAGGTGGCGCTGCTTTTCTTCGACTACAAAAGCACGGAAGTGAGCAACGACGCTCAAATCGAGCAGTATATCTCACCGGTTAATCTGCGTGCTTCGGGCTACATCAAGAAAATCTGCTTCACCGAGCACCAGGAAGTGCACAAGGGCGACACGCTGCTCATTCTCGACGACCGCGAATACCGCATCCGTGTCATGGAAGCTGAAGCCGCTTTGAAAGATGCTATCGCCGGTGCCAATGTCGTCGATGCCACTTTGCAGACAACACAGAACAGCGCAGCTGTCTACGACGCTTCCATCGCTGAAATCGAAATCCGCCTGTCGAAGTTGGAAAAGGACCGTCAGCGTTATCAGAACCTCGTGGAGCGCAAGGCTGCCACCCCGATTCAGCTCGAACAGATAGAAACGGAATATGAAGCTACAAAAAAGAAACTCGATGCCGTAAAACGTCAGAAAACGGCAGCTCGTTCAGGCGTGAACGAGGTGGAAACCCGCCGCAAGAGCACGGAAGCCGCCATACAGCGTGCCGAAGCCGCTTTGGAAATGGCAAAGCTTAATCTTTCCTACACCGTAGTGACCGCTCCTTGCGACGGTAAGCTCGGACGTCGCGCTCTGGAAGAAGGCCAGTTCATCAATGCCGGACAGACCATCACCTATATCATCCCCGACACTCAGAAATGGATTGTGGCCAACTATAAGGAAACGCAAATCGAAAACCTTTCAATAGGACAAGAGGTGAAAATTACGGTCGACGCTGTCAGCGACAGAGAATTTACAGGCAAAATTACGGCTATTTCCGGTGCTACAGGTTCGAAATACTCCCTTGTCCCGACCGACAACTCTGCCGGAAACTTCGTGAAAATCCAACAGCGTATTCCGGTAAGAATCGATTTTACCGACCTTTCCAAAGAAGATAACGAAAAACTGGCTGCCGGCATGATGGTAGTCGTCAAAGCTAAATTATAGAAAAAAAGACTATGGCTTCATATCCTAAAAACTATCCGTTCTATAATTGGGTGCCGAAACCGCTCGGCATTCTGATTCTCCTCTTTCTGTTTCTTCCGATACTGACAGTGGGCGGAGTCTATTCCTCCAATGTCGGAGAAATGGTGGGCGGATTGGGCATCATTTCCGAACATATCCAGTTCGCCACATTTGCCACCTCTATCGGGATGGCTGCATTCGCACCGTTCTTCTATCGGCTGGTATGCATCCGCCGCGAAAAGATGATGTGTCTGGCAGGATTTGTGATTCTTTATCTGCTGAGCTATGTCTGCGCAAAGACCGACAGCATTTTCCTGTTGGCTCTCAGCAGCCTTGTGATGGGATTTGTGCGTATGGTGTTGATGATGACCAATCTGTTTACGCTTATCAAGTACGCTTTCAACATGGAAGCTACCCGCAACATCACTCCTGGACTGGAACCGAAAGATGAAGAAGGCTGGGACAAGCTCGATGTGGAAAAGAGCAGCAGTCAGCCGATGATTTATCTGTTTTTCATGATTCTCGGTCAGATGGGAACGTGGTTGACCGCATGGTTGGCTTATGAATACGAATGGCAGTACGTGTACTACTATATGATGGGAATGGTGCTCGTTTCGATACTGCTCGTTTTCTTCACGATGCCTTACCACAACTATGTCGGGCAGCGTTTCCCGATTAATTTCCGCAAGTTTGCCAACGTGGTGGTGTTCAGTGTGTTTTTCCTGTGCATCGTATATGTGCTGATTTATGGAAAAGTGCTTGACTGGTACAGCGATTTTTCCATCCGTTGGGCCACTGTCATTGCAGTTGTAACCGGCTTGTTGGGAATTTATCTGGAACGGATGCGCGGATCTCATTTCTTCCTGTTTGACATTTTCAAGTTGCGCACAGTGCGGATGGGAATGGTGCTGTTTCTGTTGCTGATGATTCTCAATTCCAGTTCCATGCTCGTGAATGTGTTTACGGGAGTCGGCATGAAAATCGACAACTGGCAGAATGCCACGCTCGGCAACTGGTGTCTGGCCGGTTATGCCATTGGGGTAATTCTGGTAATAGTGCTTCGCAACAAAGGCGTGCATTTCAAGTATCTGTTCGCTTTGGGATTCCTGTTTATCGGATTTTCGGCCCTGTTCATGTATTTTGAGGTGCAGACCGACGGTTTGTTTGAACGGATGAAATATCCCGTCATTATCCGCTCGGTGGGAATGGTGATACTGTATGCCTTGACAGCCGTCTATGCCAACCAGCGCATGCCGTTCAAATATCTGTCAACATGGATTTGCATCATGCTGACGGTGCGAATGGTGTTGGGGCCGGCTATCGGAACGTCGCTTTATGCCAACGGCTTGCAGGAACGCCAGCAGCACTATGTCACCCGCTACGCTCATGATGTCGACATGCTGAACCCCGAAGCTTCGGCCTCGTTCATGCAGACCGTACAGGGAATGCAGTATCAGGGAAAGAGCAAAACGGAGGCCGTCAATATGGCTGCCATGTCGGCAAAAGGCCGCGTACAGGTTCAGGCCACGCTTTCCGGTGTGAAGGATTTGGCCGGATGGACATTCTATGCTTGTCTTGCCTGCACGATATTTGTGCTGGTAATACCGTATCCTAAACGAAAATTACTAACTTAGCGGAAGTTTGGGAAACATCCCCCGGACTTTCGCTTATGGAAAACCACGACGAAAGATTGAAACAACTGAATGATGCCCTTGAGGCAAAGACTTATATATGCAGCTCCGGCGGCACTTTGCACACATTCCCGCCGGTGCTGAAGGACGCCGCCTATAAGGTGAACGGTATCGGACTGATTATATGCAGGTCGGGCGGCTTTGATTTTCGTCTCGACGGAAAGGACTACAAGGCAAAGCCGGGCGACACGCTTTTTGTGCCTGAATATTCGTCGTTGGAAGTGACGAAGGAAGAAGAGGGGCTGGAAGTTTGTGTCTTGATTTATCAGGTTGAACCGATTCGCGACATTATGGGAAATCTCGTTCTGTCGATGTATCCCTACTCGCAGTTGTCGGCTGAGCCCTGCTATGTATGGAAAACGGGCGAAGAGCAGGATGTGGTCCACTATATGCGGTTGCTGGAAAGTACGCTTCCTTTGGAAGATAGCCTTTTCAACCAACATGAACGGAAGTTGCTCTTGCTTGCGTTGACCCACCGACTTTGTTCCATCTATAGCCGGAAAGTGGCAGCGCAGCAGAATGGCGTGGGGCATAAGCATGAAGTGTTTATGAAACTTATTGAACTGATTGACCGCTATTTCATGCAGGAGCGGGGTGTGGAATTCTATGCCGACAAACTCTGCCTGTCGCCGAAATATCTGTCGGCACTTTCAAAATCGGTCAGCGGCTACACGGTGCAGGAACTGGTGTTCAAGGCCATCATGCGCAAGAGCATGTCGCTGCTCAACAATACGCAGATGACCGTGCAGGAAATTTCCGATATGCTGAATTTCCCGAATGCCTCCTATTTCGGCACGTTCTTCCGCAAGCAGATGGGCATGTCGCCCCAGCAGTACCGCAACAATCTTAAAACTCAACCGTGATGCCTACCGTCGGCAGGATAGTGCCGCCGAGGTCGTGGCTGATGCGTTCCATGACATAGTGTCCCGGACGTTCGGGGTCGGTGAGTTTGTTGCCGTTTTCGTCGGTGGCCGGAGTCAGCAGGTCCTGTCCGTTCACACTGAAATCGTACACGTTCTGCACGTCGATGTAGCCTCCGATTCTCCAGTTTTTGAAATACCACGTTTTGTCGATACGCAAGTCGAGCTGATGATAGGCCGGGTTGCGTTTTTCATTAAATCGGGTGTTGTCGGTGTAGGGGCGGTGGCGTTTTTCCCACTCGTCGATACGCGATGAGCGTTCTTCGTCGTAAGGCGTGTAGGGGAGTCCTCCCGAGAATTGCCATTTTGCGCCGAGCGTCCAGTTGCGCTTGAAGCGGTGGATGGCCGTGAGCGTGATGATGTGGCGTACGTCCCATGGCGAACTCCAGTAGCCTCCGGTCGGGTTCAGTTGCGCATCGGTGCGTTGCAGGAAGGAACGCACGAAGGTGTAGGCCGTGTTGATGGTCGTGTTCCAGAGATTCATGTGGCGCCATGAGAGTTCCACGCCGTAGCTGTGACCTTTTCCGGCAGAGCGTGCCGGCACGTCGCCGATAATGTAGTCAGTGAAGTCGGAAGTAGTGACAGGCATTCCGTCAAGCAGCGACAGGGGTAGCTGGGAGTAGTCCTTGAAGAATCCTTCGGCGTTGATGACAGTCATGCTGGAAGGTGTGAACGACACTCCGGCTACGTAATGGTTGACAGCCGAATAGCGTAGTCCGTCGGTCTGTCGGTAGCCTTCGATATCATTACCGCTGTAGTCGAGAAGCGTCATGGTCGGTTCCTGGTAATAGCGCGCTACGCTGGCCGAAACCGTCAGCTTGTCCGTTGCTCTTGCCGAAAGGTTGAGTCGCGGCGACAGTTGGCGCAGCGGGTTACTTGTTTGCGACGAATAGGTCATGCCGTCGGCGCGAAGGGAGAAACTGGCAGAAAGCCGTTCGTCGAAAAAGCGTCGGTTGATGCCTCCGTAGATGGCATATCGTCCGAAATGCACGTTTGAACTGAAAGCAGCTCCGCCCGATACACCGGCAATGATTTTGAACCCTTTCACGTCAAACCATTCCATATTGAGATTCGTGCGGAGATTCGTTTCTCTGTCCTTGATGTCGAAAAGAAGGGGCAGTTGGTCGTTATTGTCGGCATATTTGTACAGGCGGTTGTAAAGATAGTCGCCGCTGGCAGTGGCACGCAGACGGCCGAAAGAGAAAAGATGTTCATATCCGATGCCCCCTACGAAACTTGTTTGGTCGTTGTTGGGCAGATAGCCGAGTATGTATTCGCGTGATGCAGGCAGGTCCTGTTCCTTTGTATTGAGTCGGTTATTGTCGAGAGATCCCAGCCCGAGAACGAAGATTTTGTCTTTGTCGGTGAGGTCGGTGGTCACCTTGAACTGGTAGTCGTTGTAGGTAGGCAGGAACGGGAGTTTGAGTAAAGAAAACAGCATGCTCAGATAGCTGGTCCGCCACGATGCCGTCATGCGTGTCTTGCCTTCTTTTGTCAGCGGTGTGTTGATGTGCAGTCCGGCGTCGGTAAAGCCCACAATCAGTTTGCCATGGAAGCGTTCGCGGTTGCCTTCCTGCATTTCCATAGACATGACGGAGCTAAGTCCGGGAGCATAGCTGACCGGAAAGGCGGAAGTGAAGAAATTGGTGGATTGCAGCAGTTCGGTGTTGACCAGCGAGGCATTTCCACCGGAACCGCCCTGTACGGCAAAGTGGTTGAGCACCGGGATTTCGATGCCGTCAATATAGTAGCGGTTTTCGTTGGCGCTACCGCCGCGCACCAGCAGGTCGTTGCGGTTGGAATTGCTGACGGAGAGCACGCCCGGCATTGATTGCAGCACTTTCGAGATGTCGCGGTTGGCTCCCGGAGTCAGGTCGATTTCCTGAGTGCCGATGCGGAGCATGGATACGGGAGCGTCGAGCGATATGCGGTAGGGAGAAGCCGTGACGGTCACTTCTTCCAGATTCTTTGTAGTCGGTTGCAGTTGGATGTCGACAATGGCCGGAGCGGCTGTCGATACCGGAAACGATTCGGTTATGCGTGGAACATATCCGGAGGCTTCGGCCTGCATGATGTTGTAGCCCACGGCGACACCGGTAAATTCATATCTTCCGAGCGAGTCGGTTCGGGTCGTCAGGTTATAGCCCAGCAGCGTGAGTTCGGCATTGGCGACAGGCGTGTTGGAACCCAGTTCCATGACTTGTCCTTTTACGGTACCGGTTGTTTGTGCATGAGCGTAAAGAACGGGAATGAGCAACAATAGTAAAGTGAATAGTTTCTTCATTTTCAAAATTTTGGATTTTCAAAGGTACGGATAATAATTGACATAGCAGGTGAAAACGTGCCCCATATCAATAAAAAATGCCGTATAGTCGAAACTATACAGCATTTATGGGATATTTGCGTTACTCAGTCCTATTTCTTTTGCGGACGGAGGATAGCCTTGTAGCGTTCCGGGTCGGCAATGAGGGTTCTTACCGTGTCCATTGCCGGGTCGTGCTTCAGCGTTTCGATGATGCGTCCTTTTTGATAATAATAACGGCTGAGAATTTCAGTGGCGATGATTTCCTCTATGTCCTTGCGGTTGTTGTTGAGGTCCTGTTCAAGGTTGTGCTTGAGCAGTTTTTCCAGTGCGTCGAATGCCGCTTGGGTCGAGTCGTTCATGTAGCCTTCTGTCTTGGCCGTTTCACGCAACTTTTTGAGACCGTCTTCGCATACCTTGTCGTATTCGAATTTTTCCGGATTGATGAATTTCTTGAATTCATTGAACAGGCTGTCGCTGACGGTGAATTCCTCTGCCGGGACACATGTTGGATGTTCGGCTGCATATTTGTTGGCGAAATTGAACGCCCAGTTGTCACGCACGATGTTGTAGGTGAGGCGGTTGATTTCGCCGTATTCCACTTTGACATCCGGAGTTATACCGCCGCCGTCGCGCACTTCACGGCCATGTGCTGTATGGAACACGTTGGTCAGGCTGTCGGGTGTACGTGCAACGCTTCCGTCTGGATTGCGGTGCGAATAGTCGATGGCTTGGATAAGACGGCCGCTCGGGATGTAGTATTTGGCAATGGTCAGTTTCAGCAGATTGTCGTAAGGCAGAGTGCGTGTCGACTGTACCAGGCCTTTACCGTAGGAACGTGAGCCGACCACTACGGCACGGTCGAGATCCTGAAGTGAACCGGCAACGATTTCAGAAGCAGAAGCTGAGGCTCCGTCGATGAGCACGACGAGAGGAATGTTTTCGTCAACAGGTTTCTGTGTTGTCTTATATACTTTTTCGCTTTGTTTCAGGCGGCCTTTTGTGCGGAGCACTTCCGTGTTTTTCGGCACGAAAAGGTTGACAATTTTAACGGCACTTTCCAGCACACCGCCGCCATTGCTGCGAAGGTCGAGCACGATAGTGTGGACTTTCGGATTCTTTTTCAGTTCAAGAAGGGCGGTTTTCACTTCTTCCGGTGAATTGTCGTTGAACGTGGTGAGCTGTATATAGCCGATGCCTCCGTCGAGTGCCTTATAGTAGGACACGGACGGCACCTGTATTTTCTTACGGGTGATTTCAAAAGTGAGGATGCTGTCGCTCACATAAGGACGGTCCACAACGACTCGAACCGTAGTGTTGGCCATGCCTTTCAACTTTTCGCTGACTTGCGAACTGCGCCAGTTGGTAGTTGTGTCATCATTGATTTTCAGAATGCGGTCGCCGGGGCGAAGTCCTGCCAAGGCTGCCGGGCTTCCCTCGAACGGTTCGGAAATCAGCACGCCGTCATTTTTTGTTTCCATAATATAGGAGCCGATTCCACCATATTCGCCCGTAGAAATCTTCATGAAGTCCTCGCTGTCCTCCGCTTTGATGTATTCAGTGTAGGGGTCAAGTTCTTGGAGCATGTAGTTGATGGCGGTCGTGATGTTTTTGTCCGGATTGATGGTGTCGACATACGACATGGCCAGCTCTTTATAGAGCGAGTTGAATATGAGTAGGTTGCGTGCGATGGACGATTTGTTGTCTTTGCTGTTTCCTGTCGCAGCACCAATCAGGCAGGGGGCAACAATGGCAACAATTGCCACTGCTATCCACATTTTTGAATTCTTGTTCATATAGCGTATTCTAAAAATCAGAAATTATTGACTGCTAAAGTACGGCTATTTGTTGGATTATGCATTGTTTTTATACTAAAAATGCGTTAATTCGTCGGCGGTAGGGTGGTTGTCGTGGCCTTATGGCAAAAAACAAGTAAAAATGTGTGATGTGTTATCGGTTGACAATTAGATGATTAAGAAAAATGTGAAAATTTTTTGAAGAATATTGTTGCATAATTGAAAAATTGACACTAATTTTGCAACGCTAAATAAGAAAAGCGACTGCTTCAGTAGCTCAGTTGGTTAGAGCACCTGACTGTTAATCAGGGGGTCGTTGGTTCAAGCCCATCCTGAAGCGCACAATAAAACAAAAAATGCTTCAATAGCTCAGTTGGTTAGAGCACCTGACTGTTAATCAGGGGGTCGTTGGTTCAAGCCCATCTTGAAGCGCGACGAAGAAAGGAATCCATTCGGGTTCCTTTTTTCGTTTTCAGCCATAAAGAAAGCTCCGTTTGCCCTTTTGGGTATTGCGGAGTTTTTTGTTGTGTTAGAAGTTGTAGGGCGGTGGTGTGGTTTGCTGTGGATATTCGATAACGACAGCAGTTCCTGCGGCTGTCACCATCAGCATACTTCCCGAGTCGCCTACTGTTTCAAAGTCGAGGTCAACGCCGATGATGGCGTTTGCTCCCATTTGTGCTGCCGCCTGTTCCATTTCGGCCATAGCCTGTTCCTTGGCTTCACGCAGCACACGTTCGTAAGTTCCGGCACGGCCGCCGACAATGTCGCGGATGCCTGCGAAAAAGTCCTTGAAAATATTGGCGCCGATAATGGTCTCACCGGAAACTACGCCCAGATATTTGACAACTTTGATGTCTTGCAGTGTCGATGTTGTTGTGATTAGCATATTCTTATTGAGTTTTATGTGTGCTCCAAAATTATAAAAAAAGGACTAAAAAGAGAGCAAATTTGGGGTTAAAATCCGCTGTCAGTAGTTTCTCGATAGAAGCGTGGTCTTATTGATGGATAGGAATATGTGAAAAATAGTAACGTGTAAAGCATTGTTTATTAGTGGTATATGAAAATAATTGCAGAAATGGTAATAAAAAGTTGTCGAAAAATTTGCACAGAATGAAAACCTGTATTACCTTTGCAATCGCAAAAGCAAACAAGGCTAATGCAAAGGCCCAGATGGCGGAATTGGTAGACGCGCTGGTCTCAAACACCAGTGGAGTAACATCCATGCCGGTTCGATCCCGGCTCTGGGTACAAGAATAAAGGATAAATAGTTGATAATAAACTATTTATCCTTTTCTTCTTTTCAAGAATGTTCCCATTTTGTTCCCGTATAGGATTCTATTTAAAGCGAAATTTAATTGGATTCAAATTCT